>Ga0209939_1000018_pt1 | contig 31430 bp, 17 predicted proteins | sample SalPon2A_A_D1_MG_FD_185714 | JGI IMG/M metagenome (GOLD analysis project Ga0209939, IMG submission 185714) | Soil microbial communities from South San Francisco under conditions of wetland restoration - Salt Pond MetaG R2A_A_D1_MG (SPAdes)... | ecosystem: Environmental > Terrestrial > Soil >...
GGAACAGGATCAGTGTGAACATCTTGCTCATTTTATTGAATCCCAAGGTGTGCTGCCACCGGTCAGCAGGTTGAAGATCAGGAAAAATATTAATTTCGTCAACCGCAAGTTTGAATTAGAGAAAACATTTATGGATCAGATTGTTGGCATTGATCCCGTACCCTATATATTTTTTGAGGCTCCGGCTGGGTATGGCAAAACGGAACTCTTGCATGCGATCGAAAGAAGGTACTTTAAAGAGGGCTGGCTGTTTTTTTATCAATCTGCATGGGATCAAATTGAAAGTCGGAGTCTACCGGCGGCCGATCTTATTCGGATGATCGCAAAAGCATTTGGTTGTGAAGACGAGTTGGACGCGGATAAAGATAGCCAGAGCGATTTGCATTTATACATGGCTTATTGCATCAAGAATCGGATAAAACCCCTGCGGTCCCATGCATCCATCGGCGTGGCCATCCTGCTGGATGATATGGAACATCTTCTCGGGGATGAAGTGGATGCGCTGGCTGATTTTCTAAACACCCTGCTCAAGGATCTTAATCATCTTGGCATTCCTCTTAAAATAAGATTTGCCGGCCGAAAAAACGCATTCCTTTGGAAGGAAAAATTTAATAACTCGCCCGTACTTGATGTTGTTCCCTTGTCGCCGTTTCGATTGATCTACATTCGTGAAACGCTGCGACGAAAGTTCCCATCTCATCAGAAACTTGATTTATATGCTGCCTGGTTGATGCACATCACAGGAGGACATCCTGATTGCATGGCCGATATTATCAATCGGATTGGGGTGGAACCGGATGTGGAAACCGCCTTCCTAAATTTTGAGCGCCAGACCCAATCCATTGTGCTTTCCAGGATTGAACAAATCGACCATTCCATATCTGATAATCTGAAACCATATTTCGAAAACCTGAGTGTTTTTCGATGCTATTCCCTGCATTTGCTTGAGATGATCATGAAGGAAGGTATTATCCCTACTACGATCGATGCCCCCACTCTGGAGGAAAAATTGACCGAGAATTTTTTGGTGGAACGCGTCAATTTTTTTATCCGGGACAACATTGTACGCCGGTTATTGGCGCTGCGCTTCTATTGGCGGACTCCTGAGCGGTACTTGAACGTATGCCAGAAAGCATTACATATCTATCAGACTGAGTTGAGAGAAATGGAAGATGACGCAGTTCCGATGTTAATCGAATGCCTCTTCCAGGAATTGCAATTGAACTTCTTAAGCCATGCTCAGGACTTGGCCGCGCGCAAGCGCTTGCAGAGTGATTTTTTCAACGGCAGTCCTGGGAAGGACGCGATTTTGGATACATATTTGGAATTGATCTTTTCCAAGAAGCGTTGGCGGGATATTGCCCGCAACTTTGTCAAAGAGATCAACAATGTAGAGGACGAGTCCATCAGTGAATTCCGTTTTGCAGTCAATTTTATGATGCGGGGGGATGGTTATGATGAAAGTTCCATCCAGCAACTACTTCAAAGAGTAAAAAGTTTTTTTGCCCAAAAAGACTTGAGGTTGTCAATATGAAAAAGCAAATCCCATTTATCAGCCGTAAGGAAATCCTATCCCAGGTTCATGACATTATTATGGAGCATGACAGGCGGCAGGCGGTCTGTATCCAGGCCACCGGTGGCATTGGAAAGACCAGACTGCTGCAGGAGATCTTCGATTCACATCAGCCGGTTAAACCCGATGTGTTGCCCGGTAATTTCAAACGTCGTGATATCCATGTGATTATTCTGGAAGAGTTTACAAAATCTGAATGGGATCAGCAATTTATTGGTGGGGTGACATCGATGGCCAAAGAGCTCGGAGTTTCATTTGATAGACTGGATGCCAATTTTGATATTGAAAAAATGCGAATGGATTTGGATGAAGCCATTCGCAGGCAGCCTGATGCGATTTATATTTCCCTGGGAACCGACAAGCGGCTTAAACGAGGTTTGGAAAAAGCCAGTGAAAAAGGCATCAAAGTTCTGATGCATGATAACTTTTTACCCTTGAAGGGTATCAATAGCATCCGCATGATGCAGGATTATGTCGATAGTTGCAAAATTCTGGCGACCCAGATCGTTACTGATATTGACTATAAAGGAAAAATCGTGGCCGTCTGGCAGGACAAGCAAACTATTCAACAACAGCGCCGGCAGGCGCTTGGGGTTGTGCTGCAGCATTATCCTGATGTGGAGGTGGTTGACCAGTTAAGTGTATTCAGTTCTGAACTTGTCCAGGATACACATCAAAAAACGAGGGAGATGTTACGCAACAACCCGGACATCAAGGCTTTTTGGGTTGCTTTTGACGAATTGGCAAAAGGTGTTGTTCAAGCCTTGCAGGATATGCATCGCACGGATATTGGCGTATACAGCTTTGACCTGAATCCATCCACGATGGATATGATGATATTGCCCGGAAGTCCATGGAAGGCCACTGTTGCAATTAATCCATATGAATTGGGTCGTTTAGCGATCCGTATGACCACCCTGGCTGTGTACGGCGACCCATCAATAGAACCCCAGATTTCGCTACCCTTGGAACTGTTCACTCAAAAACGCCTTAGTGAAAATGCCTTGCAGGGCAAAGGCTTTTACGAGAACTGGCAACCTCTTCCATATGGTTATTCACCTTTGATTGAGTCTCTTCAAAAACGGCGTATCGAGGAAAAACGCGGACTTCAAGTTGTGGATATCATTGATTTTGATGATCATCACTTTCGGATTACACATAACCTGGGGGCTTATATCGCAGATGCACTTGATGCTGTTACATTCAATGAATATTTTCTGGCGTTATTAAATCTGCATAAGCTGGAGGAACAACAGACTGGTCCTGAACAGTTGGAAGTTGCACGAAAAAAGGTGAATCAAGCCTTTGTGGGCTGCTTTAATCAGGTTTCCCAGAATCGAAGAATCGTCTTGATGTTTGATACTACTGAGAAATTAGAAGGAAGTGAAGTATGGGGTCAGCTATTATTCCTAAGCAAAAACCTTAACAATACCGTTTTTATTTTTGCTGGCCGATCCACTCAGAAAATATATAAGAGACTCCTGCCTCGATTGGGGCATGACTCCATTGATCTGATCAAGTTGGAGCCATTGGACCAGACTTCCAGCCTGTTGTATCTTGAAGAAAAGGTCAAGATTATGGGATACCGGCTGATGACGGATGAGCTTGCTGAGAAGGTTTGTTTTCTGGCGCAAGGTCGTCCAATCTTGATCGACCTGGCGGTTGAGTGGCTGGCCAAGGGGGTTACTTTACAATGGATGAACAAGCCTTTGGGTGAACTGGATCAGCGACCGGGCACTCGGAGAAAACATCTGGCCGAATTTGAAAAGGCTCTGGTCGGACACATTTCTGAGACACGCCAGCCATTGGACTGGCTGTGGCTGCTGATGGCACATATTTATCCATTGGATGCAAAGATGGTGGCAGAAATCCTTCGGAAGCCAGTCAGGGAAGCTGAAGAAATGATTAAGTTGGCCCGGACGTATGTGTTCGTCAAGCCGTTGCCGGGCAACCAGGTGGCTTTGCATGATGAAATGCAAAGAATGGTAAGTGAATATGTCTGGCCCGTGGTCGATAAGAGCGGGGATCGGCGCCGGCATTATAGCGATCGAACCCGTATTTATATGGAAAAGCTTGCGGACACACTGCAGAGCCGTGTGGATGATCTTTATGAGCAGGAGCACTTAATTTCTGTGAGTGGGCGGCGCGAATTGGATTTGTTTGCCGAGCGGGAAATTTTGCAAGGAGAATTGTGGGTGGCCCGTGAACAGCAACTGTATCATACATTCCTAGTCTCCCTGACCGAAGGATTGGCGTTGTTTAAAAATCTTTTTGGTGCTGTGGAGAAAGCGAACCAGTACTCCTATATGGAGCTTCTCGTAAAAATCTGTAATAGATTTGCCCCTCAGATGTCGACCTCGGATCAATATGAAGCATTTATTCGGGAGGCTATTTACCTTCTTGGTGCAAATCGTGTTCCGGAGGCGCGAAAAATTCTGGTTGCATTAAAGACCGATTATGGAAGTGATACTGCTCGTTTGGTGGATGTTTTATCCCGACTTTCCAATTGCGATCGTCAAACAGGTGAGCCGTTAAAGGCAATTGAACATCTAAAACATGCCATTCAAGTGTGCGAAGACGATACGAAGAACCAACTCATGCAGCGGTCCGGCGGTGCCATCTATAATGCGCTGGGACTGGCATACCGGCAATTGGGTGAATGGGATGAAGCTGAGAAATATTATAGAAGTGCGATCGAATTGGTCAAGGAAGGTGGCAGTCAACAGCGCCTGGCCAGTGCATATACCAACCTTGGTTATATCACTGGGTTGAAGAGTGAGTATGAAAGTGCCTTGCGGTATTGCCGCAATGCGCTTCAAATTCAGGATGGATTAAAAATTCCATTAGATACAGGTCGGACCTACAATGTCATCGGCATTATTTATCGGGGAAAAGAGGACTACGGTCACTCGATCGAATATATTGAGAAAGCGATCGCGGTCTTTAGTGAATTAAAGGTTCAAAGATGGCTGGGTCTGGCATATTGCGAGCGAGGGACAACGGAGTGGCATAATGAAAAATTAAGCCGGGCAGAGATTGATCTGAAATACGGTTTAGAGTTGTATCGCTCAAGCGGATCTCAATTGGATCTGCCTACGATTTATCATCGTTTGGGGCACGTTGCCTGGGAAATGAGGAAGTACAAGGATGCCGAGCGATATTTTCGAGATAGTGCGAAAATCGGGCAAAAGCTTTCAGATTATCAACAGATCGTGAATTCACTGGAAGGGCTTGTGGAGCTATATTACTACATGGGGATGGAAAAGCACCAAGCAGGGGAAGCGAGAGCGCGGGATGTCTTATATTTAAAGGCTGAGAAGCAGGCGAGGGCATGGGCGAAGAAGTTCGATCAGCCGCGGGTAAAGTTCCCGCTTTACACGGGCAGCCGCCTGCGCATTCTTGGAAACATTGCCTATGACCAGGGAAAATATAGCAAGGCCTTGAAGCGTTACATGGAAGCCTATCCTTATATTGCTCAACGGGGTGGTTACAGTCGTTACATGTTGCCTAAAGCCCTTGATTGGTTACAGGAACGGATTGATATGCTGCCTCCCAAACAGGCGCTGTTGTGGTGCGAAAAATTTGAAAAACATTGGATCCAAATAGGACTGAATAAGGATTTTCCCGAACTCTTAACTACACTGGATATTGCACGTGATAATGCGAATACCCGCCAAAAACTAAAAGGCAGTAAGGCAGGTTGATGATGGAGTCTTGTAAACTGATTGTTCTATCAGATCCTGATTACAATGCTGTAGAGACCGGTCAATGCGATTGTGATTGTGATTGTGCATGTAGTGTTCTTGAGCAGAATACTGCCGGTAACGGCATTGCTTGGTCACCCACTATTCAGATGCAAAAAAATGATGCGATGGCGTTTCTGTCGCTGGGTGATGGGCATACCCTTGCCTATGGACCGCAGCATCCCTCGGTTGTGTTAAATGATGAATCGGTAAAGTTGTTGAATTTTTTTTCAAAACCTTCTTTGCTGATGGATGTTCCGGCTGCCTGGCAAGAACAATGGGGCGTAGCTACTCTCCAGGCGGCTGCAGTGAAATTGCTGGCATTTGGACTGCTGGAAAACAAACTCCCTACAGAAAATCAAACAGCCACGGATACAACAAAGCTGCTGACCGTCTGGTTGCATCTCACGGATAGCTGTAATCTACGCTGCTCTTACTGTTATTTGGCCCACGATCCGGTTAAGATGAGTCTGGATGTTGGATATCAGGCGATTGCCTCAATAATTTCAACAGCCGTTCAACATGGATATCCACGTATTAAGCTTAAGTACGCTGGAGGTGAATCACTCATCGCGTTTGATCTAATTTGCAAGTTACATACAAAAGCTCAAAGACTTTCCAGAACTCACGGCTTGGAAGTTTCTGAGATCGTATTGTCGAATGGTACCTTGCTGATACCAGATCGCTTAACCAGACTCAGGGACATGAATATCCAGCTGATGGTGTCATTGGATGGGCTTCCATTATTTCATGATCGCCAACGCAAATTTAGAAATGGAAAGGGCAGCGGTGAGCTGGTATTGAAGAATATTGATCGAGCTCTTCAGTACGGAATCAGGCCTAATATTTCAATCACCGTAACCCCTGTGAATGTTGCCGGACTGCCAGACTTGCTGGATTGGGTGTTGGATCGTGAACTCCCATTTAGTCTGAATTTTTTCAGGGAAAATGAACGCTCCAAGTCCCAACAGGATCTAATTGGCGAAAACGAAGTAATCGTTGATGGGATGCAGCGTGCATACCAGGTGATCGAAAATAGATTGCCAAGACACATGCTATTGGGCGGGATATTGGATCGAACAAACCTCGTGCATGCCCATCAACATCCGTGTGGTGCTGGTCGGGACTACCTGGCAATCGGGCCAAATGGGAAGGTGTCCTATTGCCAGATGGATCTAGATCAATCTGTTGGCACCATTTCCGATGGAGATTTGGTTGAACTTGTCAGGCGCAATGGTTCGATTTTCAACCCTGCTGTCGACTCAAAAGAAAATTGTAAATTATGCAATTGGCGTTATTGGTGCGCGGGTGGCTGCCCATTAACAACCAAACGTATTCATGGCACCGCTCTAACATCATCAACCAATTGTAGTATTTATAGTAAGCTAATGCCCGAAGCTTTGCGGCTGGAGGGAATGCGTCTCTTGAAATTCGGTAAAAATTTTGTTCTATAATGGCTGATATGGGGAGCCCTGTCTTTATAGTAATAAGCTTTTGAAATAATTTTTATGAAACGAACATTCCATCCGTAATAGGAGAACATTATGTCAACGTATATTGAATATAAGATCGACGGCGAATCAACTGTTCTGGTGGAAACCGAAGCGCCAATGAGTTCCATTGTAAAAGCATCGCGCGGCGGGTTGAATGTTGTGCAAGCAGGGAAGAACTTTGCCGATGCAATGGCAAGTATCCGGGGCTCATTGAAGGCTCTGATATCGGAAATGAATGCTTTGGAAGTAGAAGAAGCTGATGTCAAGTTTGGTCTTAAGGCTGTCGGTGAAGCGGGTGTGTTTGCGGTGGGGAAAGTAGGTGGTGAGATGAATTATGAAGTCACATTGAAGTGGAAGAGACCCGCAGTAAGACAGAAACAAAAAACCAGGAAATAAACAATCATACAATTTCCTGTTGCTTATATCTAAGCGACAGATAAACGAAACCCCATCAGCCTACTCTTTATGATCTTGGCTGGCAGAAACATCTGCCAGCCATTTCTTTTTATAAGGAGTTCCCATGTTCAATTTAATAAAACGATTCATCCGTGAAGAAGACGGCCAGGACTTTGCTGAATACGCCCTGATTCTGGGCGCCATCGGCGTGGTCGCCATCGCCGTCATTGCCCGCTATCGTAATGAACTGATCGCCGCCTTCAATGCCGGCATCGAGGCCCTGCGTATGGCACGAGGCGGGTAAATGCTGCGCGGGAAGGAAAAGGGACAGGCAATGGCTGAGTTCGCGCTGATCATGCCGGTCTTGATCCTGCTACTGTTCGGCATGACCTTCGCAGCGTTTTATGCCTTTCGATCTGCATCTACGGATTGGGGCGTGTTCATCACCGGCGTTGCATCCGGTTCATACAACACGCCTGCAACCGAACATGCCCGCGACAATGTTTTGTGGCCCGACCTGGCAGACCGCATCAACGCAGGACAGAGCGGGCCGCGCCAGGTACGTTCCCTGATCAGTGTCGAGGACTCACGCAATTGGATCTTTGGCATTCGCCTGATCGAGGCGCAACGGGCCGCCACCAACTTCCGTTTGTGGCGCTTCTATCCCGGTCCGCCGCCCGCGGGAGGCATCGAATGAAGCCCAACCACCGAAAGGGTGAACGCGGTCAGGCTTTGGCGGAGACGGCTTTGTTCGCAATGCTGGCTGTCCTGATGGCATTTGGTCTTCTGGCGTGGATCCCGACTCATCGCGCGCGCACTGCTGCAACGGCAGCCGCCTATGCCTGTTCGCAGTTTCTTTCGCAGTCACCGGACCCCGTCCGTGCGCAACGCAATGCAGTAGATATCGCCTGGAATACGTTGGACGCCGACTGGTCAGCTACCGCAGGTGTAGATTACCGGGTGCGGGTCATCCCACCCAGCGGACCGGGATTGCCCGGAAGATGCTCTGTTTCCTATCTGGCGCCGACACCGTTCAACGGGTTCCTGGGACTAAATCAAGGTGGCTGGAACAGCGAATGGTTCATCTCGCGCTCCGAAACCTGGAAGGCCAGGTGGCGATGAAGTTCAAACGCAGCGAACGCGGTCAATCGATCCTGTTGTTCGCCATCCTGATGCCCCTGATGTCTTTGTTCCTGTTAGGCATCCTGGACTATATGGTAACCAACGCCCGTGTAATGGAAACCGTGGCAGCCGCCGACCTTGCCTCGCATGCCGGAGCACAGGAGATTACGGTGCTGCCAGATGGAACCATTACAGCTACGACGGCAGGTAACCGCATCGCAACAACATACTTTATCGCCCAGCAACTCACGTCTGCACAACTACTCTCGGTCTCCTGCGGACGACATCAGGGAAGACCGGCTTGTTATGTAATTGCTCAAGTACGGTCTGCCGGTTATTTACTACCTCCACGCTGGGTTCGTGTACAGGCTATTGGTTATCTGGCACACGGGGTCACCCGGGGCGATCAATGATTTTAGGAGAAGAATGAATTCACTTTGGAAAACAATCCTGGATGGATTGACCTATCAGGACCTGGCAGGCCGGAGACAACTACGCGCCCACACCGCCATTGCCCTGCTGATCCTGTTGTTATTGGCGCTGACAGGCGGCTTTATTGTATTGAGTCGCTTTCGATTGATGAGCAAGATCGAGGCGGAGCCGGTGCCTGTATCTGCACCATCCGAGGCGGAGATCGAGTCAACAACGATTCCGCCGACCATTACAGCGTATGAACTGGGATGTCCCACAGACGCGGATCAATGGTCACTGGCTGACACGGTCATTCCACAAAACTATAAGGTCATCCAACCGGCCTGTGTGTATGAAGGCTTGGAAAAGACGGTAGCTTGGGCGCTGGCTGTGCGGAACGGTTACAGCCGGGCGGAGGCGACCAGCGTATTGGGCTTTGATGAAATGCCCATGCAGCGACTCGACCAGGTAACGATCCCATCCGACACTCATGATCCTTTGGATGTGCCGGTCAGTTTTATACCGCCCAATCCGGACTTCACTGAATGGCGCGTAAATGCAGTTGGTGAGTCTTCGGTGTTCTATGCCCTGCGCGGGTGTTTTCGTACATCCTCCATCGTTGGGAACAGGCTGGACACCTGGGGAGGGGATTATCCGGTCGTTTGCGTTGTGATCGAGGATGCGGAGAACACGAGCATGATCTATCAACTGGGTGGGCATATGTACACATCGCCAGCCATCCCCACAAGGTCTTTTCTATTGTTCGGCTACTCGGGCGATGGCCTCTGGAACTGGCTGGGGACACAGTCCGATCCAAAGATCGAGATCGATGATCCAGAAAAATTTGCCAACGACCGTCTTACCATTGCCACGCTGTACGACTCGCAAGTGTGGGATATGAAATGGTCGAAGCTACGGTACGGACTTGAAATGCGACCCCTGCCTTCGGATTGGCGGGATAGGACCGCTGAGTCCGAGATGCAGGCAATCCTGTCCGGTTTGAATTCTTACGTTGAAGGCGGTGGATAGTGAAAAGACTTTTGATATTCCCGCTTCTCCTGGTCACCATTCTTGTCAGCTTCCATCCTGTACAGGCACAAGGCACGCCTTCCTGTGTGATGAATCCGGATGGCAGCATTACCTGTACAACAGGCGGTGGAAGCAGCGGCAATAACAATGGAAACAATGGTGGAGGTGGAAACAGCGATCCCAATGCCTGCACACCCGGGGAGCATCTGGGATATATGACGCTTGCCTACAATCCCGCTGCAAATACATGTTTCATATTGCCGGTCATGGTGGATAACTGTACAGGTCAGGCACTGCAGGCAGCCGGGGAGGCCATTGAAGATGTGCCATGTGAACCGGCCACTTCGCCTCCGCCTCAACACCCATGTGACACCTTTTCTGTAGGCGCGGGCGGAATTACATGCGGCAATACAGGTTGGAACGTTCGCGCGCGCGTGACCTTTCCGGAGATGTATCTGGATGTTCGTCCCTATCCCGTCACGCTGGTACGCTGGCCGACGGCCATACGCAACGGAGGCATGCCAACTTCGAGCGGTTCGGGAGGCGTGAACTATATCTCCAATGGCGGCGGTTCGAGCGGCAGTCCGCATGTTGGCGATTGGCGCGACCTGCGCCTGATCCTGACCCTGCGGCCTGCCGGTCCGCTATTCATAACACTTCCAACGGTTGGAACCTTCAATTTGCCGGATGCAGGCAGCAGTGGCAACCCAACCCTCATTCAATGGGAAGTACCTTCCCACCCTGCTGTGGGTGCGGGCCCGCTGGCAGGCAGTGTCGGTGGATTGGATGAACTACCAGCCGACATGCCCCTCTTCGTTGGCAGAGGGCGCGGAGCATACAAGCTGTATTGGGAGATCCGCTACTTTGCGTATGAGCCTGTGGAGGAGTGCATGCCTGGTCCCAACAGCAATGGAGTCTATAACTGTGGCGGTGGCACGGGCCACAAGGTGGTTGTGGACCATGAATGGAGGAGACATTCCAGCGGCGGAGAGATCCCGCCTTTGGCCGTGCAAGGCGTACCACCCTCGCGCCTGGCGGACATCAATGCTGATGGCATCCCGGATGCATTCTGGAATAACAATCTGACCATGCGGCGCATGGATGATGGGAATAGTGTGGACAATCCACGTTATCGGCGATCCTGGAATTGGGGCGGGGTCATCTATTGGGCTGTGCGTGAAGGTCAGGGACAGATCGGCTGGCCGGAAGAATAAGGTCTACCAGGTGCCCGGTGTGCGGTCTCTTGTAACTTGAGACTGGACTCGGATTCTCACATAACTTGGGATTCATTACAAAAGTGAAGGATTTGAGTCTCTCATAATTTGGGACTCCTAAGCGAAGGCTTTCTCTGTCTTCGCTTAGGAGTTAATTTCGATATCAGGTCTCCTCCAAAAATTTTCGGGGAAGCCAATATCTAGAAAAGATATCTACCATAGATGTATATGATTTACCTTGCGATTGGCGAATCGCTAAAGGGAATGGTACTAAGCTTACTAATTCTTGCTGGTGGGTGGTCAGCGCATTTATGTACTACTCTTGGGTCTTGTTCTGAAATAACAAACCTCTCATATCGGCTCTTGGCCTCACATGATTTTTCTCTCCTGTTCGTACGAGAAGGTTTGTGATACTTTCGTTGTCTTTTGGCTTTACCCTTAGCGGCAGCATTTCAAAGGAATAAATCTCCACGGTTGGCAATCGAATTCCCTGCCAAATGATCGGTTAATTCCTTGGGATTCCACAAAATATTCTTCGAACTCCCAGGTATTTCCTTAGATTCGATATGGATCGACCTATTCTACGAGCAATTTCTGCTTGTGATTCTCTGATACCATCTTCCATCATTTTTGCTCTGATAATCATTATTCGCGAAATCAAATCCTCCTCATGAGGAGGATGCTTGCGCAGTTGTAACCTAACGGCACGGAGTTTGTGTCTTACTTGTGGGCATTTGTCCCAGAGAGTGCGCTTCGATATCCCGAATTCCTTGCAGATTGAATCGTGAGTGGGTGATTTCCCTTGACGAATTAGCCTGCTTATCACAGCATCCAATTTTTTTAGAATAGGATTTTCTACATCGAAGTGAGTGTTCAGTTTTTTGTTTCGCAGCCATTCTCTAAGGTTGGGATCCTGTTCTACACAGAATCCTACGGATTTTGCGACATCATCATTTCCCGGCGCTTTTCCTTGTTTGCACAACTCGTCAAATGCTGCTTCCATTTGCGAAATTTGAGCAGTCAATTTTGATCTATATTTAATCTCATTGGACTGTAAATAAGGGGACAACTCCCGAACTTTTCGGTATCTGCATAATGTGCTTACCGTAACACCAATCAATTTTGCTGCTGCTGTTAGTGATACTCTTCGATTGGAATGGGAAAGATGTTCCATAGCCTCGGTTACAAGCCGTACGTAGTAATCCTCCTTGTTGATGGTTTTAGGCTTATCAACTTCTCTGTTGTCAAGGGCTGTTGGCTTGGACTGAATCTCGAGTGGTGACGTAAGCAGATCGAACAAAGTCACATTCATCAGATCCAGATATCTAAAATATCGGGCAAAGTTTCCGTGAGATTTGTTACGACTTCCTCTTTCGAAAGATGAAAGATGCTTGCTGCTTATTGCCAGGTGTTGCATGACCTTTCCCCTCGAAATCTTGAGATTTTGTCGATGTGCTCTTAATCTCAATCCAATTAATTTGCTAAGATTGGATTGTTCATAACCATCCCGGTTGTTTATAGGAGCCAAGATCGTGCTCAAGGCAAGGTGTGCATTTAGGACGATATCGGATGGTAATAAACAGTCTTTTGCTCGAAGCTTGCCTAATTGAATTCCGCAGGTTGGACAGATCCCCATTTTGGGCGGCATCGCAAACAACGGTATTTCCTGATTGCAGTTGCTACACCTTTCCAGTAAAAGGCAATTATGCTTGTGGCATGCTGTTATGTGTTTGAAACGCCAGGACAGACGATAAAAGGGATCCTCAACAAGGCACTGTGGGCAAAATCGAAGAACTTTTGATATGGAGCCTGACAAGAATCTGCTTATCCGTGACGAGTTGTTTGGCAGACCAAAATTTAGCGCCAGATAATAAAAGGTGGTTCCGAATACCTGCGCTTCAGGAATATTTGTCACCTTGCTCAACTTATCGATTCCAAGGGGTGGATAATCCATACATTTCTGAATAACTTCAGGATGGCGTCCTGGAAATAGAAGTTCACTTAATGCCGTAATAGATCGGATACGATTTCTCTCTCCTATACGTATAAGAAGGCTGGTCAAGCTTTCATCTTTTTTCGGCTTTGCCCGTAGGGGTAGTATTTCAAAGAAATAATCATTCATGTCTGAAACAGCCTTTCCACGAGATGGCTTTTGAAGTTGACGTGTCCCCAGAAAACAAGCAGGCTTTTATCGATCAGGAATTTGCATCATAAGCCATCTCGTGCATAAGTTGAACCTACCGCTCATCTTCCCAGAATTTGTTGGCAGAAAAATCCCTGTTATTGGGTGTCTCCTGGATGTTCTTCCAAGCCATCCTCAGAATAGGGATGTTTAGGTTTGCAAGATCGTGCGTAATTGCATACTCGCATGCATCACGAACTAATATCATTACATCCCGCAGGATACCCTTTGTGACTTGAAGGATAAAACTTGCCGGTCCTGGCTCATCTTCCCCTTGAACCGATGCGACCGCAAACTCGTCAAGTCGGGATGGTTGCGAAAACGGAAGCAACACCTCCAGGTATGTCAGTAGCGCTCCCAACTCAGCAGATCCATACTGCTCAAGAGGAAAGTAATCATTCCAGCGCCCCTGGATTTCCTCGTCGCCTTCCGTCCAACTTTGTGGATTGCATGATGCGCAGATGATTGGAATTCCGCGGGTTTGATTGGATAGGTCGAGAATTTTCCGCTTAAATTCATGATTCTTCATATGCTCGATCTCATCAATAATCAGAAGTTCGACCTGACAGGCATCGAGGAAAGCGATAACTTTTTCGCATAATTCATCCTCGCTATCGGATACCGTGTAACTCAACCCCAGGGCATTGAGGATTCTGCGATACAGCGTTCGTGAACTCTTATTGTTGGACGGGGCGTCGATCTTTACAATTGGCACCACCGTAACTTCATCATGGATCTCTGGCTCGAAACGTGTAAGCATGGCATCCAGACACGTGGTTTTGCCCATCCCTGAAGGGCCGCCGAGCAGAAGACATCGTTGCTGCCCCAGTGACCGGTAAGACCGAATCCGGTCCAGTTTGCAATAAAGTTTTTTCAACTGGGGCGTCATAATGAACTCAAAGTTGTTGAGCCAAAGGAGTTTTTCCTTTTTCGTAAGACCGGCAAATTGCCGGAAGAGCTTCTCACGCAATTTTAGAAATTGATCGTTATTGAGCCCTTCCGTGGTGACCTCAAGCGGATTGCGTGATTTCAACACCCTGAGTCGTCGCCTCTGTCGTGCAATCGCCGCTCCGATCTGACGGTCGTGGCGTGAGTTAGGCGATAAAGATTTCTGACGTGTTTGCAGCGCCTGATCTCTTTCAATATATTCGTCCTGCCATTGTGTAAGTTGTTCGATCCTATTCCGTATCAAGAAGTTCATATTAACTGGTACTGTTTCAATTAAGTGCTGTGATTTGGAAGCGTTCCCTGTGTCACTTTTCGTACTGTTGGTGGTCTTTTTGCTTTTCATCTCATCAACCTTTTTTCAGAAGAATATTTGGCATGGATATTGACAGTATGTGCAGATGCCCGCTTGTGGTTCCCTTATCTTATGGGTTTATTCGCCGCTAAAGTTCTTGAGTCGATCCAATTGCGATAAACCATCGGCGGTTGTCATCGACGTTGTAGGAGGCTTTTGCTGCTTTGCCTTCCGTTTTTCTGATTTCTGCATCGCCTTTTGCTCAGCCTGGCGTTTTGAGCCAAGTTCCTGTGCCTCCTGTATAAACTTCAACCATTGGAGGGCGGCTTCGCCAGACTTTACCGCAAGCTTTCTGGCAAGTTGGCGATCAGCCAAACCGGGATGCAGGTGGGAGCCATCCGCATTTCGGAGTTGCTTGGCGTATAGGTCACAGATGTATTTATCTTCCCGAAATAAGGCCATCCTGCTGATATCAGATGGGTCATAGCTGTAGGAGTAGTGGACAGGCTTTCCTTCCTTATCCACCCGTTGCGCGATTTTCAGATCCGGACCCCAATAAGTTAGTCCAAAGATAGACACTCCTTTCGCTGTAATGACTCGGGTTTCGGGGCTGCTGCGCCAGAAGATGCGTTGATTGGCTGGCGTGCGGGGCGGTACTTTTGGCCAGCCTGATTGCATGCCTTCGAGCCATTTTTGGTGCGGCGTCATACCCTCCAACTCGCGGTGAGGTGTATGCATATAAATCACGATCAATTGGGCAATAGCCTTTTTGATATCTTTCATCAAAAAGGTTGCCTCTTTTGCTGCATTTCGAACGCTATCGGGCTGGATATTTCGGATCGTTCCGATTTTCAAGGACACCTTGAGTTTTGGCTGTATGTTGCCAAAATATCGTTCGATCAACGCTCCATACCGCCCTCGATATGGAGGACGAAAATCCAATTCGATACTGTTATAGTGACCGTAGAAAGAAATTCTTCGACACAATGCTTCCAGCGATAGGGAATGATGTGCCCAGGCATTGTCCAATGAAAGGCTGTTGCTGATTCCATAGCACTCCCAGCCTTTCCCTTCCGGATACTCCAGTCCCAGACCTGCCAGGAAATCTGTCTTATCCCAAATGGAGTTTTCCAGTGCAGACTGAATGGATTCGATGGACGGGTCATTGGCCAGGAGCGCCATTCCCAAAATTGCGCGGGAGAAGGCGTCTATCAATAGAGTTAGCCAAACTCGGAATACCTGTTGTCGTGTCTCTTCGTCTGTTACAAAGATATCGATATAACAATGATCGGCAAAGACATATTCAAGGGGAAGAGATGCGCGTCGTACGTAGCTATCAAAAACCATGAGATGTTCCTCGTAGAACGCTCGGCCATATTTTTCGATCATCTCTTTTTCGCTTTGCTCGGGATTACGCGTGAACCAGTGGAGGTGTCGGTAAAACCACGCCCGGCTTGGTAATTTGATTTTGGAGAGCAAAGCCGATTTTTCAGGGTTTGAAAAAATCACATCAATTGGCAGTTTTGCGTCCATGAGCTCTTTCACCAGATCCATAGGGATGTCTGTACACTTTTCTGGATCCAGCCACCAACCTCTCGTATGCTCGTAGTAGCCCTGCAACAGGTCGTAAATGGCGGGTAAGCCTTTTACGAAACCACGGGACGAACCGTGCGTAAGTATGATTTCGTCGACCATGTGTATCTGCGCACGACTCATTTTTGTCACACCAAAACTTTTGCGGTGGTGATCAGCGGCAAGTGTAGCCACATCCCAATTCGCTTGTTTGATCATTTTGCGATAGTGGTAGTAATTTGAACGACTGTAACCCTTATAATTTCGCTGACCCGTCGACTGTAATTCTGAGCAGATGCGTAACAATGCTTGATTTTTGTTGAATGGCACACCGGCAGCACAACATCTTCTCTCCTCATCTTCCAGGAGTTCATCAAGGAACTTCACCATTGACAACTCTTTTTCGGCAGAAGCGACCAACCGTGGGTTAATCGCGCTGGTTGGTGCGGAGCTAACTTCAGGTGCCTGGGTCGTTCTTAACTCCTTAAGTCCCTCCAGGGTTGGAGCGATGAACACCGGGGTGTTTTGTGCTGCAAGATTATCCAAATCTCCGACCGCAATGGTCTGCTTTTCGTGGCTTGTTATATCTTCCACGGGAATAAGAAGCCTTGTATTTAGAGCAGGGTCGGGTTCCAAGATCTGAAATTCACCCACACCTTCAACAAAAATAAACCAACCTGGGCGGATTCGTTTGTCAGTTAGGCCGAATTTTTTTGGAGCAGTATGTGTTTCCATGTCTTTATTTCCTTTTTGCTGGTTATTGTGTATCATCGACTTGTGCGATCCAAATCACCGCATCAGGATTTGGCGTGCCATCCAAAATGAGCAATACGTCCGGGTTGTAAGCCAGCTTGTTGTGCCAAATGGCATGCCAAATGATGCTATATACCCGCGATTTGGGTACGTTCAAAGTTGCACATACTTGAGACGCGAGTTCGCATATGGATACCTTTCGCCCAGCGTGTGATATGAGGATTGCTTTCACTGTGCGAGAGACAGCAGGATCGTCGTATACTTTCGGGGCAAACTTGCGGATGGCGCGCAGGTTTGCATATTCCGTGGGTGATGGCAAATCGTATTCTGTATGTACGATGTAATCCCAACCTAGATTCCTGAAATGTTCGTATGCACCAAGTTCTCTTTCGCGAATCTCACTTCGAACACGCGCATGCGACATGGAAAACTCGTGGATCTCGATTTTTCCATCCTCGTATATGACTTTGTAGTCAGGTGTGTAAGTTCGCTTTTTACCATTGGTGTCCAGAAATGTAATAACAACTGGCTCGGATACAACTCTAACTACCCCTGGTTTACGAAGCAGCGTAACTAATAGTTCTTTTGCCAAACCCGATTCAAATTGCACGGTTTCATTCTGTTGATTCGTGGTTGTTCCCCAAGTGTTGGAGCCGTTCGTTTTTGCCCGACGTACATTATTTGCCGGTGGGCTGCGCTTTAATGCCATGATAAAAATCCTTTCCTGTCGAAAAAAATAGCCCAGCCATTTGGCAGGGCAGGGCTTGAGACGTGTTCCATCCATACGCGTTAAACGCGTATGGATGGAGGTGCTGATTCGATGTATAAATAAATCAGCAATGTATTAAATGCCCGCCCCGCGTTTTGGTTTTCCAGACCACGCGGGTGCGTGCGTTAATGGGGGATTTAAAACGACGTCAATTCATAGTGCCTCCTCTTTTTTTTATGGACTAGTTGCGAACCGCCACCTGTTGTGAGTAGCGATTCAAAGGTTTGTGGTAACCGCCAGCTCATGGTAGCGATTTGTAATACGAAGTGCGCAGTTTCTCTTCTGCTGAGTATTTCTTGTGGGTCTTACGACGGATCTCCCGCACGGTTGATTCTGCGGATTGTGAATTTTCTTCGGCCATGTTTCTCTCCTTGGTCAGTTGTATTCTAACCACTGCTTGACCGGATTTCCCACCTTAGCTTTGTACCCTATTTTGTCTCACAGGTTCTGACACCAAACAAGATGATGACGAATCACCGAAGATATTACATGCCATCCCTACACTCAGCGGCAGGACAACCAACATCAACAACATCAAAAGAAATGGATTCGCCTTCTTCCTGCGAGGGGCAACCAGCGAGAACAACGCCAGCGGGCCAATGATCGCCCCAATGGGATTCCACGGCACATAGGGATTGGTGCTGTTTGGGTTGACATTCCTCGTCAGGAATCGACCTGTGGCAGGATCATAATACTGTCCATTGCCGACGTACAATAACCCAGTGATCGCATCCAGCACGCCACCCAGATAACCAAAGGAGAAATTACCCGTGCCGTACATATCGAGCGTATCACCCCAGGGTGTGTAGCGTGAAGTGAGAGTGATGTCACCGCTACTGTTGGTCAATTGGCGCGGGGTGTTTGTTCCATCGGGTAATGAATACGACCAGTCCGTTGTTTTCTCACCAATTGCGCCAAGTCCATACAGATAGAACGTGGTGTTACCTGCGGATTCAGCTGTGAGAGGTCTGTCACCATCCATAACATATTGGGAGGTCACACCTGCAGCGGTCATGCTCAGGCGTTGACCGAGTCCGTTGTAGGACATCTCGGCTTGCGTATCCGAGCCTGACATATATCAACTTATGGCCAAGTAACTGGAAATTTGTCGGACCAACCGAGAGCTCTGCCATGTTGGGCGAGTTCGAGAATATCTCCAGATAACACATCAAATACTAGTAGGGGGGAATCAATGTCTGATATAGCGATATGAGAACTATCGGGAGACCAGACTAAACTTGGGAAAATTCCATTTACTTTAGCAACAGGGCACTGGCTAATATATTTTTCTGACGCTACGTCATAAACCAGTATGATTAAATTTTCACCATCGCGACCTGCCAAAGCTAAATATTGACTGTCTGGTGACCAACTAATATTTAGAATAATCATTCCGGGGACTGGAATTGTTTTATTCATTATGGGCATAAAATTCCCATCTCTGGAGATTACGAAGACAGGCTCATCACTAAAATCATCATATAAACTAGCATAAGCAGCCATCGAGCCATCAGGGCTCCATGAAATCAGCGTTCGAAATGGACTAATAAGTGAGTCTTCATGCCAAATTTGAACTTTCCGATCATAATCCCATAAAGAAAAACCTTTTTCTTTGTAAAGCGCTCTGCTCATGTCGGGAGATATTCCAACGCCACCAGATGGGACATGATCGGGCAAATCAAGAAACTGATTATTCCATTCTCCATCAAAAGGGTTAAAAACTTTTGGTAGGTCGCTAATGTAGCCAGATGTATTTGGATCGGGGTTTTGAGAGTACAGTGTCACGTAAAGCATATTGGAATTGATCCAATAAGAAATACCGGAAACACCCACCAACTGGTGATCTACTTGAAGCTCGTCCTCAAATTCTATTGTGCTCAGAACATGCTCAATCTTCTCACCATCTGCCGAGAGCAAAATCACTTCAAATGACTCAAATTTCGCCCCACTGCTTGTATCGAATGGTGAATAAGCCAACCATTTGCCATCAGGCGAAAATCCAAAGATAACATTCTGCTGAGTTTCGTCCGCTAAGAGTTGTGAACTGGTTATGGGTGTCCCACCGATGGAGTAAAGCCCAGTAGAATCGTCATTTTGGTAAATGATCGTTCCAGAAATCCCTGATTTACTAGAAACGGGAACGTGTTTTCCTTTTTCTGGGCATACTGAAACAGTTTCAGAGGCAGGTACCAAGGTCATTACTGGCGATGGACTAGTGACATCGGGAGGTGTGGTATTGACTTCTTGACTCACAGTTGGTGAAGGCGTTGATGTTTTGGAGCTATTCAATACCGAGCAACCAACTAATATCACTATTACAACAAAAGATACAAAATGCTTATATTGTTTTTTTATTTTCATTTGAGTCTGTTCCCTTTACAATAACCTTGATTCAAAAGCATCGTTATTTGCATTCTGTTCGTCCGCTTTGGACGATGAAATATGGTGCTCCGGGATATAGCTCTGGCGCATATACTTGATTAACCACAACGTACTGACACAGCTCTTCTTTAGTGACATTTCCCCAAAACCAAGATGCATTTTCCCCATATGTATAACCATTAACTACTGACTGAGCATCCGGCAGATACGCAAGCCACAATCTGCTTTTTATTTTATCTTGGACAAAAGAATCTGCGCGTATACCTTCCATATCATAAAGCCACGTTATTTGTGATTTTATAGTACACGAACCATAACAGATCATGTTTCCTGTTATGTTAAAATTGAGCCTTCTTCCGGAGTCGTATTGATTTGATAAAGCTTCTAATGTCTCCGGGTACATATTAGGATACAAACTCTTCAATACGCCAAGTTCGGCACTAATTATCATCGCGACCAATACGTCGTCTCGAATTTTCCCGGTGCCAGACTCAATATACATATGGTCTTGTTCATAAAGAGCCTTCCTCATTTCCTTATAACGGCTTATAGTTTTTTCTTTGTTAGCTGTGGATATAAAACCTTCAAGATCAGGGATGTCATTAATATCGGGTAATGGCAGGAAAGTAGGATCTGAAGTAGGAGATGGCGTTTGCGTTGGGGTCAGAGTTGCGTTTGGTGTTGCACAAGCTGTTGCGACTATCAGAGGAATTGGAGTACTAGTAGGAACTTGAGTAATACCAACTACCGTACCATCCTGTACCACTACTATTTGATGATAATTGGGCGTTGTGGTTATATCAATAGTTACTTGACCAGGCTGAACTTGTGGATTCCCTCCACACGCCGTCAGTGTCATCCCCACCGTCACTATCACGAGCAACAATACCAGGAACGTTCCAGCCTTGCTTCCCTTTTTCCTTTTTCCAAAGACCAGCGCGATCAATCCCAGCGGACCGAGGATCGCCCCAATGGGATTCCACGGCACGTAAGGATTCGTACTATTGGGATTAACATTCCTTGTCAGGAATCTTCCTGTGGCTGGATCATAGTACTGTCCGTTGCCAACGTACAATAGCCCAGTGGTCGCATCCAGCACGCCACCCAAGTAACCGAAGGAGAAGTTCCCTGTTCCGTAGGTATCAAGCGTATCGCCCCACGGGGTATAGCGTGAGGTTAGGGTGATGTCACCGTTAATATCGGACAGTTGACGCGGGGTATTTGTTCCATCGGGTAACGAATATGACCAGTCCGTTGTTTTCTCCCCGATCCCGCCAAGTCCATAGAGATAGAAAGTAGTGTTGCCATTGGATTCGGCAGTGAGCGGACGATCTCCATCCATGACATATTGGGAGGTCACACCTGCGGCGGTCATGCTCAGGCGTTGACCGAGTCCGTTGTAATCCATCTCAGCTTGCACGTCCCAGTTTGAACCGTTGTGCGCTTCCACTTGTACGAGGTTACCTGCCACGTTGTACGTGTAGCGTTTTGCGCCATTGTCAGGGCTCCCATTGGGCAGGACTTCGATGAGACTGCCATTGGCATCATAAGTGTAATTCCACGTTGTGCCATTCACCGTGGCTGTGACCAGTTCATTGGCAGCATTGTAAGTGTATGTCGTGGTCACCGTGCCGGACCCCAAGTTCTGTCCCAGTTCGAGCACGTTGCCTGCCGCGTCGTAAGTGTAGGTGAAGGTGCGTCCATCATCATAAGTCGCGGTCTTGATACGCTTCAGGGCATCGTAGGTGTAGTCAATGGTGAGTTGGGTAGTGGGTGGAGGTTCTTCTGCTTCGGTATATTCGACGTGCAAATACGGCGCACCGTACACGTCCCTTTCATAAGATTTGGCTACTCGCTCGCCAGTGCCTGTGATGATGAATACCAATGGGTTGCCCTCTATCCAGCCCTGGCGGTCAACCACTTCCTGAACAACGTACGCCAGATCAGGCGTACGCTGGTCGGGGCCACCGACATCGACCGTATCCCATACAGGTGGTATCCAGGGAACAGACGCACTGGTCGTGGGTCTGGAAGAAATGTTGCCGGACGAAGACGTAAAAGTTGAGGGATCATCAGCCGCCTGCGCCTGGACGATCAGAGAGGTAGTGTCTGAGGTGGCTTCATTCACGGTGAACTGGATCCAGGCAGCCGTAATCGTCGCTCCCTGGGGAATTTCCACCCCGGTGAAGCGCAGTCCCACATGCTGATTGCTGCCGTCATAGACCAGTTCCAAGTCATTGCTATCGAGCGACACGTAGCCTGAACTCTTTTCTTCGGCATCGTCATCACCAGCCGCAATGGGGATGTCGAAGTGGGTCGTGGTTGGCGGAGACGCGGCGCCCAAGGCACCGATCTTGCTGATAAACGCATCCCGTTTGTTCGTCTCGGTGTTGATCACATCATACGCACCCGCAGTGGTCGGATAGTTCGTGGAGTAGGTCTCTCCCACAATATATACATTGTTTGCGCCGTCAAGCGTGATGCCCTTGGCTTCGTCATCCTGATCACCGCCCAGGAAAGTGCTGTAGGCAAAGGATTGGCCGTCCGGCTCAATCACACTAAGGAAGGCATCCTTGCAAGGTGTGGAGCTGCAACCGTCTCCGCCTTTGGTGGGCTGGATGGCGTCCAAAGTTGGGAAATCGCTCGAGCGGGTAAAGCCGGTCACGTAGGCACGACCAGAGGTATCGACAGCAATGCCATTACCTTCGTCGTTTTCGCTGCCACCCAGGTAAGTGCTGTACAGAATCGTATTGGTCGTTATATCCAGTTTGGTCACAAATGCTTCATAACAATTGGTATCGCACGTCCCTGGATGTGATTCGTATTGCAACGGATCGCGCAGGGGGAATCTGGGAGATGAGGTCCGTCCGGTGATGTACAGGTTTCCATCAGCATCCCTGGCAATGGCGTATCCATTTTCTGCACCGGTACTGCCCAGATAGGTGCTGTAGATCAGGGAAGCATCACCCACCTGGAACGGATCGATCTGGGATATGATGATGTCCACACTACCACTGCGTGACGACTGGAGCGCGTTACGCGTGGGGTACCCATCGGCATCGCTATAGCCAGCAAGGTATATGTTCCCATTTGCGTCCAAAACCAAACCGTAGCCCTTGTCGCGTTTGTTGCTTCCCAGGTAGGTGCTATATAAAATGGCGCTGGTGCCGGATAGGTCAGGGTCGATCTTTGTAACCGTCACGTCGTAACAAGGCCAGGAGCCGCTGCACGAACCGCCGCCAAAGGTGGTGTCATAGGCATTTTGTGTTGGGTAATTCGTTGAGGTGGTCGAGCCGACCACGACGATGTTGTCGTCCCCATCCGCAGCGATGCCACCCACCTCCTCGCGTCCGTTCCCGCCCAGATAGGTACTGTATCTGATGGCGCTGCCGTCGCTGTTCAATGCCAGAATGAATGTATCCTGGCAGGGAGCACCGGAGGAGCAACTGCCGCCGCCATAGGTGCTGATCCCTGAAACAATCGGGAAGTCTGTCGAATTCGTTTCCCCGGCCACGACGATTCGTCCCTGGGAATCCAGGTCAATGCTCTTGCCGAAATCGTCTCCAGCGCCGCCTACGCAGGTGCTGTACAGCAAGGCGCTGCCATCCGCACTGATCTTGGAGATGATGGTTTCAGCGTTGCCATTTGTTACGCCAGTGATGGGATCCACGGTTGGGAAATTCCCACACCAGCTGTAGCCGGTGACGTAGACGTTTCCAGATGAATCGGTTGTGATGGCCGTCCCCACGTCTGTGCCAATGTCGCCCAGATAGGTGCTGTAAGTTAGCGTAGGATCGATGATCAAAGGCAGGGATGTATTGTATCCTTCTGAGAATATGAAGCTGATCTCGCCGTTATTTGCCAGTGCATATTCGACCGGCACATCCACGCGCTGTCCATCGACATCCTGCCAGGCAAGCGGCGCGTGTTCGATCAGTGTTGTATCTGTCTGATTCGATTTTTTGGCGGGCAGGGTGATCAACAGGTCGCCGTTTTCGTTCAGGGTTATTTCGCCCGCCTGCTTATAGCGCCATTGGATCACGGATGGATCTGTGCCCGTAGCTACGGTGAAAGTGCTCTTGAGGCTGCGCCCGCTGCCTTCATAACGCAAGTCCACACCGGGGTACAGATCATGATAGACAATACCTGCATACGTGGGTGCATTCGACACCCATTTCGAGGCATCCGCGCCAACCATAAAATTGGCGGTACCAGATAACAGATCAATACCTTCCACAAGCGGTTTCTTGTCCGCACCTTTGTACTCGATGCGAACAACCTTTGAGTTGTCTTTGGTGGAAATCTCCGTATCGCTTTCCTCATTCTTCAGCTTGATCTTCTTGTCCATCAAGGCCAATACGACCTCGGATTCGGTAAAGAAGATACTGCCCCCCAAGGCATTGGTCTGGAAATCGACGTCCTTGTCGAACTGCCCCAAATTAGGAACGAAATACAAGGGTAATTGACCGAAACTGATCTGTTGTTGGGGACGGAAGTCGTTCTGGGCAATCTGAGCTTCCGGAGCTTGGTAAGAAAGCGGGTGATAAGAAGCAGGCATATTATTATAGGTTGGCAGGGAGTGTGCAACTGGCGCAACATTCGTATTGAGTGATGCAAGTTCAGGCGGGTTTTGTAACAATTCAATCGCCTGTGTGCGGTTGCCTGCAGGATCATAGGAATAGTTATAAGAAGCCAACACACTACTACCTTTAACGTGCTCCATCTCTTTCAATCGATTTCCATCGTCGTACGTGTATTCCGAATCAACACCATTCGGGAGAGAAACAGTCGTCACTCGTCCGATATCGTCGTACAGATAGTCAGTGTCCTGATTATCCCAATCGTTCACACTCGTCAATTGATTCACAACATCATAGGTATAGGTAACCGTTTTATTATCAGGATAGACCAATTCAGTCCGGTTACCGACTGCGTCATACGCATACGAGATGGTATTGCCAAGTGCATCATCAACGGTTATGGGACGGTCTAGATTATCGTAGGTCCAGGTGGTTGTCCCCAGCCCATCGGTCATCGTGGCGCGTTGCCCGGTCAAAGTGTAGGTAAAGCTCACATCCGGTTCCGTCCCAGGATAATCAATGTTGGTCAACTGATCAGCATCGTCATAGATATAGATAATGGTTTGATTCTTCGCATCGGTTGCAGATGTACGGTTACCGGCCAGATCATAGATATATGACCAAGTGTTTGTCAGAGGATCGACCTTGGAAGTAACACGGTTAAACGCATCATATCCATATGTAGTTTCATTACCATTTGGGTCTGTGACGGACACACGGTTGCCTACTTCATTGTAACCAAATTCGTAGCGGATATTGGTCTCCGCATCTGGCTGGACACCAGGCTGGTAGTTCAGGATGACAGCTGTCTGCCTGTTCAGGGCATCAAATTCATAATGAGTGACTACACCATTGGCATTTACTGTTTCCAGCAGATTCCCCAATGAGTCATAGATAGATTGTGTGGTATGGCCCAATGGGTCGGTAATTACAACTGGCCGGTTCAGGGCATCATACGTGTATGTGGTTATCTTCCCAAGCGCATCGGTCACAGAGACCAGGTTACCGGCGGCATCGTAGGCATTGGTGGTCGAATTTCCGTTGGCGTCTGTGGTTATATATGGACGGTTGAGAACATCATAGGTTGATGTGGTAGTGTTACCGTTTGCGTCCGTGCGCGTCAAGACATTCCCTAACGCATCATAGGTGGTATAGGTTATGTTGTCCGCTGGGTCGTGTACTTCGATCACGCGATCCAAGAGATCGTAAACATAAGTCGTTTGGTTGCCTGCTGCATCGATGGTTGCAGAACGGCGACCATAGGAATCGTAAACAGTCTGGGTCACGCGTCCCAACGGATCGGTCGTGGAGATCAGGCGCCCTACACTGTCATAGGCATAAGTTGTCTGGTTTCCCAAGGGGTCGATGGTAGCGGTGCGATAGCCGGTAACAGGATCATAAACGGTTTGGGTAACGCCTGTGTTCGGATCTGTTGTACTGACCAGACGGTTGAGTTCGTCGTATTGATAGGTGGTCGTTCTACCAAGTTGATCCGTGCGTGTGGCAACGTTGCCATTCGGATCGTAGGTGGTTGTCGTAGAGTTTTCCAACGGGTCAACTACTTGCACTACACGCCCCAATTCATCGTAATGGAAGACGGTTTGTCTGCCCAATATATCTGTGACAGTGGATGTGTTTATAGCCACGTCGAATGTAGTCGTGCCTGAATGATAACCCAAGGCATTGGTCGTTTTTATCAGCCGCCCCGCGGCATCATACTCGTAGGTCGTTTCGTTGAGCAGTGGGTCTTTGGTAGAGATCAAGCGTCCTGCGGCATCGTAGGTGTTAGTTGTGGTATTCCCAGCCGGATCGATGGTCTGAAGCAGGCGATCCGCATCATCATAGACGTATTGTGTCGTTCGCCCAAATGTGTCCGTGACGGCGATCTGGTTGCCGCGCACATCGTATGCGTACTCCGTCATGATGTTATACAAATCCTGGTCATTCTGCGGACGGGCAGCATCGTAGTTTTGTGTCACGCGGATCAGTTTCCCAGCGGCATTGTATTCGTTGCGTGTGGTGCGTCCGCGCGGGTCGGTGGTGTCGATCAGGCGACCCAGATCGTCGTAGGTATATGTCCAGGTATTGTTACTGGGGTCGGTCATCGAGACGCGCTGACCAAACGAATCGTAGATGTAAGAGGTCACACGCCCAGCCATATCTGTTGTTGTTTCCAGGAATCCCTCTGGGGTATAGGTATAGGAAGTGACGCCATTGAGCGCATCCGTGCTGCTGGTCAGCAGTGTGCCATTGTACGTGTAGTTGGTTGTGTTATTGAGTGAGTCTGTCGTTGATGTTAGATTGTTTAAGGAATCGTAGGTGTAATCGGTTTGGTTTCCTTCAGGATCTATCTTGGATTCCAAGTTGACACCGTCTGCACTCCAGGTCATGCTGAGTGTTTGGTTGGCGTCATTGGTGATTGTCGTTGGGCGAAGATTTGAATTGAATTCCTTTGTTTCCGTTCTGCCCACCGCATCTACTGTCTGGAAGGCAATATGATGTTCATCATACTGATGCTCTATCGTACTACCTAATGCATCGTAGACAATCGTTGTCCCATCAGTATTGTATGTGATCGATACGATCAAATTCCCTTCACCATCATACTGGTTGTTCGCACGGCCTTGTGCATCATACTCAGTCCTTACAGTTTCCTTACCCGCGGGGTCGTTTGCCTGGGTCATGCGGTGACCAGAATCATAGAGATATGTCCATGTTTGCCCCAATACATCGATAAAGGACACCAGATTACCAGAAGTGTCATATCCGTAAATGACCTGCTGGCTCGCATGGTTGCTGACGGTCTCAATACGGTCCTGTCCATCATACTGGATATGAATGAAGCGCGCGCCATTATCTGTGCTGATATCAGTGAGTTTGCCTTGGGAATCATATGTGTAATCGAATTCGTGTCCTTGGGCGTCCTTGCGGAGCGTAAGAAGCCCGTTTTCATCGAACTGGAAAACAGCCTGCTGAGAATCGGTCAAAGTATAGGTGACGGGTGTCGTGGCAGATTTTGTTAATGTAGCAATCACACCAGGCCCTGGAGTGAAACTCCCATCTGCCTCTATATTGAATTGGAACTGATTTCCCAATACACTTTGGAATAACACGTAATTCTCCACGCCACCTGGATCAGTTGGGAAAATCAGTTTCGCATCATGATTGTGTGTCCAGCCGTAACCTAAAGTTCCCGCATTATCCGAAACACCGGTTGAATAAGATCTTTGGAACACCAAACTTCCCGCTGATGTTGGGAAGGACATATCTGCAAGCGTAAACGAAAATACACCTGTATTCGTATTAATTGGATCGCCACAAGTACCTTGTGTGCTACAGGAAATTGAGCTTATAGTGCCGTCAGATTCAATGACACCCTGTATGGTTGTTTTATTGTCGCCAGAATTGTAGGTTGAGGGTATAAATACATCAGGGATAGCACCAACAGCTTCAGTAGAAACTTTTACGGCGAATGCCTGAGTGTCACCTGGTGAAACCCCTTCTGTTCCAATGAAGTCCGGTGATTCGGTCTCACCGGTAACATACACATATCCATTTTCGTCAACTGTCCCAGTAAAAGAATATGTAAAATCCCAATCGGAGCCTCCGATTGGCGTTGCATATTCAATTTGGTAACTGGCCCTAGGTATGAGCGTCTTAAGTTTTACCACAAACGCATACCAATATCCATTTTCTCCTGGGTTCCATACTGCTCCAGCGGTTAATGGAAAATCAATTGAATCTGTGGTTCCTATTACATATAACGTGTCTTGATCGTCAACTGCAATGGCTCCGCCAGACTCAGATGAATTTAGATTTAAATAAGAACTATAAACGATAGAGCCTGATGGATTAATTATGGTTACGAATGCATCTTGAGGCTGCGCAGGGGTTATTTGATCTCCTAACATTGGAAAGTCTGTAGAATTCGTATCGCCAGTTATATACGCATAACCTTCCGAATCAACAGCGACACTCCAAGCTCTCTGTGATTGACTCCCGCCAAAAGAAAAAGAGTAAATAGCTTCGCCTATATCGTTTATTGCAGCAGCTAATACATCGTAATAAGGTGAAGTTTGAGTAAAGCCAGAGAAATACGCATATCCGTTATCGTCTATGTCAATCCCCCACCAATTACCGCTTTCAAGTGGATGTACATATTCATAATTTTCACTCCCAATTTGCAATTTATATGCGGTCCCATTTCCATACCCTCCGTCCAACATATAAATATCTTCATTTTCATCAATGACCAAACCAATGAGTCTAGTGTTGCTGTCACCAATGTATGATGAATAAAGCAGCTGACTACCATCTGTGCTTAATTTAATAAGAAAACTACCCGATGGTGTTGTAGATACAGCATCTGGTGTGGTAGGAAAATCACTGGAGTAAGTAAATCCATTCATATAGGCCTCGCCGCTTTGATTAATTGCGAGACCGTACCCATCTTCTACACCACTTCCTCCAATATACGTGGCATAATCCAAAGTCCCATAAGGGTTTATCTTAACTAAAAATGCATCTCCTGATCCAGAAAGACCCTCGGAATAACCAGCTACATCTGGAAAGTCTGTGGATTCAGTTAAACCTGTTACAAAAAAAGATCCATCAGGTCCTGCGGCTTGCCCCCAAGCAGCTTCAAAACCACTTCCACCAAGTAATTTAGCGATAAGCAAATTGGGGGATTCTGTTAGCAAGTGGGTCGATTTAACTTGTTTGGGTTGAGATTGAAGGAAAGATGTAAACATTCCAACGCTTTCCATACCAGAAATTACCGAAAGATCCTTGGGGTAAATCAAATAAAGCCGGTTTCCTAAAATTTTAGGGGTTTTGGAAAAATCTTTTTCGCTTACGGAGCCCTCAATCGATATCTGTGGAAAGACAAAATTCCCGAGTTCACTCTCGATGTTGGCATTGCCGCCGGACATTTTCAATTTCTGCTGACCAGTAATCTTCAGGCTCAAGCCATGTTTGCTTATATAGTTTTCACCAGAGGACAATTTGCTAGGATCTTTTATCACAACAAGCCAAACCAATTCCCCATTTTCAGTTGTAAGCTCCAAATCTACGCCAGGGTAAAGATCCACATAACGGACTCCACCCCAAACTGGCACATGGGTATACTGTCGGTCTGATGAACTCCCTAAGAAATAAGAGAGTTTTGTTTCCTGCTTATTAAAGGGTTCAATCCTTAGGTTGGGATTGGATCCCGGAAAGATCACTTTTAGGTTAACAGCTTTTATCTTCCGGTTATTTTCATTGTTGATAAATTTTCCGTCAAGAGGATTTACTTTCTTGAGTTTTTCGATAATCGTAAACCAGATCGCATCTTGTGCCAAATATAGGTTTGCCCTCGAACCTTTGACAACAAACTGTGCCCTGGGATCAAACTGACCGACATTTTCAATAAACAATACGGACGAATCATTGTCAGCCCTTAGGACCTTATTGACTTGGCTTGTATCAGCAGAAGTATTGGTATCGTCATTTACTCCCAATCCAAAGAGTTCTGATGAATAAGCGGAACGAGCCTCTTGCAACGTTATTCGAGAATCTGATTTGGATAATGATTGTTGCTCGGCTTTTGCAATCGTTGAACTTGTAGAGAGCACGTTGAAAAAAATCATCGCGGTCAAAAAAACTCGAAACGTGATTTCCAGCCTTGATAGATATGCAAACATTGTTCCTCCTATACTCGTCTGCAACCAGAACTTGCCCCTAATTGTATTGAATGATCTTATGGCTGAGGCACCTTTAAGATTCCCCCAGCAGAGGAGCTTCTAGTATTACGACTTAACTAGACAAAAGTTTTCATAAATAGAATACAAAAAACAAAAGCAAAAGTCAATAGATTTAATGTTCTGTTTGCAAATTTTAAGGGAAATGTCCGACAGCAGTTCAGTGGTTCATCATCGCATCCCATCTTGTTGAGCAAAATACCAATCCCAGCGCACCTGAAGGTTCACCCGGAAATCCGCTACCACATTGAAGAACTTTGCCAAACACAACACCATGCTGGCGAGCGGATGGACTCCTACTCCTTTGAACCATCACGAGGGGGACATACCTGCTTACTGTTTTCCCCGAAGACGCTCGCTATCCCGTAGAGCGCTATTATAGTTTTGTCCATTTTGATACCGCTACCCCGATAGGTCAAAATGAATTTATTCCTTCATGCGTCGAATACCCTGTGGTCTGCCACGCTTCCGATTTTGATTAGAGTATTCGATCCGCCATCCAATCGTAGCGAGATAGTTCATTGACCTTCATCAACGCTCCAAAGTAATCTAAAAAGTACCCGTGTCCCGAGTTATGTGAGAATTTTGGAATGAGTCTCAAGTTATGTGAGAAAAAAATTGGGGCAATTATGACAAAATTAGCTAATCGCCCTTGAGTCCAGTCTCAAGTTACAAGAGACCGCACACCCGGCACCTGCATACGATCAAGCCGGAAGGTGCGCTGAGCACGGCGGGTCTGGCACCAGGCAACGACATATGTCTTCCCGCCGCGTTCTTCGATGGACAACGGCGTGATGCGTCTTGGTTCGGCAGGATAGCCGGGCATGCGGTATTGGATGTCCAGCGCCTGTTGCAGGTCCCTGTATTTTTCAAGCAGGGTCAGCAACGGAACCTGCCGACCAAGCAGCTCCAACATCGTTTTTTGTTTTGATCGCAGGAAGTGTGTGCGCTTCCTGCGAAGTTCAACCTGCTCCTCATTTCGATCCACAAATGCCCCGCGACGTTTCAACATCCTGAAGAATGAATCGGCCATGTCATTTGAGACCAAAACACGCTGCGGGGAAAGAAACGCATCGATATATTTTCTGAAGACAGGCTGGCGCCGCAATTGTTTCAATTGCGCCGGGCTGGAGAATTCAAGCACGATGCCGCTGGCAATGCGAATGGATGGCTGTTTGAGAATGAGCGCTTTTGTTTGTGGAGGCATGGGTTTGCCCAGACCAAGTTCAA
>Ga0209939_1000020_pt1 | contig 29317 bp, 36 predicted proteins | sample SalPon2A_A_D1_MG_FD_185714 | JGI IMG/M metagenome (GOLD analysis project Ga0209939, IMG submission 185714) | Soil microbial communities from South San Francisco under conditions of wetland restoration - Salt Pond MetaG R2A_A_D1_MG (SPAdes)... | ecosystem: Environmental > Terrestrial > Soil >...
ACTCCTGCACGCGGTTGTTTCCGGAGTCCACCACCCACACATCGCCTTCGGGGTCGATGTCGATCCCGCTCGGTTCGTCGAGCTGCCCGTTGCCGTCCCCCAGGTAGCCGAACTGCAGCTGGAATTCGCCTTCGTCGTTGAACTTCTGCACCCGGTTGTGGCCGGCGTCGAGCACCCAGACGTTGCCTTCGGAGTCGGTGGCGACGTCCTCTGGGGAGTCGAACATGCCGACGCCTTCGCCGCCGAAGTGGAGCAGCGGCGTGCAGATGACCGCTGCCGCTGAGGATGGGACGATCATTGCTCCGATCAGAAATAGAGCGACGATCCAGCCTGTACGTGCCCGTTCGCCTCGCATCTAGCCCCCGATACGTCTTCGGCCTTGAATAGAAACTCGATGGAGGCTAAACAATCAAATTGACTCGCGCAACCTCATCGGCGGGGCGCTGGCGGTTCGCGGAGGGTGCTTTGCCCCTCCGCTCTCGCGGCTCGTGCCTCGGAGAACTCGGACTCCGAGTCCCGGCAGGAGTAGCGCTCGGCCGTCTGCAGGCAGGCGAGCTCGAGCTCGGTGGCGGTTGCTTCGCCGATCCTCTCGCCCTTGTAGAAGAAGACGTCCGGGGTGTCGATGCCGGGCGCGGTCGCTGCTCGGTCACCTGCCTGCTTTGCCTCCGGCATGCTGGTCGGTTCCGCCTCGATTGCCGAAGCGGTGACAAGCGGGGCTATGGCGCCGACGCAGAGTACGACTGCGAGCAGCCGAAAAGGCGAGACCCTGGCCGAGATCATCTACTGCCTTTCGAGTGGATTGGGCATCGACGGCATGGAATCGCCGATCAATGGCTAGAACCCTATTAGATGAGAGATCTCTGACCCAAGTAGCAACGCGACCAGGGATAATTCCGCGATGAGGATCTCCGAGCAGGCCGTCTTCCGGTGGGTCGTGATCGTTGGGGTCGCGGCGGTCTCGGTGATCGCGCTCACCCTGTTGACGCGGCCTCTGGTCGGATCCCTCTGGGGGCTGGTGCTGGCGATCGCGGCCTGCGTCCATGGCTACCGATGGCTTGCGCGCAAGCGGCGACAGAGTTGAGACGAAACGTTTACGTTTCGCAGGCAATACGTCACAGGTGTCGAGGTAGTCTGCGATCATGCACCTGATGGCAAGGGAGAGTTGGACGGACGAGCGGCTGGATGGGCTCAACGAACGGGTCGACCGGGGGTTTCGGGAGGTCGACCGTCGTTTCGGGGAGGTCGATAGGCGCTTTGACGAGGTCGACCGTCGGTTCGAGTTCGTCGAGGAACGCTTCACCCAGATGGATCGCCGCTTCGAACGGGTCGATCAGCGCTTCGAGCAGATGGACCAGCGGCTTGAGCAGGTCGATCAGCGGCTTGAACAGGTCGTGGGGCGGATGGAGTCCGGGTTCGACCGGATCGGCGATCGGTTTGACCGGATCGACACCCGGTTCGACTACATCACCGAGCACGTGGTTCGGCTCCAAACCGTGCTGGTGCGGTCCCTGGTCGCGATTCTGGCCGTGGTTGTGGCGGCGATCCTCGCCTACGCCGGGGCTCAACTCTGACCCTGAGCGCGGCGGCGTCCCGTCGCGCCGCTCAGCTCCAGCACGCCTAGGGTGACGGCGATCGGGACGGTCGCCGGCAGCGAGTCCAGGGGGGTGAAGAAGAGGAAGTCGAAGCAGACGCAGAGGACCGCCGCCAGCGCCGCTCCGCGCAGCTGCAGCGCCCGGTCGTGGGCGAGCAGGGCGCCGAGCACGGCGGCGACGAAGAGGTCGCCGAACCCGGTCCGGGCGACGCCGAAGGTCGCGAACTGCAGCTGCGGCAGGCCGGCCGCGGGCGCCGCCGCGTTGAGCACTGAGTTGGGGCCCTGGAGCAGCTCCGCTCCGACCAGCCAGGCGTCGATCGCCGCCATCGCGTAGATCCCCAGCGCCAGCCAGCGGCGGTCGACCACCGAGGCCAACAGCCAGGCGAGGCTGACGCAGGCCGCGGCGGAGAGGGCCAGGGCCGCGGCCTCGCCACCCAGCGCGCCCTTGGCCGCCCAGGCCAGGGCGAACAGCGGCACCGCCAGCGCCGCCAGCGCCGGACGGCCGCCGCGCGCCAGCCAGCCGAACCCGACTGCGGCCAGCGGCGGCACCGCGACCAGGGCCAGGTAGGTGAGAAAGTCGGCAACCGCCGACTCGAGCGCGATCGCCGCCACGACGATGGCGATCGAGAGCGGCAGGACCAGCGCCCACCAGCGGCTGGCGAGACGGCTGAGGACGGCGCTGCCAGGTGCCCGCGGCGCAGCGACAAGGGACGCCTGCGCGAGGCTGAGTGCGCCGATCGAGAGCCAGAAGGGGAGCAGGGCCCCGCGCTTCCTAGGCTGCGCCTGCGGTCGCGGCGGACTCCGCCCGCGGCTCCGCCTCGCCGGCGGCCTGGTCCCGCGCCCGCGGCTCCAGCCGTCCAGCGGCGGCGATCGTCCACAGCATCGCCAGCCAGTTGGCGGTGGCCACCGAGACGTGCAGCCAGACCAGCTCCCCGGGCAGCTCCAGCGACCACTGGACGATGCCGATCGCGCCCTGCAGCAGCAGCAGGCCGAGGACGACGGTGAGCGGCTTCACGGCCCGCCGGTCGCCTCCCGGGCGGCGCAGCAGGAACCAGACGCCGACCGCGGCGAGGCCGTAGACGACGGCGATCGCCGAGTGCCGCTGCACCACCCACTCCAGCGTGTCGGCGCCCTGGAAGGTGAAGCGGTGGACCAGCTCGCCCTCGTGGCTGCCCGCGTGCGGGCCGGAGGCGGTGGCGATCGTCCCGGCGAGGATCGTCAGCTGGCCGAGCGGGACCAGCGCCCGCACCGACCAGACCCCGAGCCGGTCACGGGAGCGCCGCCGCTCCCAGGGCTCGTACCGCGAGCACCAGGCAAGCGCGAAGGCAGCGTCGAGCAGCATCATCGAGAGGATGAAGTGCATCATCACCAGGCCCGGCGCGAGGTGGTACTTGACGACGAGCGCCCCCAGCACCGCTTGGCCCATCACCCCGATCGGCAGCAGGCCGCCGAACAGCGCCAGGTGCCACCGGAACGGCTTGCGGAAGAAGGCGAGCACGCAGGCGGCGATCACGGCAAGCCCGACGAACCCGGTCAACAGCCGGTTGCCGTACTCGATCACCGCGTGCGACTCCAGCGGCGGCACCGTGCCGCCGTAGCATTTCGGCCAGTCCGGGCAGCCGAGGCCGGAGCCGGTCATCCGGACGGCGGCGCCGGTGAGGACGATCAGCGAGAGCGCCGCGAGGGCGATCGCGGTCACCTGCGCGTAGCGCCCGGGAGAGATCTCGAAGCGGCTGAGGCGGGCCCGCATCGTCAGGATGATTGCAGCGGCCGGCCCCCGGCCGCGGGGGTCAGCCGCCGGCCTGGCCTTCGCCGGCCGGGGTGCTTTCGATCAGGTACTGGACGAGATCTTCGAGTTCTTCGGCGGAGATCGTGTCGCCGTAGTTGGCGGGCATCACGTCGGCCGGGTAGCCGGCGGCGATCTCCGCGTTCGGGTCGACGATCATCTCTTCGATTTCGTCGGCGGTGAGGCCGGCGGTCAGCACTTCGTCGAGGTTGGGGCCGGTGACGCCGCCGGCGTTGGCGGCGGCAAGCGTGTGGCAGCCACCGCAGCCGTTGCTGGCGAAGACCTGGGCGCCGGGGCCGCCCTCGACCTGCGGCGGTTCGGCGCCGGGGACGCCGGCCCACATGCCGACGTAGGCGGCGACGTCCTCGAGATCCTGGCCGGAGACGATGTCCTTGGGCATCGAGGCGGCGGGGTTGCCGTTGCCGGGGCGCGGGTATTCGACCTGGCTGCGGGTGATGCTCTCGATCGTCGCGTCGTTCTGGCCGGAGGCGCGGGCGGCGGCGAAGGCGGCGTCGAGATCCGGGCCGATCTGGGCCGAGGTGCCGGCCTGCGCCATCGTGTGGCAGTTGCCGCAGTTCTGTTCGAAGAGGACGCGGCCGCGCTCGGGATCCGAGCTGGTCGCTCCGCAGCCAGCTGCGACGACGGCGACGGCCACCAGGGCGGCGAGCGCGAGCAACGGGCTGGTCAGTTTCCTCTGGCGATTCATAGGGCGAACAGGCGGGCCGGAGTCTATATGTCGAGGCGTCCCGAAAGCGTCCCGTCACGCCCCACGGTGGAGTACCCTTGAGGCGATCCGCACGAACACGGAAAACGCCGCCGGAGGAGGGTGCCGATGCAGGTCAAGGACGGGATGACGGAGGTCTCGGTGACGGTGGGCCCGACCCACACCTTGCGCGAGGCAGCCGCGAAGATGGTCGCGAAGCGGACCGGGGCGGCGCTGGTCAGCGACGCCGACTCGCCGGCCCCCGGGATCGTCACCGAGCGCGACCTGCTCGACTCGGTCGGCGCCGGCGAGGATCCGGACGTCGAGCTGGTCCGCGACCACATGAGCGGGCGGGTGATCGCGGCTGCCCCGGACTGGAGCCTGGAGCGGGCCGCCGCCGAGATGTCGCGCCGCGGCGTCCGCCACCTGGTCGTCTTCGAGGACGGCGACATCGCCGGCATCCTCTCGATGCGCGACATAGTCAACGTCTGGACGAGCGTCGGCGCGACGTCGGGAATGACGCCCGGCTGAGCCGGAACTACGGCTTCGGGATCTCTACGGTCTCGACCGGCAGCGCCGCGCCGCGGGCCCGCTGCTTGCGGGGCAGGCGGTAGAAGTCGCGGACCGCGCCGCGGACCATACTGCGGAAGGCGGCGAGGGCGATGACCGCGCCGACGATCGCGTAGATGTAGGGCGCGAAGATGAAGTCGGCGGCGTAGACGCCGCAGACCAGGCCGACCGCTCCGACCGCGAACCAGGCCGGCGCCCAGGAGGGCCGCGGCGCGTGGATCGTCTCGCCCGGCTCCGGGATGTGGCGCTGCTCGCTCACGCCTGCGCGATGTAGAGGAAGGCGGCGACGAAGGCGAGGGCGAAGACCGCGGCGGCAAAGCCTCCGGCGACCAGCGCCGAGGACATGTTCTTGCGTGCGGTCTCTCGATCCACGGCCGGAGTTCTATCACTTGGCCGACTGAGGACGCTGCAGCGCGCCGGTCCCGGCGCTCGTCAGACGTTGGCGGCGATCGCCACGGAGAGGAAGAGCAACGCCAGGTAGGCGAGCGAGTAGAGGTAGGTGCGCAGGGCCCAGCGGCGGTCGGCGCTGCGCAGCAGGCGGTAGGAGAAGTAGACGAAGACGCCGCCGAGCAGCATCGAGGGGATGAGGTAGGCGATGCCCAGGCCGCCGGCGCAGAAGGGCAGCTGGGTGACCGCGTAGAGGAGGACCGTGTAGAGGAGGATCTGGCGCCGCGTCTCGTCCTCGCCGCGGACCACCGGCAGCATCGGGATCCCGGCCTTCGCGTACTCGTCCTTCATCAGCAGCGAGAGCGCCCAGAAGTGGGGCGGGGTCCAGAAGAAGACGATCGCGAACAGGTAGAAGGCCATGCCGCTGAGGCCGTCGGTGACCGCCGCCCAGGCGACCAGCGGCGGCACCGCGCCGGCGGCGCCGCCCCAGACGATGTTCTGCCAGGTGAGGCGCTTCAGCCACAGCGTGTAGAGGAAGACGTAGCCGAGCAGGCCGGAGAGTGAGAGCCCGGCGGCGAGCGGGTTGACGGTGAGCGAGAGCAGCAGGAAGGAGCTGGCCCCGAGCAGCGCGCCGAACCAGATCGCGGCGGCGGGGGAGATGCGGCCGGCGGCGACCGGGCGGTCGGCGGTGCGGGCCATCGTGCGGTCGATGTCACGGTCGACGGCGTGGTTGATCGCGCCCGCCCCGCCAGCCGAGAGGGCACCGCCGAGGCAGGTCAGCAGGATCAGGCTGGGCGAGGGGTCGCCCGCCGCGTACATCGTCGTCACCGTGGTGAAGAGCAGCAGCGACTGCACCTTCGGCTTGGTCAGCGTCAGGTAGTCGCGGAGGAGCGCGGGCGCAGCTGGGCGCTGCGAGATCGTCGCGGTCTGGGTGCCGCTCATGCGGCTGCTCAGGCTACCGGCTCAGAGCTGCGGACCGGCGCCTCGGCGGCACGGCTGTCGCGGTGGGCGATCGCCTCGCGGATGTCGCGCATCGGGCGGGCGCCGCGGACGTCCGGCAGGACGTCGAAGTTGTGCGGGTCGGGCGGCGAGAGCGCGAACCACTCGAGCGAGTCGCCGCCCCAGGGATCGTGGCCGGCCAGCGGGCCGTTCTCGCGGCTGGCGATCGCGTTGACCAGGGTCAGCACGATCCCGATCGCCAGCACCAGGGAGCCGATCGAGGCAAGCAGGTTCCAGACGTTGACCCCGGTGCCGTCGAAGAACTTGTAGGCGTCGATCACCTGGCCGTGCTCGGCGCCGGCGAAGAAGAGCGGCACGAAGGCGAGCAGGATGCCGGCGCCCATCGTCCAGAAGGAGATCCGGGCGAGGCTCTCGCCCATCGTGCGGCCGGTCATCTTCGGGAACCAGTAGTGGAGCGCCGCGAAGCCGCCGAAGACGGCGCCGCCGACCAGCGCGAAGTGGGTGGCGGCGGTGGCGTCGACGGTGTTCTTGAGCTGCCAGGCGGCGGCGACCATCGACTGCTCGAGCTCGGCCGCGAGCCCGATCGAGACCGCGGAGATCGCGCCGGCCGCGAACAGCAGCGGGGCGCGCATCTGCAGGGCGCCGCCGATCATCGTCGCCAGCAGGTTGAAGACGACGAGGCCGACCGGGACGATCAGGGCCAGCGACATCAGCATCGCGAAGTACATCCAGCCGGTGCCGATCGGCGCCGTGTACATGTTCTGCATCCAGGCCAGGGTGCCGATCGGGGCGATCGCCGCCAGCGCGCCCATCACCACCGGCCGGTTGAGCAGCGGCCGCCGCGCGAAGGTGGCGACGATCTCCGAGATCGCGCCGAGCGCGAAGATCAGCACCGTCATGTAGACGCCGGTGAAGAAGATCCAGCTCAGGTGCTGCCAGAGCAGCGGCGCGCCGCCCGCGCCGTCGGCGAAGAAGATGCCGTCGTAGTTGCGGTCGATCATCAGCATCGTCAGCGCCGCCAGCAGGACCGGGCCGATGAACAGCATCAGCCAGCCGCTGACCGAGGCGCTCCAGGCGAAGACCGGGAGCCGCCGCCAGGCCATCCCCGGGGCGCGCATGTTGCGGACCGTGGTGGTCAGGTCGATCGAGATCAGGACGAAGCCGAGGGTGGCGAGCCCGGTCGCGGTGACCCAGGCGTCGACGCCGTTGTTGGCGAGGAAGGTGAGCTCGCTGAGCGGGGCGAGCGGGTTGACACCGGCCTCGGAGGGGGTGAAGAGGAGGGCGGCGTAGAGGACGGTGGCGCCGGCGGCGAAGAGCGCGACGCCGATCTGGCCGAGGCGCGGCAGGGCGGTGCCCCGGGCCCCGATCTGCAGCGGCGTCACGTAGTAGAAGAGCCCGAAGACCAGCGGCAGCGCGAAGAAGAAGACGGCGCTGGCCCCGTAGGTGGAGAGCATCCGGTTGAAGGTGACCGGGGAGAGGAAGCCGTTTTCCGGGATCGCCAGCTGCAGGCGCATCAGCAGCATCTCGATCACGGCGAGGAAGAGGAAGCCGAGCGAGGCGGTGACGAGGATCCGGCCGAGGTCCTTGTGGTCGGCGCTGGTCGCCAGCTCGATCCAGCGCGGCCGCCGCGGCGCGTAGCCGTCGACGACGATCTCGGGGCGCGGACTCTGGCTCATGGCGCTTTCCCTTCTTCGATCAGGCTGACGACCCGGTCCTGGGCCGTCTCGATGTCAGCAAGCAGCTTCTCGGTGTAGGCCTCGTACTCGGCCGGGGAGACGACCTCGACCGCGGTCCGCATCGCCGCGTAGGCCTGGCCGGAGAGGGTCGCGGAGGAGCCCTGGTAGACGCCCTCCTCGTCGGCGCGGAAGGTGACCCGGTGGGTCTTGCCGGGGACCGCGTCGCGCTTGCCGGAGAGCGAGGGGACGTCCCAGGTGTGGATCACGTCGGTGGTGACGAGCTCCAGCTCGACCGCGGTGTCGGCCGGGACGACCAGCTTGTAATAGGAAAAGGCCCCGTTCGGGTAGTCGTAGCGCCACAGCCACTGCTGGCCGGTCGCCCTGATCGTCAGCGGCTCGCCCTCTTCGATCTGTTCGGAGGTCGCGGTGAGGCCGGCGTCGCCGCTGCTCGGGGTCTCGCGCGCCTTGTCGGTAAAGATCACGGCGAGGACGAAGACCAGCGCCGCGAAGGCGGTGAGCGCCGCGCCGACCCGGAACTGGAGGCGACGGCCGCCCTCAGCCGAGCGCGGCTCGGCATCGCGACCGGCCCGGTAGCGGCGGATCGCGTAGACCAGCGCGACGTTGATCGCGACCACGATGATCGCGGCGGCGACGAAGCCGATCCAGAGGAGGGTGTCGATCTGGTCAGTGCCAGGGGAGTGCGGCGCCAAAGCGCGGCCATTCTAATCACGCGCGGCGGCAGGCTGCTCCCATGCCCTCGCCGACCTATACTCGCCCACCCTATGAACGGGCGCCACCGGTCATCACGTGCGCTGCGGCTGGCGGTCCGGGCGGGGGCGGCCGGCGCGATCGGCGCGGCGATCGCGGTGCCGCTGCTGCGCCGCCGCCTGCGCGTCCCGGCCGAGGTGACGGTGGCGGCCTGCGCGGCGGGCCCACTTGCCGTCGCGGTCCTCCACCCGCGCTCCAAGAAGCGCGACGTCGCCCTCTTCGCGATGCAGATGTGGGCCTTCACCGTCGCCCACGAGCTGCCCTACGACGACCCCGAGCGGCTGCGCGAACGGCTCCGCACCAGGTACCCGATCGCGATCGACAAGGCGCTGGGCGGCGGCCGCCTGCCCGGGGCGCGGCTGCAGCAGGCGCTGGAGCGGTGGCCGCGGGTCGGCGCCGTCAACCGCGTCCTCACCTGGACCCACTGGGTCTGGTTCATCGAGCCCTACCTGGCGCTGGCCCTGATCCTCGCCCGCGACCAGGACCGCTTCCCCCGAGCGGCGCGGCGGATGGCGGCGGTCTTCGACGGCGGCTGCGCGATCTACTTCGCGGCGCCGACCGCGCCGCCCTGGTGGTCCTCGGAGCAGGGTCTGACCGGCGAAGAGGTGCGGCGGATCATGGTCGAGGTCGGCGAACCGACCTGGGGCCGGGCCTGGCAGCGGATGTACGACGCGCTGGGCGGCAACCCGTGGGCGGCGATGCCCTCGCTGCACTTCGCGACCTCGGTGCAGGCGGCGCTCTCGCTCTCCGAAGTCGGCAAGGCGGAGGGGGCGGTGGGGTGGACCTACGCGGCGACGCTCGGCTTCGCCCTCGTCTACCTCGGCGAGCACTACGTCACCGACCTGATCGCCGGCGCCGCCCTGGTCGCCGCCGCGAACCGCGCCGAGACCCTGGCAGAACCCGTGGTTTCCAGCATCAACGGGACGCTCCGGAGCCTGGAGAGGATCGCGAGCGGGTAGCGTCCCAGGGGTGTTTGGAAAAGCTGCGGCGAACGGCCGTCGCATCGAGAACGAGGGCGATCCCGCCGAGATACCGCTGCTGACGACCCGGCGAATCGTCCAGACGCTGATTCTGGTCGTGATCCTGTTGGTCGGGATCTACTTCCTGTTCCCGAAGCTGGTCGGCCTCGGGACCACGCTGGACAAGCTCGACGAAGCCAACCCGATCTGGATCGGCGTCGCGATCGGCTTCACGATCCTCGCCTACGCGACCTACACGGCGCTGTTCAAAGCGGTGGTCGGCGGCGACGCCCTGCGCCTCACCTGGCTGGAGACCTACGAGATCAACCTCGCCGGCCTCGCCGCGACGCGGCTCTTCTCGGCCGGTGGGGCGGGCGGCATCGCGCTCACCTACTGGGCGCTGCGCAGAGCCGGGATGGCGCGCCGCGACGTCGGCCGCCGCATGGTCGCCTTCCTCGCCCTCCAGTACGCGTTCTACCCGCTGGCGCTGATCCTCTTCGGGATCCTGCTGCGGACCGGGGTGATGAACGGCAAGGACTCGCTCGAGCTGACCGTGATCCCGGCCGGCATCGCGGGGTTCGCGCTTGTCCTGGGGGTGCTGGTCGCGCTGATCCCCTCCGACGTCGAGCACCGACTGGCCCCCTTCGCCCGTGGGGAGCGGTCGCGGGCCTTCCTGCACAGCGCCGCCAAATTCCCGGCCACGCTGGGGGAGGGGCTGCGCTTCGCCGGGCGCCTCTTCGCCCACCCCTCGACCGGCGGGCTGGCGGTGCTGGGCGCGGCGGGCTACTGGGCCGCCAGCATCGGCGTCCTCTGGGCTTCCTTCCACGCCTTCGGGGTCCAGGTCCCGCTCGCGGTCGTGATCCAGGGTTTCTTCCTCGGCATGGTCGCCAACCTCTTCCCGCTGGCCCCGGCGGGGGTCGGTGCGGTCGACGCCGGGATGATCGGCGCCTTCGTCCTCTTCGGGATCCCCGAGGAGACCGTCTTCCCGGCGATCCTCGTCTTCCGGATGATCCTCTTCTGGCTGCCGATCCCCCCCGGCGTCATCGCCTTCTTCCGGCTGCGCAAGAGGGTTCAGCGCTGGGAAGAAGAGGGGCTGCCGATCGAGCGCGGCGGCAGCGCCGAGTCGGCGCTCGAACCGCCGAATGGGGGGTTGGCGGAAACGAAACCGGTAGGCCCAGGCGCTACTATCGAAAGTAAAGTAATAGACACGAGGGGCGAGGATGACTGAGAGCAGCGAGGGCAAGAAGGTCGAGCAGGTGATCATCGTCGGCGGCGGGCCAGCCGGCTACACGGCAGCGCTCTACACCGCTCGCGCCAACCTCGAGCCGCTCGTCCTCGAGGGCTTCCAGTGGGGCGGCCAGCTGCAGAACACGACCGAGGTCGAGAACTACCCCGGCTACCCGGAGGGGATCATGGGGCCGGAGATGATGAGCCAGTTCCGGGCCCAGGCCGAGCGCTTCGGGACCCGGTTCGTGACCGACGACGTCGACCGGGTCGAGCTCTCCGACGGCGGCGTGCAGAAGGTCTTCCTCGGTGACGAGGAGCACCGCGCCAAGACCGTGATCCTGGCGATGGGGGCGGAGCCGAAACGACTCGGCGTTCCCGGCGAGATGGAGCTGGGCGGCCGCGGCGTCTCCACCTGCGGGGTCTGCGACGGCGCCTTCTTCAAGGACCAGCGGGTGATCGTGATCGGCGGCGGCGACTCGGCGATGGAGGACTCGATCTTCATCTCCAAGTACGCCAGCGAGCTGACCATCGTCAACCGCCGCGACGAGTTCCGCGCCTCGAAGATCATGTTCGACCGCGCCCGCGAACAGGACAACATCAGCCTCAAGACGCCGTATGTGGTCGAGGAGTTCGTCGCCGGCGAGGACGGCAAGCTGGGCTCGGTGCGGCTGCGCCACGCCGAGAGCGGCGAGACCGAGGAGATCGAGACCGAGGGCGCCTTCGTGGCGATCGGCCACACGCCGAAATCGGAGATCGTCGCCGACCAGGTCGAGACCGACGAGGACGGCTACATCGTCACCGAGCCGGGCTCGACCCGGACCAAGCTGGGCGGCGTCTTCGCGGTCGGCGACGTGGTCGACCACACCTACCGCCAGGCGGTCACCGCCGCCGGCACCGGCTGCATGGGCGCGCTCGACGCCGAGCGCTTCCTGCGCGACAGCCCGCCCCCGGTCGAGGCCCACTGGTTCCCCGGCGGCGAGCCCGCCGAGCTCACCCGCGCAAATTCATGAGAGTCGTTTTTTCCGTCTATATGACGTAAAAATCGACTCTCGCGCACAACTGGTCTGGGTGTTCCCGGTTCTCGGCTGGGGCGCGGTAGGCGCTCGGCACGGACGCGGTATCTTCCGGGCACGGCTTCCGAGTGCACCCATCTCGACGCGATCAAGGTCGTCGACCCGCCCGGCGAGGTCGAGGGCTGCGAGGAGTGCCTGGCCGCGGGGATGCGGTGGGTCCACCTGCGGATGTGCCAGACCTGCGGCCACGTCGGCTGCTGTGACCAGTCGGCGGGCAAGCACGCCACCGTCCACCACAAGGAAACCGGCCACCCGATCGTCCGCTCGGTCGAGCCCGGCGAGACCTGGAGCTGGTGCTACCCCGACGAGCTCTTCATGCGCCTCGGCCGGTAGGCAAGGCGCATTCTTTAACCAGGGGTTGAAAAAAGCGCCTTGCGCTACGGGGTGACGATCGGGAAGCCGGGGTCGGGGTCGTCGAGCAGGCCGAGCAGCTCACCCAGCTTCTCGCCGTCGCCCTCGACCCGCAGCCGGCCCGACTCGGCCAGCGCCACCAGGTCGGCGCGGCCCAGCAGCAGCTCGTTCAGCGCCCCCCGTTCGATGATCAGCGTCGCGTCCGCCTCCGGGTGGCGGCGGTCGGCGCGGTGGTTGAGGACGCCGTTCTCGACCTCGATCAGGTGCGTCTCGTCGGGGTCGGTGACGACCCAGTTGACCGCGATCCGGGCGTCCCGGGCGCGTGGGCCGTCGAGCCGGATCGCCATCGCGTCGAGGATCTGGCCGACGCTGAGCTGGGCGAGGACGTCGGGGGCGGCGGTGTCGGTCGGCGTGCCGGCGATGCCCTCGCGCAGCTCCTGCGCGCCCATCAGGAAGAAGTTGCGCCAGGTCGCGTTCTCGGCGCCGTAGCCGAGCTGCTCGAGCGCGTCGGCCTGCAGCTGCCGCGCCGCCTCGTTCTCGGGCTCGGCGAAGACGACGTGGTTGACGACCTCCGCCACCCAGCGGTAGTCGCCCTGCTCGAAGCTGCGGCGCGCCCGCTCCAGCACCGCCTCGGCGCCGCCCATGAACTCGACATGGCGCCGCGCCGACTCGGTTGGCGGGTGCTCCCAGAGGTGCGCCGGGTTGCCGTCGAACCAGCCCATGTACCGCTGGTAGACGGCCTTCACGTTGTGGCTGACCGAGCCGTAGAAGCCGCGGCAGTGCCACTCGTCGGCGAGGCTCGGCGGCAGCTCCAGGGTCTCGGCGATCTCGCGCCCGGTCAGGCCCCTGTTGATCAGCCGCAGGGTCTGGTCGTGCAGGTAGGCGTAGAGGTCGCGCTGCTTGCGCAGGAACTCGAGCACCCGCTCCCGCCCCCAGCGCGGCCAGTGGTGGCCGGCGAAGAGGACGTCGGTCTCCTCCCCGAACAGCTCGATCGACTCGTCCAGGTAGTGCGCCCAGACGTGCGGGTCGCGGACCAGGGCGCCGCGCAGGGTGAGCAGGTTGTGCATCGTCTGGGTCGCGTTCTCGGCGATGCAGAGCACCCGGTGCTCGGGGAAGTGGAAGTTCATCTCGGCCGGCGCCTCGGTGCCTGGCGTCAGTTGGAAGACCATCCGCACCCCGTCGACCGTCTCCTCCTGCCCGGTCTCGGTCACCTCGAGGTTGGGCGGGACCAGGGTGACGGTGCCCAGCGAGGTGGTCTGGCCGAGCCCGGTCCCGATCTGCCCGTCCGGCCCGCGGCGCAGCTTCGCCCCGAACATGTAGCCGGCGCGGCGGCCCATCGCGGTGCCGGCGAAGACGTTCTCGGCGACCGCGTGGTGGAGGAACCCGGCGGGGGCGAGGACGGGGATCCGGCGCTCGCGGACCTCCTCCGCGGAGACGACGCCCTTGGCGCCGCCGAAGTGGTCGACGTGGCTGTGGGTGTAGACGAGGCCGGTGACCGGGCGCTCGCCGCGGTGCTCGCGGTAGAGGGCGAGCGCCGCCGCCGCGGTCTCGGCGGAGATCAGCGGGTCGATAACGACGATTCCCTGCTCGCCCTCGACCACGTGCATGTTCGAGATGTCGAAGCCGCGCAGCTGGTAGAAGCCGGGGGCGATCTCGAACAGGCCGGCGATCCGGTTGAGCTGGCTCTGGCGCCAGAGGCCGGGGTGCGCGGTCGGCGGGGGCTCACCGTCGAGGAACCCGTAGGACTCCAGCTCCCAGACGGTACGGCCGCCCTCGCCCTCGACCCGCGGCGGGTCGAAGCTGGCGACGAGGCCTCGCCGCGCCTCGGCCAGGTCCTCCTCGCCGCCGGCGGGCAGCGACGCGGCCGCCTCGCGGTTGCGGCGGGCGGTCGCCTCGGTGGCCGGCCGGCGCTCTGCGCCCACCTCAGCGCCCCCGGAACTCGGGCTCGCGCTTCTCGAGGAAGGCGTTCATCCCCTCGACCCGGTCCTCGCTGGCCATCGCCCGGTCGAAGAGCGCGCGCTCGGCCCGCATTCCCTCCTCGAGCCCGGAGCGCTCGGCCTCCAGCACGGCGCGCTTGGCGAGCCGGGTGGCGAGCGGGGCGCGGGCGGCGATCGTCGCCGCCAGGGCGAGCGCCTCGCGCTCGTGGCGGCCCTTCTTGGCGACCGCGTTGACCAGCCCCCAGCGCCGCGCCTGGTCGGCGTCGAAGAGGCGGCCGGTCAGCACGTACTCCATCGCCCGCTGCTTGCCGATCGCCCGGGTCAGCCGTTGCGTGCCGCCGCCGCCGGGGACGATCCCCAGCGTCACCTCGGGCTGGCCGAAGCGGGCGGTCTCGTCGGCGACGATCATGTCGCAGGCCATCGCCAGCTCGCAGCCGCCGCCCAGCGCGTAGCCGGCCACCGCGGCGATCAGCGGCGTCTCCAGCGCCGCCAGCCGGGTCCAGAAGGCGGCGGCCTCGGGGTCGGGCGCGGCGTCGAGCGGCCGCGCCGCCATCTCGCCGATGTCGGCGCCGGAGGCGAAGACGCGCTCGGAGCCGGCGATCACGGCGCACCGGACCTCGGGGTCGCGGTCCCAGCCCTCCAGCGCCTCCAGCAGTGCCGCTTTCGTCTCGGCGCCGAGGGCGTTGCGGGTCTCGGGACTGTTCAGCCGCGCCAGCCCGACCTGGCCCTCGACCGAGGTCTCGACCGCGGTGGCCACCGGCCTACTCGCTCCCCAGCGGCATCATCGCGTTGATCCCGGTCGCGGCGCGGCCGATGATCAGCTTCTGGATCTGCGAGGTGCCCTCGTAGAGCGTCGTCACCCGCGAGTCGCGCAGGTAGCGCTCGACCGGGTAGTCGTCGACGTAGCCGGCGCCGCCGTGGACCTGGATCGCCAGGTTGGCGCACTCGACCGAGGCCTCCGTCGCGTACAGCTTGGCGACCGAGGTCTCGGTGGTGTTCGGCTTGCCTTCGTCCTTCAGCACCCCGGCCCGGTAGACCAGCATCCGGGCGGCGTCGCGTTTGACGATCATCTCGGCCAGCATCTCCTGGACCAGCTGGAAGCGGGCCAGCGGCACCCCGAACTGTTCGCGCTCCTTCGAGTAGGCGACCGAGGCTTCGACGCAGCCTTCGCAGATCCCGACGCAGCCGGCGGCGACGCTGTAGCGGCCGTTGTCGAGGGCGCTCATCGCCACCTTGAAGCCGTCGCCGACCTCGCCCAGCATCCCGTCCTCGCCGACCTCGACCGCGTCGAGCGAGAGCGAGGCGGTGTCGGAGGAGCGCAGCCCCAGCTTGCCGTGGATCTCCTGGGTCGAGAAGCCCTCGCTGGCGGTCGGAACGAGGAAGCAGGCGAGCCCGCGGTGCTTCTTCTCAGGGTCGGTCTGGGCGAAGACCAGCGCCAGCTCGGCGAAGTTGCCGAGCGAGATCCACATCTTCTGGCCGCTGATCGACCAGCCGGACTCGGTCTTCGTCGCCCGGGTGCGCAGGTTGGCGGCGTCGGAGCCGGTGTCGGGCTCGGTCAGCCCGAAGCAGCCGAGCGCCTCACCCGAGCAGAGCCGCGGCAGCCAGCGCTGCTTCTGCTCCTCGGTGCCCCAGCGCTCGATCGAGCCGGCGACCAGCGAGGTCTGGACGGAGACCACGGTGCGGGCCGAGGAGTCGGCGCGGCCGACCTGTTCGACGATCAGCCCGTACCCGATGTAGTCGAGGCCGCGGCCGCCGTACTGCTCGGCGACCGGCGCTCCCAGGTACCCGACCTCGCCCAGCTTGCTTGCCAGCTCGCGGTCGAAGCGCCCCGCCCGGTCGTTGTCGCGGACCCGCGGGATGATCTCGCGGTCGGCGAACTGGCGTGCGCTCTCGGCGATCAGCCGCTGCTCGTCGCTGAGCTCGAAGTCCATCTCTCCCTGCCTTCCCTGTCGTTTCTCAAAGCTCGCGCAGCTCCCGGCCCAGCGTCGCCGCGAACGCCTCCTGGGCCTCGCGGGTGCGCGGCCCCGGCGCTTCGGGCAGCGGCCGGCCGTCGATTGCCGCCACCGCCTGGATCTCGCGCGTGGTCGAGGCGAGGAACGCCTCGTGGGCGGCGAGCAGGTCGTCGAGCGGCCAGTCGCCGTGCTCGACGTGCAGCGCCTTGATCAGCCGGTCGCGGGTGATCGACTCCAGCACGCCGGCGTCGAGGGCCGGGGTGCGCAGCGCCCCCTCCGGCGAGACCCAGAAGATCGAGGAGGTCGGCGGCTCCAGCACGATCCCGTCGGGGCGGACCAGGACCGCCTCATCGGCGCCGCGCCCCCTCGCCAGCCGGGTCGCCTGCATGTTGGCGGCGTAGGAGAGCGACTTGACGCCGTTGAGGATCAGCGAGGGGCTGTAGGCGACGGTGGCGGCGGTGACGCTCTCGGCGTGGGGCGGGATCGGCTCGGTGGCGGCGATCCGGCGGCCGCCGCGGGTGACGATCAGCCGCAGCTGGCCGTCGACCGGGCCGGCGGCCTCCAGCAGCGCCGCGATCTCGGTCTCCAGCGCGCCGCGGTCGAACTCGAGCTCGATCGCCCCGGCGGAGCGCTGCAGCCGGTCGAGGTGATCGGCAAGCGCGAACGGCTTGCCGGCGTAGAGCCGGATCACCTCGAAGGCGCCGTCCCCGCGGTAGAGGCCGTCGTCCTTGAGCGGAACGGTCGCCGCCGCGGTGGCCGTCACCTCCCCGTCGACGCTCGCCAGCTCCTCGAAACCCGTCGTCACCGACGCGAGGCTACCTGAACGGTTGCCGTCCCCCTGGGCAACGCGACCGGTCCGTCCTATCCTTGGCTCATGTGGTTCGTCTTGGGGACGCTCGGGGTATTGGCGGTGATCGTCGGCGCCCTGGTCGTGGTCGGCCACTTCTACCCGGGCAGCTCGGCCGACCTGGTCGACTGGAGGCCGACCCGCTCGCCGGAAGTCGAGGCCCAGAACGAGATCGACGACGTGCGCCAGATGCTGGAGGCGCAGAACGAGATACGGCGGCGGCGCGGCGCCCCGGAGCTGACCGAGGAGGAGCTGCACGCCGGCGTCGCCGAGGACGAGCGGCTGCGGATGCGCGGCCGCGGCCCCTTCGAGTCGACCTAGGCGCTCGGCATATTCACCTTGCTTCAGGTGGGTCGATGTGCCGAGCGGCATAGACTCGGCCGATGGCTCGCGCGCTGATCGTCGGTTGCGGTTGTCGCGGTCGCGAGCTGGGGCGGGCGCTGCTTGCCGAGGGCTGGGCGGTGCGCGGCACCAGCCGCCGCGCCGAGGGGCTGGCGCCGATCGAGGCGGTCGGGATCGAGGCCGCGGTCGCCGACCCCGACCGGGTCGGGACGGTGCTGGAGCTGGTTGCCGACGTCACCGTCGTCGTCCACGCGCTGGGCTCGGCGGGCGGAGACCCGGAGGCGGTGGCGGCGCTGCACGGGCCGCGTCTGCAGAGCCTGATGGAGGCGCTGGTCGACACCCCGGTGCGGGGCGTCGTCTACGAGGCGGCGGGCAGCGCTGGGGAGGAGGCGCTGGCGGATGGGGCGGAGATCGTCCGTGCCGCCGGGAGCACCTGGCGGATCCCGGTCGCGACGGTCGAAGCCGACCCCGGCGACCCCGACGCCTGGGCCGTGACGATGCTGGAGGCCGTCCGCAGCGCAATCTCGCCAGCCGGCCAACCCAAATAGCTAAACTCCGATGGGAATTTAGGTGAATATTGAGAACGCGAATTCGAGAGGGGCGGTTCCATGGCTCTAAAGCTTGGTGACGTAGCGCCGGACTTCGAGGCCGACACCACCGAGGGGCGGATCGGCTTCCACGACTGGATCGGCGACTCGTGGGCGATCCTCTTCTCCCACCCGAAGGACTTCACGCCGGTCTGCACGACCGAGCTCGGCTACATGGCGAAGATCGAGCCGGACTTCAAGAGTCGCAACGTGAAGGTGATCGGGCTCTCGGTCGACCCGCTCGACAACCACGCGGGCTGGGTCAAGGACATCGAGGAGACCCAGGGCGCGGCGCCCAACTACCCGATCATCAGCGACGCCGACTTCAACGTCTCCAAGCTCTACGGGATGCTGCCGGCCGAGGTCTCCGGCGACCCCACCGACCGCACCCCGGCCGACAACCAGACGGTCCGCAACGTGTTCGTGATCGGCCCCGACAAGAAGGTGAAACTGATCCTCGTCTACCCGATGACGACCGGTCGCAACTTCGACGAGGTGCTGCGGGTGATCGACTCGCTGCAGCTGACCGCGAACCACAAAGTGGCGACCCCGGCGCAGTGGCAGCAGGGCGACGACGTGATTATCTCCGGCTCGGTCAAAGAGGAGGAGGCGAAGCAGCTGTTCCCCGACGGCTGGGAGTCGCCGAAGCCCTACATCCGGATCGTCCCGCAGCCGGGCGAGTAGGTCTCGACCTAGAAGCGTTTCAGCATCGCGCCGAGGATGCGCGCCGTGGCGCCCCAGATCAGGTGCCCCTCGACCTCGTAGGTCGGGGTGTGGATCGGGACGCCGCGGCGCAGCAGGCGGCGCATCGCGTAGCCCTCGCGCAGCAGTTGCAGCGAGAAGGTGAGCACGGTCTCGACCTCGGCCGGGTTCGGCTCCAGGCCGAGCCGGGCCGGGTGGTCGACCAGGCCGACGAAGGGGTGGACGCGGTAGCCGCTGACGAAGGTCGAGACCGGGTCCAGCGGGCTGTGCAGCTCGACCGCGGCCGGCGCCAGCCCAATCTCCTCCTCGGCCTCGCGCAGCGCGGTGGCGGCGAGGTCGGCGTCCTCCTCGTCGTGGCGACCGCCCGGGAAGGAGATCTCGCCGGCGTGGCGGCGCAGGTCGGAGCGGCGCTCGGTGAAGATCAGCCCCGGCTCCTCGGGCCAGCCGTAGAGCGGCAGCAGGACGGCGGCGTCGACCTCGCGCCTCATTGGTGCTGAGATGTCGAAAACCAAGCCTGGCAAGGACGCAGGGAGGCCGGCGCAGGGAGAGCACTCTGTGCGTGACCAAGCCGGCCGACCGAGGACGCCGCCAGGCGCCGGTTTGCAGGCATCTCAGATGATCACTTGCACCGTGCCGCCGTCGACCGACCAGGCGGCGCCGCTGACGTAGGAGGCGCGCTCGGAGCAGAGGAAGACGATCGCGCTGGCGATCTCCCGCTCGGCGGCGAGGCGGCCGATCGGGCGTTTGGCGCCGGCCGCGGCAATCGCCTCCTCGCGACTGGCCGCCCCGGAGAGCTGCATCGACTGGTCGGCGAGGCCGCCCGGCTCCATCCACATCTCCGATTCGGTCGGGCCGGGGCAGATCGCGTTGACCAGGACGCCCTGCTTCGCGTAGCGGTCGGCGTAGAGGCGGGAGAGCGAGAGCTCGGCCGCCTTGGCGACCGAGTACTCGGGCATCGCCGCCGAGGGCCGCTTGCCGGCGGTCGAGCAGACGTTGACGACGCGGCCCCAGCCGCGCTCGACCATTGCCGGGGCGGCGGCCCGCATCGCTCGCAGCGGCGCCATCACGTTGATCTCGTACTGGGCGCGCCAGTCCTCGTCGGGGACCTCGTCGAGGTTGCGCCACCTCGCCGTGCCGGCATTGTTGACCAGCACGTCGAGGCTGCCGAAGCGCTCCTCGGCGGCGGCCAGCATCCGCTTGCCGGCGTCCTCCGCGGTGACGTCGAGGACCAGCGCCTCGGCCCGGCCGCCGGCCTCGGCGCCGGCCGCGCCGGCCGTGGAGCTGGCCTCGCGCAGCTGCTCCTCGCCACGGGCGACCAGCAGCACAGCGGCGCCCTCGGCGCAGAGCTGCGCCGCGGTCTCGCGGCCGATCCCGCGGCTGGCGCCGGTGACGACGCAGGCTTTGCCGGCCAGGCCGAGGTCCACTAGGACGCGGCTCCCCGCTCGGCCACGCTCACCTCGGCGCCGGCCGCGACCACCTTGTGGACGGGGCACTTGGCGGCGATCGTCAGCAGCCGCTGTCGCTGCTCGTCATCGAGGTGGTCCGGCAGGTCGACGGTGACCGCGAAGGCGCTCGGCACCGGTCCCTCGTAGCTGGTCTCGACCTCGACCTCGAGCTGTCCGAGGTCCCACTCCTTGACCCCGGCGTACATCTCCATCGTGATCGCGGTGCAGCTCGCCAGGCTGGCGGCGAGCAGCTGGGTGGGGCGGGGGCCGGTGTCGGTGCCGCCCTGGTCGGTGGGCTCGTCGGCGCTCAGCTCATGGCCGTCGCCGAACTCGATCCGGTGGGCGAAGCCCTCGCTGCGGCGGGCGACGACCTTCACCGGCCTAGCTCCCGCCGCGGCCCTCGAACAGGGCCGGGTCCTCGACGTCGGCGAAGCGGGCCATCGCGTAGGCCAGGTCGGAGGCGCGGTTGACGAGGTGGATCACGGTCACGCCGCTCAGCTCGCCGGCCTCGGCGAGGGCGGAGATGCGGCGCTCGGCGCGGCGGACGGTGGCGCGGGCGACGTCGAGCTGGGCGGAGAGCTGGGTGCCGCCCGGGATCACGAACTTCGGCGGCAGGTCGACCCGGGCCATGTAGCGGTCGATCGCCTCCTCGGCGGCGGCGACCATCGCCTCGGTGGTGCGGCTGACGCCGTCTTCGAGCCGTCCCGCCGCCTCGGGCGCGGTCGCCAGCTCGGCTCCGGCGACGAAGAGGTCGTCCTGGAGGCGCAGCAGGTCGGCGGCCAGCTCGGCGTCATCCGGCCCGCACAGCGCTCGCGCCAGGCCCAGCTGCGAGCAGGCCTCGTCGAGCGCCCCGTAGGCCTCGGTGCGGGCGTGGTGCTTGGGAACCCGGCCGCCGTACCAGAGGGAGGTGCTCCCGTCGTCCCCCTTCTTGGTGTAGATCTTCACGCCGTGTGAGTCTACGGAGCCGTGGCAGAGGTTAGTTGCGGATGGCGCTACTAACCTCTGCCACGGCTCAGGTGACGGGGCTGAAGACGAACCCGGTCATCACCTTGGGGAAGAAGTAGGTGGACTTCGGCGGCATGTTGGCGTCGGTTTCGGCGACCGCCTTGACCTGGTCGACGGGGACAGGGCGCTGGATGAAGGCGACGTCGTAGGGGCCGTCGTCGACCATGTCCAGCGCGGCGGGGACGCTCTTCGCGTATTCGAGGCCCTGGCGCTCGTCGATGTCGTGGTCGCTCATCCCGGCGAGGCCCTTGAGGACCAGGGTCTCGAGGATCGCCGAGTCGAGCCGGCGGTAGGCCTCGGGCTCGCCCTCCAGTCGACGGTCGAGCTCGGCCAGCGCCGCCTCGGTCAGCCGCAGCCGGTAGGCCTGGCCGTGGAAGCTGTCGTAGAGGCCGAAGACGCCGACCCCCTCCTCGCCGGCCGGGTCGATCTGCGAGCGCTCCACCTCGGTCACCTCGAACAGCTCGCGCAGGCCGGCGCCGAGCCGCTGCTGGCGCTCCGGGTCCGCGGCGAGGCCGGAGAGCAGGCGGTGGGTGGGGAAGACGGTGAGGCCGGGGTCGTCGAGCCCGGTCAGCGACATCAGCGTGTAGTTGTGCGGGCCCTCGCCGCCGATCTCGTCGCGGTAGGCGCGGGCGGTCTCGTAGCGGTGGTGGCCGTCGGCGATCAGCAGCTGGGCGCCGCCGAGCAGCTCGGTGACGGCGGCCAGCACCGTCGGGTCCTCGACCTTCCAGACCCGGTTGACGGTGCCGTCCTCGTCGGTCGCCTCGCCCCAGGGCGCGGCGCCGAGCGCCGGCTCGACCAGCGGCCACGGGTCCTCGGTGCTGAGCGAGAAGATCGGCGAGAGGTTGAGCCCGGTCGCCCGGGTCAGCTCGAGGCGGTCGAGCAGCGGGCCGGGGTGGGTGCGCTCGTGGGGCCGGACGGTGCCGGTCTCGTAGTCCTCGACCCGGACCCGGCAGAGGATCCCGTGACGGCTGTAGGAGTTGCCGTCCGGGGCCGTGTAGTCCTGGGTCATCGCCCAGATCGAGGGCTCCTCGTCGGCGACCAGGGCGCCCTCGGCGCGCCAGGCGGCGATCGTCTCGGCGGCGCGGGCGTAGGGGTCGTAGTCGGGGTCGCTGTCGGGGTCGGCCGGGTCGAACGGCTTCGGCAGGTCGACCGCGACCGCGTTGTGGGGCGAGCGGCCCAGCAGCCGTGCCCGGCCGGCGGCGTCGATCACGTCGTAGGGCGGCGCCGCGACGGCGTCGAGCGAGCCGACCCTGGCGAGGTCGTAATGGACGGCATGGAGCGGACGGACGTCAGCCATCGGCTGAGAACCTACACTTGACCCGTTCGGGGTGTGGCGCAGCCTGGTAGCGCGCGGCCTTTGGGTGGCCGAGGTCCCCGGTTCGAATCCGGGCACCCCGATATTTCGGTAGCACAATTTGTGCTACGTTTGCCCTGTGAGTCGCTCGCTCCACGTTCGTCTGGATGAGAGCTCGGCAGCGGCCCTGCGGATCGTGCGGGGGGGCACAATGACCGATTCCGACGCGGTTCGGACTGCCCTACTGGAGTCAGCGGCCCGGCGCCGGGCACGCTCGTCGATCGCCGCGGAGGTCGAGCTCCTGGTTGCCGATGCCTCGGATCGAGCCGAGATGCAGGTCATCCGCGAACAGATGGCCGAGCTCGCACCTGACCCGGTCGACTAGGTGGTCCGCGGCGAGGTCTTCCGGCTACCGTCCCCCCGCGGCACCCGCGGAAGGGAGCAACGGGGCGCTCGTTACGCCATCGTGATTCAGGCCGACGAGTTCATGGCGCTCAGCACGACGCTGGTCGCGCCGACCTCTACCAGTGCGCGCCCGGCGACCTTTCGGCCGACGATCTCCCTGGACGACATCGAGACCCGGGTGCTGGTCGAGCAAACCACGGTGGTCGACCCTGAGCGCCTCGGCCGGTCCGCCGGGCGCCTCGATGCCGACGAGCTGCGAGCCGTGGACGAAGCGCTCGCGCTACTCCTCGGTCTCTAGTCCACCCAACCCGGAACAGGAAACGCCGGCCGGGCGCCCACGCTACGCGCATAGGTCGGCGTCAGGCCCGCGACTACAAAAATCCCGTCCGGTTAATGCGATGGTCGATCGCCCCCCGGTCCCTTGCGCGCCGTGCCGCGTCGGCTTAAGTTCACCCGGTGAGCGGGTGGCGCCATGCGCGGGCGATTCTGTTGCTGCCCGGGAACGTCAACGTGACGATCCCGGCGTTGGTCCTCGTCTTGGTCGAGGGGCCGCGGATCGGGTGGGGCCTGGATGGGGTTGCGGGGGTGGCGGTGGCGGCGCTGGGGCTGGCGCTGATCTGCGCCGGGTTCTCGATGTGGCTGTGGACGGTGGTCCTCTTCGACCGGGTGGGGCGGGGGACGCTGGCGACCTGGGACCCGACCTCGCGCCTGGTCGTCACCGGCCCGTACTGTCACGTTCGCAATCCGATGATCTCGGGGGTCGCGGTCCTGCTGAGCGGTGAGGCGGTTTTCTTCGGCTCGCCCTGGATCGGGCTCTGGGCGGCGATATTCGTCACGGTCAACCACCTCTACTTCGTATTCGCCGAGGAGCCCGGCCTGGAGCGGCGCTTCGGGGCTGAGTACGTCTCCTACCGGGAAGCGGTGCCGCGCTGGGTCCCGCGCCGGTCTCCCTGGCGTCCCCGGTAGCGCCCCCGGCGCATCTGTGAATGGACGGTTATCCATTTAGGTGCAGGGAAAATGTGCCGATAGGGGCGCCATGAATTCCGAATCGATCGCGCGGCGGACCGAGCGGGCGGCGTTTGAAACCGACACCCACCTGATCGTCGGCGACGTCACCCTTCCGCCGGCCGGCTACCAGAGTCGGTTCTCCGACTCGCTCAACCGCCAGGACGTCTATTTCCTGCCGCTGGTCAACGTCGAGATCACCTCGCTCGCCGACGGCCGGGTCACCGAGCTCCCCTTCGCGGTCGTCAACAAGGACCAGATCCGCCACGCCTACCCGCTCCACCAGTAGGTCGCGCCGGCAGCCCGGCGACGCCGCTCAGGCGCGCTGGGTGCGGAAGCGGTCGTTGCCCTTCCAGGAGGCGACGTCGAAGACGAAGGCGAGACCGACGATGAACCACTCGAAGCCGTAGACGCGGTCCGAGCTGGTCCACAGCACCGCGTAGGCGAGCGTCGTCCAGGGCAGCAGGAAGAGCCCGATCAGCGGGATGTACCAGGCCTCGAAGGCGCGGCTCAGCAGGTCCGAGAAGAGCCAGAGGAAGATCAGCGCCAGGCGCGGCGAGAAGAGCGCGAGAAGGACGAGGATGCAGCCCACGCCGGCACCGTATCCGTTCGCCCGGCGGACCGGGGGCGTAACGTTGGGGGCGATGACCCACGCTGTGCTCGGCACGTCAATGCAGCCGCCCTTTCCCGAGGGGACCGAGGTCGCCCACTTCGCGCTTGGCTGCTTCTGGGGGGCGGAGCGTCTCTTCTGGCGGCTCGACGGGGTCCACACGACGGCGGTCGGCTACATGAATGGGACGACCCCGAGCCCGAGCTACGAGGAGGTCTGCACCGGGCGGACCGGCCACGCCGAGGCGGTCCTGGTCGTCTTCGACCCGGCGGCGGTCTCCTACGCCGACCTGCTCAAGGTCTTCTTCGAGGAGCACGACCCGACCCAGGGGATGCGCCAGGGCAACGACGTCGGCACCCAGTACCGGTCCGGGATCTACTTCGAGAACGACGCCCAGAAGGCGACCGCGGAGATGGCGAAGGCGGCATACGACGAGGCGCTGCGGGCCGCGGGGCACGCCCCGATCACGACCGAGGTCGAGCCGGCCGGCCCCTTCTACTACGCCGAGGACTACCACCAGCAGTACCTGCACAAGGTCCCCAACGGGTACTGCGGGTTGGCCGGGACCGGCGTCTCCTGCAGCATCCCCGCCGCCGCCTCCTGACCCGCGCCGGGCGCGCCGAATAGCATCACGCGCCCGTGGCGCCATCCTTCGGTTCCTACATAGCCGGGTGCGTCGCAGCGATCGGCATCGTCGGGGCGCTCGGCCTCGGTGGCTACTGGCTGCGGCGCTGGATCGTGCCCGAATTCTCCGGCGCCCTCGCCCGGCTCGGCGACGCGACGATCGCGGTCGCGCTGCTGATCGTCACGCTCGAGGTGCTGGGCACGATCGGCATCCTCAGCTTCGGCTGGATCGTCTTCGGTTGCGTCGGGGTCGGGCTCGCCGCCGCCTGGCTGGGCTCGTCGCGGGCGCCGCTGGAGCGGCGCGAGGTGGCGGCGCCGCAGGTTCAGATGCTGGCGCTGCTGATCGCGATCGGCGTCGCCTCCTTCACCGTCGCCGAGTGGACCTTCCCCTCGCAGCTCAGCCTCGACCAGGGGATGTTCGGCGGCGACACCACCTGGTACCACATGCCGTTCTCGGCGACGATGGCCCAGGACGCCTCGACCTGGCCGCTGCACTTCACCGATCCGCTGCGGCTCGCCGCCTGGTTCTACCCGGCCAGCACCGAGCTGATCAACGCCGCCACCATCGTCCTCTTCGACAGCGACTGGCTGGCGCCGCTGCAGAACCTGATCTGGCTGCCGATCGCGCTGCTCGCCGCCTGGTGCATCGGTCGTCCCTACAAGGTCGGCCCGGCGACCCTGGTCGCGGCGGCGATCGTCCTCGACGCCGGGGTGATGATCGAAACCCAGCCCGGCGAGGCGCGCAACGACATCATGGGCCTCGCCTTCCTGCTCGCCTTCGTCGCCTTCCTGATCAACGGCCACCAGCGGCGGGCGCCAGCCTCGGGCGCGGTCTCCGACACGCCGGAGAAGGACGCGCCGCTGCTCGACAAGGGGCCGCTGGTGCTGGCCGGGATCGCCGCCGGGCTCGCCGCCTCGGTCAAGCTCACCTTCCTGATCCCGGTCGCCGCGATCGCCGTCGGCGTCGTCTTCTTCAGCGGCCGCGGCCGGCGCTGGACCACCGCCTGGGTGATGGGGTTGCCGATGCTGGCGGTCGGCGGCTACTGGTACCTGCGGGCGGCGATCCACACCGGCGGCAACCCGATCCCGCAGAGCAAGTTCGGGCCGCTCAACCTGCCGACCCCGGACCAGATGCCGCTCGACCCCCGGCCCCGGTTCGCGGTCGCCGACTACCTGACCAACCCGACGATCTACCGCAGCTGGTTCTTCCCGCAGCTCGACAACGCCTTCGGGCCGCTCTGGCCGCTGATCCTGATCGTCGCCGTCTCCGCCGCCGTCTACCTGGTCTGGCGCTCGGGCAACAAGATCCTGCGGGTGGTCGCGGCGGCGGCGCTGGCGACCGCGGTCGTCTACGTCTTCACGCCGCTGACCGCGGCCGGCCAGGAAGGGACGCCGACGGGGTTCTTCACCAACACCCGGTACCTGGCGCCGGGGCTGGTTTTGGCGCTGGCGCTGTTACCGATTGCCCGGCCGCTGCGGGCCCCGGAGGGGCGGGCCTGGAAGACGCTGCTCTTCCTCACCGCGGTCTATGCGGTCACCGTGCTGACCACGCCGCGCTGGTTCACGACCTACATCTTCGGCACCGTCTTCCTCACCCTGGCGCTGGTCTGGGCGCCGGCCGGCCTCGGGCTGGCGCGGGCGCGGGCCGGGGTCAGCCGGGTTGTGGTGACCGCGGTCGCGGCGCTGGTGGTGATCGCCGCGGTCGGCCTCGGTCGGGCGCAGGAGGTCCAGTACGCCGAGCAGCACTACACCAAGGTCGAGCTCTTCCTCGGCGAAGGCGGCGGGATCGAGGCCTACGAATACGCCCAGGGACTCCAGGACCAGCGGATCGGGATCATCGGCAACAGCCAGATCATCTTCGGCCAGTACGGCTTCTACGGCAACGACATCTCCAACGAAGTCGATTTCATCGGCGAGCGCGGGCCGAACGGCGCCAACCGGCTGCCGACGACCTGCCGCGAGCTGCGCCGCGAGATCAACGCAGGGGACTACGACTACCTGATCATGAGCCGGGCCACCCAGGACTCGCCCAACACCGACTACTGGTACCCGATCTACGCCTGGGTGAAGAACAGCCCGGCGCTGCAGCTGGTCGTCGAGGAGACCGACATCTCGCCCCAGCCCGACTACGTGTTCAGGGTCAATGGGAAGCTCGACCCCGACGGCTGCGCGAACGGCGCCTCTGGCTGACGCGCAAGGCGCTTTCTTTCACCTCTGGTTGAGAAAAGCGCCTTGCGGCTCAGGTGCGGGCGAGCGCGTGGCCGGCGATCAGCTCGGCGGAGCGCTGCGGGTGCTCCCACCAGAAGAGGTGGCCGGTGGCGTCGAGGATCTCCAACCGGGCGCCGGGGACGAGGGCGGCGATCTGGCGGCCGTTGACGACCGGGAGGATGCGGTCCTCGGTGCCGTGGACGACCAGGGTCGGGAGGTCGAGCCCGCCGAGCCGGGCGCTGGTGTCGTGGGCAAAGATCGCCTGCAGCTGCTTCTCGATCGTCTCGCGCGGCACCGGCGCCGCCTCCGCCATCTCGCGGAATGCCTCGTAGCGGCTCTCCTCGGCGCGGAAGCCGGGGGAGAGGTTGGTCTCCCACATCGCCCGCACCATGCGGTCGAACTCGCCGGAGGCGAACGCCTCGGCGAGCTGGCCGAGGTCGGTGGGGTCCATCAGCCGCGCCTCGGGGCCGCCGCAGTAGGTGCAGCCGAGGACCACCGAGCGGACTCGCTCCGGCCGTCCCAGGGCCAGCTCCTGGGCGACCATGCCGCCCATCGAGATCCCCAGCACGTGGGCGCTCTCGATCCCCAGCGCGTCGAGCAGGCCGGCGGCGTCGTCGGCCAGGTCGGCGATCGTGAACGGCTCCTCGGCGGCGCCCGAGAGCCCCACCCCGCGGTTGTCGAAGACGACGCACTCGAAGCGGGCCTCCAGCAGCTCCCGGAAGGGCCGCCCCCAGGCGAAGTGCGTGCCGCTCATCCCCTGGATCAGCAGCAGCGGCTCGCCGGCGCCGGCGCGCTCGTAATACAGCTCCCTGCCTGCCACCCCCGCGGTCGGCATCGGCCGATGGTACGCGATTCCCGCAGGCTCAGCCGAACTCCGAGTACCGGGTCTCCCGCGTCGTGCGGAAGGCGAACCGGTGCGTGAGCCGCTTGCCCCCGACCCGCAACCGCACCGTGCAGAGGTAGCGGGTGTTCGGGCGCAAGGGCCTGACTGGGATCACGAACGAGGCTGGCGAGTTGAAGATCGGCTTCGAGTTGTCGACCGTCTTCACCCGCACGCCCCTGCCGCCGGCGGTGCGCAGCCGAGCCGAGAGGATCCGCGTGTCGCGGCGCAGGAAGTACCGTTCCGGCCCGTCGACGAAGACGTAGAGGGTGGGGCCGGTGCGGCGTCGCTGCGGCAGCCCGACCAGATCGCCGGGGGCGTATGGCGACTCGTTGGCGGTCATCCCGCGGTAGATGCGGCGGCCGGGGCCGGGGTAGGTGTGGATGACGGGCTGCTTCGGCTCGGCGCGCTGCCGGCCGGCCAGGGTGGTCAGGCAGAGCGCCGCGGCCTCGCCGCGGAAGGAGACGTCGAAGCCGGAGACGGCAAGCGCCGGGTCCAGTACCTGGGCGAGGTGCAGCGGCGCGGTCTCGAAGGCGTTCGCCGAGGGGCTGCGGAAGTAGGAGCGGAAGAGCTTGCGGATACCGAACCCGGCGCCGGCGGAAAGGACGCTGTGGCGGCCCGCGAAGTCGCCGTGCTTGGTGTAGCCGGGACGCCCCGGGTCCTCCTCATGGGTCAGCGTGATCCCGCCCCCCGAGGAGTTGAGCAGCAGGTAGCGGTCGTGCTTGCGGCAGCCGGCCGAGAACCGCTTGGAGACCCGCACTCCGCCGGGGATCCCGTGCATGGCCCGCTGCTTGTTCACCACCTTGATTGCCCGGTGCGGGCCGACCGCCCGGGCCGATTCGGCGATCGGGGAAAACCACGAGACCGCCAGCGCCAGGGCAACCGCGAGCAGGCTCGGCCAGAGAGCCCGCCACCGCGACCGGCACCGGCCCTCCAGGGCGCCAGAGACCACACCCCCGCATCTACCCCTCCTGACCATCCCAACAAGTATTGCCAATCCCGCTGCCGATCCATCCCATCCACGCCGGAGCGCCCGACCAAGGGCTACGCTAGGTCTTCCGCTCGGGCGCGCAGGCCGCATGCCTGAGCCGAATAGCGGCACCGGCCCCCGTAGCTCAGTGGACAGAGCACCGGACTTCTAATCCGACGGCCGCTGGTTCGAATCCAGCCGGGGGCACTAGATCGACCTCATTCGAACCAGCACCGAGAGAAAGGTCGATCTGGGTCTTGGCGCTGGCCTCGGAAGTCCCCGACGGCAAATCGCTGCGCCTTTTCCCCGTATAGCGTGGATAAGGCGCAGCGATCTGGCCAGCCAGCGTCGCAAAGGGCTCGGCGACCTCGGCCTCGCCGATCCCCTCGTTGTAGACCACCAGCCGCTCAAACAGCGCCTGATTCCATTGACGGCGCAAGTGACCCGGCGCGT
>Ga0209939_1000029_pt1 | contig 25471 bp, 29 predicted proteins | sample SalPon2A_A_D1_MG_FD_185714 | JGI IMG/M metagenome (GOLD analysis project Ga0209939, IMG submission 185714) | Soil microbial communities from South San Francisco under conditions of wetland restoration - Salt Pond MetaG R2A_A_D1_MG (SPAdes)... | ecosystem: Environmental > Terrestrial > Soil >...
GTTTGACGCCAACATTCACCGGAGTGACTTATGAAAAGCTGGATCGTCTTGGCAGCATTCAGTGGCCATGCAACGACGAGCATCCGGAAGGCACCCCAACCATGCACGAAAATGAATTTGTCAGGGGCAAGGGCTATTTTGCGATCACCGGTTTTGTTCCTACAGAAGAGCGTTCAACCCGGAGATTTCCCTTACTGCTGACGACAGGACGGATCCTGTCTCAGTACAACGTTGGTGCCCAGACCCGGCGTACGGAAAATAACCAGTGGTGTGATGAGGATGTGCTTGAAGTACATCCTTTCGATGCCGAAGAGCGTGGCATCAACAGCGGCGACTGGTGTGGAATTTCCAGCCGGGCAGGCGACACGGTGCTGCGCGCCATCGTGACTGATCGGGTGCAGCCGGGCGTGGTTTATACGACGTTTCATTTTCCGTACAGTGGCGCCAACGTTGTCACCACGGATAACAGTGACTGGGCAACCAACTGTCCGGAGTACAAGGTGACAGCTGTGCAGGTGGCCAAAGTGACTGAGCCTTCCAACTGGCAAAAACAACAGAAGGACTTTGTGCGCCGACAGGAAGAATTTCTTGCAAAAGCACGGACCTGAAACTTGTAGAAGGGCACGAAAAAGGGCGCTGACCCCTTTTTGGTTATGAGCACATCCGAAGAAGTCCCGGTTATTCACTGGAAACTCGGTGAGGAAGGTGACGACACACCGCCTGATTCACTGTTGAGGACGGATTCCACGGAAACTGACCAGATTGCATCGGAGGTTCCTGTAGCGATGACCTACAATCGTCATCCTCACGTGGTGATGATGGCCACTCCGGATGATTTCGAAGACTTCGGACTGGGATTCAGCCTGACCGAAGGACTGATTGGCGAACCCGAAGACCTGGTCTCCATGAAGGCGATTCCCCGTGATGGGGGAATTGAACTGGCGATGTCGATTAAGGAACAATGGTATGACCGCCTGCAAACCCAGCGTCGTAATCTGACAGGCAGGACCGGTTGCGGCCTGTGCGGTGCTGAGCGAATAGAACAGGCACTCAGGTACCCCGAACCGGTTGGAAATAATGTCAGGGTCAATCACCAGGTGATGCAAAGAGCGGTTAGCGACATGACTGCCCATCAACCCTTGCAATCAATCACCGGTGCAACCCATGCAGCTGCATGGTGCGACCTTGCAGGAGAAATAACCGATCTGCGGGAGGACGTGGGGCGCCACAATGCTCTTGATAAACTGATTGGCGCCCTGGCAAGAAAAAAATTTGATCCCCAGGGTGGCTTTGTACTTGTATCGAGTCGTGCCAGCTACGAAATGGTATACAAGGCAGCTGCAGTCGGGATGGAACTCATCATGGCTGTTTCTGCTCCAACAACCCTGGCCGTGGATTTTGCGCAAAGAAGCGGAATGACACTGGCAGGTTTTGCGCGGCCGGGGCGTCACAACGTTTACACTTTTCCCGGGCGCATCAAGCAATAGAGGCGGCAGATGTCTGAAATGGATCAACTGATCAGGATGGCGAATCAAATCGCCGAGAATTTCAGCTTCTATGATGATCAGGTCGCTCGTACGTCTGATCATCTGCAAAAATTCTGGGCGCCACCCATGCGTCAAAAACTGATGACCCATGCGGCGTCTGGCGGGCAGGGATTGTCAACAGCAGCACTCGAAGCTGCAGGCAAGCTGGAACACTAAATCTATGGAAATATCAGCAGTCATACTTGCAGGCGGTCGCTCCCGTCGGTTCGGGCAACAACCAAAAGCGATGGCCATCCTTGGTGGTGCATCCCTGCTTGAACACGTGATCGAGCGCTTGCTGCCGCAGGTATCGACCATGGCTCTTAGCGTCGAGCAGCGCAATCCACTGTTCAACACCTTCAGCCTGGACCAGATCGAGGACCCTGAGCCGGGCGTTCAGGGTCCGTTGCCTTCTTTGCTGGCCGCTCTGAAGTGGTTGCGTGAAAAGAATCACGGACAATGGCTCCAACTGGCGCCTTGCGACACACCTTTCCTGCCTCATGACCTGGTTGGTCGCCTGGCGATTCATGTGGGGGCACAGGCAGCCAGTGGTTGCATTCCAAGTTTTCGTGGAGAGCTTCAGCCAACCTGCGGATTGTGGAACATCAGCCTGCTCGAGAAAGTCGACGCAGCAGTGAAGGAAGGTATGCGTGGCTTCAAGGAATTTCTCGACGCAAACCCGGTCAGTATTCTGGATTGGCCGGAGCCTCAGGCCGGATCGCCGAATCCATTTTTCAATGTCAACACACCTGCCCACCTGCGCGAGGCGGAAAGGTCGCTCTAGGCGGAACTTTAATGGCTCAGGAAATCGATTTTGTACCGCTCGGCATTGCTGTTCTGACCCTGTCTGACAGTCGTACACCCGAAAACGACACATCAGGAGACGCGCTGGTCGAGATGCTTGAGCAGGCAGGCCATCAATTGACTGCCAGGGATTTACGGCCCGATGATGTTTACCAGATGCGGGCCGTGGTTTCGACATGGATTGCTGATGATCAGATCGATGTCATCCTCACAACCGGCGGGACTGGATTCACCGGCAGGGATTCAACACCCGAAGCGCTGAGGCCATTATTTGATACCTGCATCGATACATTCGGAGAATTGTTTCGACAGTTGTCCTACCAGGAAATCGGTTCATCGACGGTACAGTCACGTTGTTTTGCCGGGCTGGCCAACCAGACCCTGGTTTTCTGCATGCCGGGTTCTACCGGGGCATGCCGGACTGCGTGGAACGGAATTCTCAAAGAACAGCTCGATTCACAACACCGGCCATGTAATTTCGTGGCCATCACGCGCAAGGGTGCCGGTGTTCAGCCGCACTGACTCCTGGTCGTTTCATATATTTCATGCTGACCGTTAAACAGGCCATCGAACGCTTGAGCGATGCCGCGAGTGTGGTCACGGCCGTTGAAAGTGTGAAACTGACTGATTCATTCGAAAGGATTCTGGCGCAGGACATCATCGCAACCACCAGCGTGCCTCCCGCAGACAACAGCGCCATGGATGGCTACGCCTTGTGCAGGGGCGACTGGCCGGGAAAAGATTCAGTCATACCGGTTTCGCAGAGAATCACCGCCGGTGCTGTGGGTAAGGCGCTTGAACAGGGAACAGCGGCCAGGATTTTTACCGGTGCGCCGATTCCTCAGGGTGCCGATACCGTGGTGATGCAGGAAAACACCCGTCAGCCCGATCAAAACTCGGTTCAGATTCTGAAACTATCTGAGCAGGGAGCCAACATTCGTCCAAAAGGTCAGGACATTACCAGTGGCGAACTGATTCTTGGCAGCGGATCTCGCCTGCGCGCCCAGGAAGTTGGACTGATCGCCAGCCAGGGTCATGCCAATGTCGAGTGTTATCGCAAATTAAAAGTAGCGCTCCTTTCAACCGGCGATGAATTGCTTTTGCCTGGAGAGACTTCGGCGCCGGGCAAGATCTACAATTCCAATCGTTTTACCATCGCCGGACTGCTGCAGGCCTGGGGATTTGAATTCATTGACCTGGGAATTGCCCGGGATGATCCGGATGTGATTCGGCAGGCATTGCAACAGGGATCCGAGCAGGCTGACGTTGTTGTTACCTCTGGCGGCGTCTCGGTTGGTGAAGAAGACCATGTCCGCGACGTGGTGGCGTCACTTGGGTCCATTGATCTTTGGAAAGTCCTGATCAAGCCCGGAAAGCCGTTTGCATTTGGCCGGATTGGCGAGACGCCATTTCTTGGCCTTCCAGGCAACCCCGTTTCGGTTTTTGTCACATTGATGGTGATTGCACGCCCGTTTCTGATGGCGTGCCAGGGCGCATTGCCTGGTGACCTCAGGTGCATACGCATGCCAGCTGCTTTTGATCAATCCGCCAGCCAGCGAGAAGTCTATTTGCGAGTCAGGCAGTCAGGCCAGGGTCTGGAGCTGTTCCCGGTTGACAGCAGTGGCGTCCTGAATTCGCTTTGTTGGGCTGACGGACTGGTTCGTCAGCAGATTGACCACTCAATTCGATCTGGTGACCTGGTGGAATACCTTCCCTTCAGTCTTTTAACCTGAGATTGACCCGCGGGTAGACCGTCCGGGCGTGCCCGTGTTTGGTCAGCACAATGTGCCAAAGGTGCAGGGTTTCAGTTTCGAAAGCCGCTTTGCAGGAAAGAAAATAATAATTGAACATCCGCCGAAAACGTTCATCGAACGGGCGCGGTGATTCGATGGCGCTGATGGTTTCCCAGTTTGTTTCGAAATTGTGCTGCCATGCTGCCAGGGTGGGTGCATAGTAGAGTCCATAATTTTCCCAGTCCTGCGCGACCAGCAAACCCTGAAAAGCGGTGGTGAGTTGCTCCATCGAAGGCGCCATGGAGTTGCGAAAAATGTATTTCTCAATCCAGGGGTCAACCACCGTCGTGGTTCTACTGTTGCCGATGGTGTGGAGGAGAAACCGCCCCTTGTCCTGCAACAATCCATGAATGATTGAGAACAGGGTTCGGTAGTTCTTGTAGCCTACATGTTCCAGCATTCCGCAAATCAGAACCTTGTCGAAGTGCTGGGGACCAAACATTCCGGGAAGGTCACGGTAGTCAGCTTCGATGATCTTGACAGGTAAACCGGAGTTGTATTCCCGGGCAAAAGCAATCTGTTGTTTCGAGATGCTGACCCCGGTAACACTGCAACCACGGGTTTTGGCGGCGTAGCGGGCAAAGCCACCCCAGCCGCAGCCAATATCGAGGACCTTGTCTTCCGGACTGAGATCCAGCTTGTCACACAGCATTTCCAGTTTTTCGATTTCGGCAGCTTCCAGGGTTTCTGCCTGGTTGAAAAAACAGCAGGTGTACTGGTTGTAGGGGCCAAGAAATTCCTGGTAGAGGCGATGATCGAGATCGTAGTGGGTTTCGGCGATTGCTTGTGAGCCGCTTCGTGATTGCAGGTTGGTCATTCTTGCGCGGAAGTCATTCCAGATGCGATTGAGGACGACCAGGGGACTGCGCGTGATTTTCATCCGCATCACGCGTCGAAACAGCGCATCCAGCTCCGGTGTGTCCCAGTCCCCATCCATGTAGGATTCGCCGAATCCTAATGAACCACGCAGTGTTTTACTGAAGAACCGGTCACTGTTTACCTGGATGTCCCATGGGTTATTGCCATTGATGCGCACCCCTGCACGAGAGAAAGTGTCAGTGACGATTTTGCGCGCGATCGCGCCCATACTGAGATCCCATTCACATAACCCGCAATAAAGTCTATAACGATGTGCTTTTCAGGTCATGCATCCGGTGATAGTGTGTGCGTTTTTCACTTTGGCGGCAGGAACAATTCTGCGCGACCAGATCGGGCAATTTTTTAGGAAAAAGTCACTAAAACAACTTCTATGATTCGAATAAATGTTAAAGATCGATTTGGCGACAGCCATCAGCTGGAGGGCGAGTCAGGCGACCGCCTGATGGAGATTCTCCGTGAGGTACCCTGGGGCGTCGAGGCAATTTGCGGCGGAATGTGTTCGTGCGCAACCTGCCACGTCTTTGTTGATCCGCAATGGCGAGAGCGATTTGATGCTTGCGAGGCTGATGAAGAGGAACTGCTCGATTTCCTGGATCATCGCCAGGAAGGCTCCAGGTTGAGTTGCCAGTTGGAACTCGACGATAAACACGACGGGCTGACCATTACCCTGGCACCGGAAGAGTGAGCCTGACCTGACGGATTCAGTTGCTGATATTCGCCACGCGAATTTCGACGATGTAGTCGGGATTCGACAGGCTGGATAGTTTGATGGTGCCGCTCGTCCTGGTGTCTCCAACTGGTGGATAAGTGAGCGCTTCGAATTCGGGCGGAAAGCTCACGGTTACATTTTCCGGCAGGGTATATGCCGGAAGGTTTTCCAGCCGGAAGCTGGAACGGTGTTGCGCAAATTCTGCCCCGAGCCGAATCATCCCCTGATCCTGAGTCACTTTCACATTAACGGGAAGTTTGTTTCGCGCTGCGGCGCTCCGCGCCATCCTTAATGTCTCAACCACGTTGTCTTTTGCAACATCGACCTCTATGCGGGCAGACATTTTTTGCAACGGCTCGGATGCAAAAGAAAGCACCACAGCAAGCGTTGCGAGTGCCGCAAACAACTCGATCAGGGTGATGCCTTTCTGGCACTGATGATTTCCCTTATTTTTCACTGGTAGCGGAAATTTGCCCGAATTTCGCCTGGATTCTTGCCAGGGTAATCACAGTACATACAAAACCGCCCCGGAAACAATCAGTGGTTGCCGGGGCGGTGCTTTTTTCAGGAGGGACGGTACAAAGCCCTCCGGTTGAATAATCCTGGATTAGTGATTAATTCTCCAGGTGACAATTTTCCATGTGCCCGGGTCAGACTTACGCACATCCAGACCAAGAAAATATTCCTTGCCGGATGGCACATTGACAGTGGTCGAGCCTTCACCGATTGGACTGTCGGCACCAAGGCCTGCGTCTGCAATGGTTGAGCATTCAACGAAATCGCCCTGTGCATAGCCGCTGAACGACTGGTTGCCAGGTTCAAATTCGTATCGTCCCGCATCTTCCTCAACTGCTTCGCCATTCACCCTGGTGATGACCAGTGGCAGGATGCAACGATCCAGCAGGCCTTCATTAGTGATGACAACTGCAGGTGGGGTTTCTGCCTCTGCGCCATCATTGGATGCTGAATCATCCTGGGCAAACACAGTAGCACTCATAAATACTGAAATTAATATCAGCAGGGTACGCTTGTTCATTTTGTAATCTCTCCTTTTTAACTCAAGGGTTTCTCCCGAATCCCGGTCATTGCCGTCTTTATTTTGTTTCGGTCGCTATGTTGACAATAGAAACGGCGATGGGTTTCGTTCTGCACCACATTCCCTTGTATGGTTGCCTCGGTAAGATAAATCAATCGTGGTGTTGCCATCCGAATTGAGACGCACGTGGAATGATTCATGCGTGCAAAACGGCTATGCTTACCGACGATGAGTACCCGATCCCACGACCGAGCGTTGTTTTTCAAGCTGACCGTCTTCTACGGACTGCTTTTTGGGCTCACCGCCCTTGCATTCCACTTCCAGCCGGATATTGGAAGTCACCTGCCCATTGGCGACATCGAACGTCATTTGAACACCGAGCCGGTCAGTTCTTTTGATGGCGTGGAGATTCAGGCTTCCCAGGTCATTACAGAGTTTGACAGCCTGTTGTGGCTGGTCACCGCCATACTGGGGTCGGTTATCCTGATGATTCCGGTGTCCTGGACCTACCTGGCCATCCGGCGCCAGCATCAGATGGATCAGTCACTGCTGCAGAGCATGCTCATTCTCCCCATCGCCGTGACCGGAATCGTCTTGCTGGTCCACAACAGCCTGGCCCTTGCTTTCAGCCTGGCGGGCGTCGTCGCAGGAGTTCGCTATCGAAATACGCTCAAAAGCACCGCTGATTCGATATTCATTTTCGTCGCGGTTGGCGTCGGGCTCTCATCCGGAATCGGAATGCTGATTGTTGGTGCGGTGATGACCCTGATTTTCAATTTTACCATCCTGATTCTCTGGAAATTGAACTATGGTCGCCGGGAAGAGGCCAAACAATATATGCGACTGAGTAAGGAAGCCCCGGATCGGGGTGATGAATTCGAAAACGAACTGACAGGTTAACGTTTCACCCCAATTTACTAAAAAGACCATGAAATACACTGTGATTCCAATTCTTATACTGTGCCTGACTGCCTGCCAGACAACTTCTGCTGAGCCGCGACAGATCGATTCTCATACGTGGGAAGGCGTGGAGCGCGTGGTTGCAATCGGCGACATTCACGGCGATTACGACAACTACATGGAAACCCTGAAATCTGCCGGCCTGGTCAACAAGCGTGGCCGCTGGACTGGCGGAGCCACGCACCTGGTTCAGACGGGTGATATTCCTGATCGCGGGCCTGATACACGCGAAATCATGGAACACATAGACAAGTTGGCAGAACAGGCGGAAAAAGATGATGGACGTGTCCATTTGCTGATCGGCAATCATGAGGCGATGAATGTCTATGGTGACCTGCGCTATGTCACCGAAGGAGAATACGACGAATTCGCCGATCGGGGCTCCAAAAAAATCCAGGAGCGATATTTCGAGTTGGTCATGAAGGACCTGGAAACCAACGATCCTGAGGCATTTGCCGCACTGCCCGAAAACTACCGCGAGGAGTGGTTTGAGAATCACCCTCCAGGCTTCGTGGAACACCAGCAGGCGTGGAACCCGGCCTGGAATCCGGACGGTGAATATGCAAGGCGCACCCAGGGTCTGAAAGCTGCCATCAAGATCAATGGAAATGTTTTTGTGCACGGCGGTATCAGCGAGATTTATGCTGATATGCCGCTGGCCGATATCACTGACAGGGCTCATTCGGAGCTTGCCACTTTTACCATTCAGTCCCGAGGAATGCTCAATGATGCTTGTGGGCCATTCTGGTTCAGGGGCCTTGCTGAAGACGAACCCGGAGATACCATCGGCACCACGCCCGAGGTTCTTGCATCAATCCTGGATCGTCTTTCAGCTAAGCGCATTGTGATTGGCCATACACCGACCCAGGGCGTGATCTGGCCTCGGTTCGATGCCCGCGTGGTTTTGATTGATACAGGAATATCCGCTGCATATGGGGGATTTCCCGCCTACCTGGAAATCGTTGATGGAGATATAAATGCTGGTTACCCGGAAGGCAAACTGGCATTGCCCCGGGATGATGAGGCACGTGCAGGCTACCTCGAGCAGTTACTGGAACTTGATCCTGATAATCCGGGCGTCAGGCGATTTATCAATAAATTTGAAGAATCTGAAAATCCAGAGCCGGAAATACCCGGGACTGACGAAGAGGCTACCGGGGAAAGCGCAGAGGATCAGGTTGAACGGTTGACCTGCCTGCTGGGGTAGTTATTTCCTGCATCTTGAGACGATGTCGTCGACCCACTCGTCATCATTGCTAACCACTTCATAAAACTCTTCAAGATAATCGATGGTTTTTTTCATGCCGCGCTGACTTAAGCGTGATTCGTTTTTTATCAGCGCCATGATTTCTGTTTGTTGATCCAGAAAGGCCTGTCGAGCCTCTGGAAGCGTTCTGTTGTGTCTGCAATAGCCCCGAAACCATCGATCGGTGACTGAACGAACGCCCAGGTTTGCTGGTGGCACCGCGTAGTGAGCGTCGACGATTCCCGAGGAATCGAAATCATAGGGAATTGGAATGAAGGGCGGCTCCCCGGTCTCATGCCCGATCAGCTTGGCATTGTGGCAGCATCCATCGGGCCCGGTGATGCTCGACCAATCGAGGTTTCCGATCATGAACTGAAACACGGCCATGCGGCTTGAGACATCATCGTCAAGTCGACTCGGTACGGTCGACTCCATGTCGAGTTCTGCCAGGTCGAAGCGGTCGGCCAGCTGGTCAATATCCTCGATGACAAATGCGAATTCCTGGTCAGGCTCCTTGTCCCTGTCGATGTCACGGTAGCGAACCGTCATCGGCCGGACCCTGAAACTGTAGTCAGTGACCAGGTTATAAATTTGGTAGGCCAGCATTTCTAGAACGTAATAGTCCTTCCATCGACCGCCAGCCGCGCAGTGCGTGACCATTTTCAACGCACCCACGTCTTCGAACATCGTGCCTTTGACCGATTCCTTGTCGAATCGCAGGCGAATCGGCGGGAATTTGCACACACGTTGCCTTGAAATGCCCCGTCGCTCGACAGTGCCGCTGACGCTAAGGACGTCCCCCGTGGCCTGGGTCAGCAGGAAGGTGGCAGGCCATCGGGTATCGTCCTTGTTCCTGACCAGCTTCCGCCATGGGGCCTGAATTTCCACTTGCAGGGTCTGGTTGGAAGCGAACAAGGCACCGTCATCTGCCCTGGCAGTCGAAATCGCTACCAGTAACAACAGCATCAAAATGCTGCCCGGCCCCGCCATTACCGCATCAAATCTCGTTTGCATCATGTCCTAAACATAGCGCATCGAAAAGTCCGTGGCCCGAACACTCTTGGTGATATCGCCGGTCGAGATGTAGTCCACCCCGGTTTGTGCCACGGCAGCGATGGTCTCAAGCGTAATGCCACCGGAAGCCTCGAGTTCCAACTGGCCGGACCAGGCCATCACGGCTTCACGCAGCTTTGCCAGGGAGAAATTATCCAGCAGTGCTCGTTGAGCGCCAGCTTCCGCAGCTTCCTCAAGCTGGTCCGTGTTTTCCACTTCCACTTCCAGCAGCAAGCCGGGATGAAGTTCGCGGGCTTTCCTGACAGCGTTGCTAATGGAGCCCGCCGCAGCAATGTGATTTTCCTTGATCAGTATGGCGTCGAACAAACCGATGCGGTGATTGGCTCCGCCGCCACAACGAACCGCGTACTTCTGGGCCAGACGTAATCCCGGTAGGGTCTTTCTGGTGTCCAGGATGGTGACTCCGGTGTCGGCAACTGCGCGCACGTACTTCGCCGTGCGACTTGCAGTTCCCGAGAGTGTCTGGAGAAAATTCAGGGCTGTTCTTTCACCGCTTAACAAGGCGCGTGCATTGCCTTTCACGGTGCAGACGGTCTGGTCTGACCTGAGGCGGTCGCCATCATTTGCCCGCCATCGAACCTGGATGCCAGCATCGAGTTGATGAAAGGTTTCATCAAACCAGGGCTGACCGCAAAGCACAGCGTCTTCGCGACAGATGACCCGGGTTTCAAGCAACTTGTCTTCGGGGATCAGCTCGGCAGTGCGATCACCATCTCCCAGATCCTCGGCGATGGCTGTTTCAACTTCTGTTTGAACGCGCGGCTGGTCAGGCACTGTCGATTCAGAAATCCTGTAACTGGGTAGTACCGATTCCCCGGGATTCCAGGAGGACTGGAATACTGTCTACCACCGGGTAAATGACTTTTGAGTCTTCAGTGATCAGGCCTTCTGACAAGGGTGATTCCACCACTTCGCCATGCACATACTGCACCTGGCCTGCTTCAATCGAGCGATTCAGCTTGTCCAGCCTGCCTTGCTCCAGATGGCGCAAGGGCGTTTTGCTGACCGGGCAGCAAAGGATTTCCAGCAGTTTTCCGTCAACCGGCATAGTTCAAATCCCGAAAGTTTGATATGGCACTTATTGTACGCGAGCGTGCTGAATGGATCAGCCGGTAATCTTTATTCCTGGTTGAGCAGGTCAGCAACCGTCTGAACAATGAAATCAGCCTGTTCATCATCAATAATCAGTGGTGGCAGCAAACGCACCACGTTATTTCTTGTGACATTCATCAACAGGCCACGTTCCAACGCGATTGATTTGATGTGATTGACGTCGCGGTTGGTCTCAATGCCAATCATCAAACCGCGACCCCGAATATCCACAATGGAATCGTTCCCCGCCAGTTCTTTTTCAAAACCGGATCTCATCGAGCGCCCTAATTCCAGCGCCCGTTTTGGCAGTTCCAGTTGGTCAATCAGGTCAAGCACAGTACAGGCAGTGCGGCATGCCAGGGGATTGCCTCCAAACGTTGTGCCATGACTGCCGGGTGAAAATGCCTCAGCCGCCGCGCCCGATCCAAGGCAGGCCCCGATGGGGAGACCATTGGCCAGCGCTTTTGCGGTTGTCAGGATATCGGGACGAACGCTCTCATGCTGGCAGTCATACCATTGCCCTGTGCGTGCCAGGCCTGTCTGGATTTCGTCCAGGACCAGCAACCAGTCACCCTGGTCGCAAATTTCCCTGAGTGCGGTGAGGTAGCCCGGTGGGGGCACCCGCACGCCGGATTCACCCTGGATGGGTTCAAGCAGGATCGCCACGATATTGGGGCGTGATGTTGCAAGGTTTTGCACCGCATCAATATCACCAAAAGGTACACGGATAAAGCCGCCAACCAGTGGCTCAAATCCCGCCTGTACCTTGCGGCTGCCGGTGGCCGAAAGTGCCGCCAGCGAGCGACCATGAAAACTGTCCTCCATCACCACGATTTCCGGCAACTGGATGCCACGTTTGTGGGCTATCAGTCGGCAAATCTTTATTGCACACTCAATCGATTCGAGGCCGGAGTTGCAAATAAAGGCTCGATCCATCCCGGTGATTCCGCATAGCTTCTCGGCCAGCTTTTCCTGCCAGGGTACTCTTGCAAGGTTTGCGGTGTGCATCAGGATGCCGGCCTGATCGGCAATGACCCTGGCGACTTCAGGGTGAGCGTGACCCAGTGCACAAACACCCAGTCCTGCGATGGCATCGAGATAGCGCTTGTCGTTTTCGTCCCACAGCCAGGCGCCCTCGCCACGGACAAAAGCCACAGGAAGGCGTGCATATGTATTCATCAGGTGATCAGACATGATTGAGTCCTAAGGTCCGTTTCCCGGGTCAGAATCCGGTCAGGATTTTCCAGCGGTTGACGATGGCACAAAACAGGGCTGCTGTTTTTTCGGTGTCATAAATCGCAGAGTGTGCTTCGGCTTCGTTCCACTCAATTCCTGCAGCCTGTACAGCCCTGGAAAGGACTGTCTGTCCGAATGCCAGGCCACCCAGGGTTGCCGTGTCAAAAGAGCTGAACGGATGGAACGGGCTGCGTTTGTAGCCTGTTCGCTTAATTGCAGCGTTGATGAAGGAAAGATCGAAGAATGAATTGTGCCCCACGAGAATGGCCCGCTGACACTCCATTGCCTTTAATTCCTTTCGAATTGGCAGCGAGAGTCTTTGCAGCATTTCCCTTTCCGGTATTGCCTCGCGAAAGGGCGATTCAAGGTCAATCCCGGTGATTTCCAGCGATTTTGGGTCGATGTTGGCGCCTTCGAACGGGTTGACATTGAATGAAATGGTTTCAGCAATCCGCAGTCGCCCGAAGCTGTCCATGCGAAGAATGCATGCAGCGACTTCCAGCAATGCATCGGTCTGTGGATTGAATCCACCCGTCTCGACATCGACAACGACGGGTAGAAAACCCCTGAATCGGGAAGCAATGCCCGGCATAATGTGTTTAACCCCTGGGTCAGTGTTGGCCGAGGATAAGTGATACCCCGATCCATCTCAATGGAATATCGATGCAATTTCTGACAAATATTCGTGCAACGCTCTTTTTATTCGCTCTGCTTGCCTTATCCGGGCCTGCCGCCAGCAATGCCGAAGGGCAGGGTCTGTTATACAACATCAGCAAGGATGGTGAGTTGAATGGCTACCTGCTGGGCACCGTCCACAGCGATGATCCGAGGTTAGTTGATTTTTCCAAAGATTTTGTAGATGCGCTCAATTCCTGCGACAGCTTTGCCATGGAACTTGTCCCCAACCAGCCAACATTAAGCCGCCTGATGGAGTACATGCGGTACCAGGACGGATCAACGCTGGAAAGCAGGATCGGTAGTGATCGTTATGCAAAAATCCTGGAAGCGGCCAGTGTCTACCATCTTGGCCCTGACCAGCTGTCAACCATGAAGGTCTGGGCTGCGATGATGACCATCAGCATTCCGCCACCTGAAAATGGCCTGTTCATGGATCTTTCCCTGGCGCTTCAGGCTGCTGGAAACGGGCTCGAGGTCGTGGGGCTTGAGACCCTTGACGAGCAACTGGCTTTCATGGAAAACATGCCGCTTGAGCAACAATTGATTTTGCTCGACCAGGCCCTTGAAGACTTCAACAGCATCAACGACTTTTACCAGGAACTGATTTCAACCTACCTGACGATGGATTTACAGATGTTGCAAAAGCAGTCAGATGAACAGTTTTCTGAGTTGCCTGAAGATGTCGGGGACTATTTCTTTGCAGAGGGTATTGACGCCCGCAACCTGCGCATGCGCGATCGCCTGGTGACCCAGCTTGAGTCCGGAAGGGTGTTCGCTGCTGTAGGCGCTCTGCACCTGCCCGGAGATCACGGCCTGGTGGCGTTGCTCAGGGAATCCGGCTTTGATGTCATTCCCGTGCAATTTTCTGTTTTCAATGACTAGGTTTGCCTGGTCGTTATTGCTATTTGACCAGTGCCGGCACCATGAAACACGCCAGGCTGAGAACCACCAGAGTTATGCCCCATACAGGCACCAGCAGAAGCAAAGGGACACCGATAACCACGAAAGCCCAGCCTGCGGCTGACAAATCGCTGATCCTGTCCTGAACGTAGGCGTCGCGCCCCATCACTTTGAGCATGATGTGGTCAAGACTGAGCTTGCCGCCTCCATAGAACACCAATGGCACCAGCATGAGTGCAAACAGCAGCGGGATTCTGAAATTGCCTGCGCCATTGTTGGAGATCACATAGCCTTCCCAGAGCTGGGACAAACTGCTCCACTCTGCCGGCCAGTGCACTGTCACCACAGCCACAGTGGTGATCACGATCAGCGAGAATGCCGCGAAGCGGGTAAATAAACCCACGAGCAGCATCATGGAAAACACCAGCTCACCCCAGGTCGCCAACAGCCAGTTCAAATCAGTGCTCAGCAGGTTCATCGGAAACGGAAACTTGTCTTCTATCCGTTCAAACCAGTTGTTGCCATTGAGCTTTTTCATGCCGGCTGTCCAGAACTCGTAAAACATGATCAGCCTGAGCAGAAATGGCCATACCCAGTCCCCCGATGTTCTCAGGCGGGCGGTGATGTTGTCATAGAGTTCAGTCATTTCCAGTCCTGTTTTTTCGGGTACCCAGAATGATGTCTTTTTCCATCCAACTGGCCATCAATTGTTCGCCGACTGCATTCAGATCGTTCGGATCCTGCCTTCCAATGGCTTTTGCAACGGTGCGCAGCATGCTCCGTCCGCTGGGGTGTTCAGAGGAGCCAGGGCTTGCCAGCAACTGATCAAGCAAAAGTCTCGAAACGGCATTGATTTTCATGAACCGGACCCGATCATCGCGCCGACGATATACAAGCAAATGGGTCGGCTCTTCCGGGGTTTCAGTTGGAATGAAATCCTTACAGATCAGCTGAACCGGATAATTGTAGCTGAGCGGCCAGGCCAGTGGAGACAAAACCGGTGACTCGTCAAGCAGGTTACCCTCCGGGTCAGCCTCAACGCTGTCGATTTCTGTGACTTCTATTTTCAGTGCGTGCTCAACCCATTCGTAATGGGCAAGTTCCAGCATGAATGAATATTCGTCTTCATGTTGCTGTCGGGATTCCTGCAGGTAGCGCAGAAACTCGCGTGACAGTTCCGGAAACATTGGCGTCTGGCAACGATGTTCGTTGTAAAAGTTACGGATCAGCTGGTCCCAGTCATCGTCGTCATACAATGATCTGAGTACCGGGTAACTGCCGGCAATAAAGCTTCGAATGTTGCGGAAAAACAGGCCACGATAGACTTCCATCCGTCGGTCCTCGACGTCAGTGGGGGCGGGCACTGCTTCCGGGTTTCTCAGGTGGCCGGCAAAGGCCATCTGCATGGTGTGCAGGCGCTCAGGCGTGTCGTCGTGAGGCGAGGGCTTCTTCATTGCCAGCCTGGCGCGTGAAGCCAGAATTCTTTTCCTGTATTTCCAGGATATGGTCGACTTCCACCAGCAGTTCTTCAACCGGTGGGAATTTGAAGTCGCGTTCCAGGAGCGTTGGGAAAACGCCATGGACCTGGTAAGCGAGGTCGAGCAACTCCCACACCCGGGGAATGACGTCCGCGGCATGGGTGTCGATAATCAGGTCTTCTGCATGGTTATAGTGTCCGGCGATGTGTCCGTAAACAACCCGCTCAGTCGGTAATGCCCTGAGGTAATCCTCAGCGTTGTAACAGTGATTAATGCTGTTGACATAGATGTTGTTGACATCCAGCAGCAGGTCGCAATCGGCTTCTTCCAGGACCGCACTGATGAACTCGATTTCCCTGAGTTCCTGGCCTGGTGCTGCGTAATATGAAATGTTCTCGATTGCCATCTTTCGTTCGAGAATTTCCTGTGTGCGTCTGATGCGGGCCGCGACATAATGAACGGCTTCCTCAGTGAAAGGTATGGGCATCAGGTCATAAAGATGTCCATCATCGGTGCAGTAGCTCAGGTGTTCGCTATAGATTCGGACGTTGTGTTCGTCCAGGAAGCGTTTCACCTTGTGAAGAAAAGTCTCGTCCAGCGGGGAGGGGCCACCCAGTGACAATGAAAGGCCATGACAGGTGAATGGGAATCGCTCTGTAAAAGCGCGAAATTTCCGTCCCACCGCACCGCCGACATTGATCCAGTTCTCGGGCGCCACTTCCATGAAGGAAACGCTTTTCAGGGGTTGATCCCCGGGCAAATTCTGAAGCGGGCCCAGCAGGGCCCGCCTCAGTCCAAGTCCAGCACCCGTCACCGGGTATGATCTTGATTTCACAGTTTAAGATCTGTGCAGATAAGGCAATTACGCGGCTTTAGCCGTCGTCTTCACCGCAGCTACCTTCGCCACAGCTTCCTTCTTCGCCGTCATCTTCACCGCAGCTGCCTTCACCGCAGCTACCTTCTTCCTCTTCACCGCAGCTGCCTTCGCCGCATTCGCCTTCCTTATCCTTGTCTTTGTCGCCTGCGAGCATGTAGCCACTCTCCAGGTCGTCAGCTTCGAAAGGATTTTCAGACGCCAGCGCACTGCCGGAAATAACCATTGAAGATACGAATGCCACACCTACTACAGCGGCAATGGGTTTAATGGTTTTCTTGGACATGAATAAAACCTCCAGTATTGATGGGATAGGGCTTTCGACCCTGGCTTCGACCGCGAAATCAATCCGCGAGTTCGGGGCATGAGACCGGTAGCCTGGTTGGATTATTACATTGCCACGTGGTGTCCCGTCAACATTGGGATGAAACGTGACCTGCTCAGGATCAGGCGAAATCCTGCTCGCCGGACTTGTTTTTGAAGGCGCACAAGTCGCGCAGGATGCACTCAGGGCAACGTGGTTTGCGTGCAATGCAGGTGTAGCGCCCGTGCAGGATCAGCCAATGATGGGCGTTGTAAAGAAATTCTTCCGGGATTACCTCCAACAGCTTCTTTTCAACCGCGAGTGGCGTTTTGCCTGGCGCAAGGCCGGTTCGATTGGAAACTCTGAAAATATGCGTGTCGACCGCCATGGTCGGCTGGCCGAAAGCCGTGTTGAGAACAACATTGGCCGTTTTACGCCCCACGCCGGGTAGTGCCTCGAGCGCGGCCCGGTCACCCGGCACCTGGCCATCGTGCTCTTCAATCAGCGCCTTGCAGGTCTTGATGATGTTGGCGGCCTTGCTGTTGAACAGGCCGATGGTGCGAATGTATTGCTTAAGTCCATCCTCGCCAAGATCAAGTATCGCCCGGGGTGTGCTGGCTACCTGGTACAGGCGCCTGGTTGCTTTATTGACGCCAACGTCGGTGGCCTGGGCCGAAAGTATGACGGCGATCAGAAGCTCGAAAGGCGAGTCATACTCAAGCTCCGTGGTAGGCTCAGGGTCTACTTCCTGCAGCCGGGTAAAGAATTCCCGAACGTCCGCCTTTTTCAAGTTGCCGGGCTCCCGGCCTGTTCAAATTCAGGTTTGGCCTGTTCTTCGATGTTCCTTGCATTGAGCCAGTTGCGACCGGCAACCAGGCAACCCAATGCGATAAAGGCTCCCGGAGGAAGCATGGCAAGCAGGAAGCTGTCATAACCGGGCAGCAGCGTGACTTGCATGTTCTCCCCCCACGGGCCCAGCAACAATTCAGCCTGCCGAAAAAGCGTTCCATGACCAATCACCTCGCGCACTGCGCCAAGTACCACCAGGGCAAGGCCGAAACCCAGCCCGACCGCAAAGCCGTCTGCCAGGGCGGCCAATGGCCGGTTGCGGGATGCAAACGCTTCGGCGCGCCCGATGATGGCGCAATTGGTCACAATCAATGGAATAAAGATACCCAGGGTCCGGTAAAGGTCATGTGTCCACGCTTTCATGATCAGTTCGATGACCGTGACGGTTGCCGCAATGATCAGAACATAGGCTGGAATTCGCACCTCAGGCCTCAGCAAGGGACGTGTCAGAGAAACAGTCAGGTTGGTGATCATCAGCGTCATCATGGTCGCCAGCCCAAGTCCCAGGGCGTTGATCACGGTATTGGATACCGCCAGCAATGGACAAAGCCCCAGCAATACCACCAGGCCGGTGTTCTGGCGCCAGACACCTTCAGCAAGGATTTCCCTGTAGTTTGTTTTAGACATCTTCGCTCTCCGGCGCATCCGCTTGTGGCTGGAACTCGGTGGGACGATCAAAAATGGCCTGTCGATTGCCTTCAAAGTATTCCAGCGTCCGTCGCACAGCCCGAATCACAGCCCTGGGTGTAATCGTGGCGCCTGTAAACTGATCGAATTCACCACCATCACGTTTCACCGTCCATCCTGGTTTCTCAGGATTGACCAGGCTTTTTCCATTAAAGGACAGGATCCAGTCGCTGCGCTGTATTTCGATTTTGTCACCCAGCCCAGGTGTTTCGTGATGATCAAGGACCCTGACTCCGCTGATTTGGCCCGAAGCCAGGATGCCAATCAGGAGTTTGATCCGGCCATTGTAGCCATCCGGCACCACCAGCCTGAACACCGCGGCTGTTGGCATTCCATCCTGACGGGCCCGGAAAATCCGGACTTGTTGCCCGCCGGGGAATGCAAGCTGACTTGATACATCGATATAGTCCTCATGCATCCCGTTATTGAACCGCTCGGCAGGAAGCACCTGTTCCAGTTGGAGCAGGAGTTGTCGGCGCTCCTGTTCAGCGATACGTGGCTGGGTCCACCAGTAAACCAGGCTCAGCAATGCAGTGGCGAGCAGTGCCAGCAATCCGAGCGACAGACCGCTGCGTAACATCGATGCTGATGATTCAGAGTTGTCGGTCATTAGCCTTCAGCCTCTCCATAAAATCTGGGTCGGGTATAGCGATCAATCAGTGGGGCCGCCATGTTCATGATCAGCACGGCAAAGGCAACACCATCCGGATATCCGCCCCAACGGCGAATCACCAGGGTGATGACACCGACACCAAGTCCGAACCACAGTCTGCCTTTGTTGCTGGTACAACCGGACACAGGGTCAGTGGCAATAAAAAATGCTCCGATGATCAGTGCGCCTGAAAACACATGCTGCAATGGTGCAGGGTTGTTTCCCGGATCGGCAAAGTAGGCAACCAGGCCAAGCAGGACAACCGAACCTATCGTGGCCACCGGTACATGCCAAGTAATCACCCGACGCCACATCAGCCACAGGCCGCCCAGTGCGAACCAGTTGGCAATCCATTCCCAGCCCAATCCCCCGAAGTCCCCGAAAATGGGCGCTCGACGAATCTCTTCAATGATCTGGCTTTCCTGGACAGCTGTCTTGATGGTATCCAGCGGCGTGGCCCGGGTGATCGCGTCCCAGGACATGCCGTCAGGCAAGCTACCCGTGAAAATCGCAGTGAACGTGGCGACTGGACCAACAGGTGTTTCAGCCAGCGAGGTTGGCGGCAACCACGATGTCATTTCACGAGGAAAACTGATCAGGCAGACCACGTAACCGATCATGGCCGGGTTGAAAATGTTGTGACCCAGGCCGCCAAACAATTGCTTGGCCACCACGATTGCGAACAACATGCCGACCAGCGCAATCCACCAGGGTGCGAGCGGTGGCAGGCACAATGCAAACAATACTGCAGTGACCACCGCGCTGAGATCGGTGAGATGGAGGCGAATGTTCTGGCCACGCGCACGCAGCATCAATGATTCGAAAATCAGTGCGAAGGTCACCGCCAGCGAAATCTGGACCAGAACGCCAAATCCGAAATACCAGCAGAAGGCCAGGATTCCCGGTGTCAGTGCGATGATCACATCGCGCATCACCCGTTGCACTGTCACCGGTGGTGAAAAGTGCGGTGCGCCGCCGGTTTCAAATGTCCTTGTTGTCTGGCTATTGCTCACGATTCACCCGGCTTCATGATGAATCGTCGGACTGATCGTTTCGTGATTTTCCTGCACGCTCGAGCGCCTCGGCCACTTTCTTTTTGGCCTCGGCTGATTCGCGCAATTTGTGTTTCTTTTCAGCGATTTTTTGTTGTCTGTCGGATTTGATTTTTTCAAGGCGCTGCTGCCGCGCATCAAAACGCATCCTGGCCCGATCTGAAGCGGTGCGTTCCGTGGCCAGCGTTCGCAACATGCCGGAGCCAAACCGAAACCAATCCGTCAGGGGGATGTGGCTGGGACAGACAAAATCACAGCAGCCACACTGAATACAGTCGCCCAGGCCATATTCAGCGGCTGCATCCCATTGTTCATTGGTGATTTGCCAGTGAAGTTGCTGTGGCAGCAGCACAGCCGGGCAAACCCTGGCGCACTCACCGCATCGGATGCATGGCATTTCTTCCTGGGGTGACCTGATGTCTTTGCTGGTCAGGGCAAGTATGCAGTTCGCTGCCTTGATCACCGGTGCAGCATCAGTCGGAAGCGCGTAGCCCATCATCGGCCCGCCCAGAACCAGGCGACTCACATCCTTCTCATATCCCCCGCATTGTTCGATCAGTTCATGAATGGGGGTACCCAAAAGCGCAACCAGGTTACGGGGGTTCTTAACGCCATTACCGCTAACAGTCACGATTCTTTCGATCAGTGGTTTGCCGTCGATAATTGCATCAGCAGCCGCTGCTGCAGTCGCGACATTCTGAACCAGTAGACCCAGGTCGCGCGGGTAGCCCCCGGAGGGAACCTCAAGGCCGGTCAACACCTGGATCAACTGCCTCTCGCCGCCCTCGGGATATATCTTTGTAACACAAACCACATCAATCTGGTTGTTGTCTGATTTTCGAAGTGCGCGCGATAAAACCCGCTCTACAGCGCCCATCCGGTCCTCGATGGCAATGATGACCCGATTGGTGCCAGTGGCACGTCTCAGAACTTCTGCGCCGGCGATTATTTTTTCGGGCTGCTCACGCATTAGCATTTCATCGCAGCTGATGTAGGGTTCACATTCGGCACCGTTAAGAATCAGGGTATGGACCTGTTCATGGTGAGCGCCGCTGACCTTGATGGCTGTCGGGAATACAGCGCCGCCCAGACCCACGATGCCATGAGTATCAAGTTGTCGGTGGAGCAGGACGGGGTCAGAGTTTTCCCAGTCTTTAATCGGTTGCAGCGTGGTCCACTGGTCCTCACCATCAGTCTTGATGACAAGGCATGGCCCTTCTGCGCCGGACGGATGTGATATTGGCCTGTCTTCGACTGCAAGTATTTCACCCGAAGTGGGTGCATGCAGGAATCCCGATCCGGTTTCCGGGAAAGCGGCCACTCGTTGCCCTTTGAGTACTCTTTGTCCGGGGTCCACCAGCGGACGAGCCGCATCAGCTCCGGCATGTTGCAGCAAGGGCAGGTATAGCCGGGATGAAATCGGCACCCTTGACAATGGTGCTTCACAGGACACTTTTTTGTTGTGACGCAGTTTCAGGCCACCATGAAAATGGTGAAGCCGCTCGCCTGCAGCGCTTGCCTGTGCAAATTTAGAAACCTGGGTCGGCATCAGCCTGCCTGTTGCTCTGACGGACCGGCCTGGATGCCAGGCCTGGGTGCCTGCCATTTGCTCAGTGGCCTGTCCCTGGTCACGATATCAATACAATCCACCGGGCAGGGCGGCAGGCAGAGATCACAACCGGTGCATTCGGACTCGATCACGGTGTGCATCAGCTTTGGCGCACCGACGATGGCATCAACCGGGCAGGCCTGGATGCAAAGCGTACAACCGATACAGGTTTGCTCGTCAATCACCACGACCGTTGGTGGCGTCTCAACACCATTTTCCGGGTTGAGTGGCTTTGGCTCCTGGCCCAGGAGATCGGCAAGCGCCCTGATGCCGGCTTCACCGCCCGGTGGGCATTGATTGATATCGGCTTCACCATTGGCGATGGCCTCAGCATAGGGACGGCAACCCGGAAAGCCACACTGAGCACATTGTGTTTGTGGCAGGATTGCTTCGATCTGATCCACCACGGGATCTGATTCTGCCCTGAACTTGCGGGCAGCCCAGCCCAGCCCAAACCCAAATGCCAGGCCCAGCAGTGCAATGGGGATAATGGCTTCAAGCATGATTTAATGCCCCGTCACAGGTTCGCCAGGCCGGTAAAGCCCATGAATCCGAGAGCCATCAGTCCCGCGGTGATGAGGCCTATGGGTGCACCCTGGAAATGGACCGGTACATCGGCAAATGCCAAACGTTCACGAATCGCAGAAAACATCACCAGCACGAGACCGAAGCCCAATGCAGCACCGAAGCCATAAAGCGCTGATTGCAACAGGTTGTGTTGCTCCTGCACATTGAGAAGAGCAACACCCAGAACTGCACAATTACTGGTGATCAGGGGCAGGAAAATGCCCAGTATCCTGTACAGAAGCGGGGCCGTTTTACGCATTACCGTTTCGGTGAGTTGCACAGCAACTGCAATCACCAGGATGAAACTTAATGTCGAAAGGTATTCAAGGCCCAGTGGTTGCAGCAGGTATTCGCTCAGCAGGTAACTGGCAACTGAAGCCAGTGTGAGCACAAAGGCAGTCGCTGCGGCCATGCCCATGGCTCCCTCTAGCTTGGTGGATACACCCATAAATGGGCACAGGCCCAGGAATCGGACCAGGACAAAATTATTGGCCAGTACGGTGCTGACGAGAATAAGTGCGTATTCGGTCATCCAATCGGCTTTGCTCGTTGCAGGTGTTTTTTAACAACCGGTTTCAGGTCACTCTCGAACCCGGCACAGCGCCCTCATCGGGTGACAGCAGATACAGCCCGGAATCATCATCGCCGGCACAAAGCACCATGCCTTCCGATACCCCAAAACGCATCTTGCGCGGTTTGAGATTGGCAACCATCACAACATGCCTTCCGGCCAGCTCCGCTGGATCGTAGGCCGACTTGATTCCGGCAAATACATTGCGGGTCTCACCGCCGATATCCAGGGTCAGTTGCAACAGCTTGTTTGCTTCCGGCACCTGTTCAGCCTTCACAATTCGTGCAATGCGAAGGTCCACCCTGAGGAAGTCATCAATGGTGATTTCGTCCTCAAGCTCAGGTGCCAAAGCGGTCTCTGAATCTGCTGTTGGCTGGAGTGACTCTTTTGATCGTTCCACGATGGCTTCCACCTTGTCCGGGTCAATGCGGGTGAGCAGGGGTTCAAACGCATTGATGTTCACACCAAGCATTGGCTGATCGAGATCCTCCCATTGGTCCACTGCAACGCCTAAGAAGCTGCTCGCCTTTTCTGCTGTGAAGGGAATGACAGGGCCCAGCAGGGTGATCAGCACCCTGAACAGATTGATTCCCTGTGTGCATACCTGGTGCACCTTGTCCCGGTTTTCCGGGTCCTTGATCAGTATCCATGGCTTGTTGTCATCGATGTAACGATTGGCATCATCTGCCAAAGCCATGACATGCCTGATTGCAGCCTGGTAATTGCGACCTTCGATTTCTGAGCCTATGGACTCACGTTGAGCAATGAAATGCTTGTACTGGTCAGGGTCGTCCAGAACGTCACTCAAAAATCCATCAAACTGTTTGCTGATGAATCCGGCGCAGCGGCTGGCAATGTTGACCAGTTTGCCAACCATGTCGGAATTGACCCGTGCCACGAAATCATCGAGGTTCAGGTCGATGTCCGCCATTCCGGAGCTAAGCTTGGCCGCGAAGTAATACCGCAGGTAATCCGGATGCAGATGATCCAGGTAGGTCCTGGCACTGATGAATGTCCCGCGTGACTTCGACATCTTGGCGCCATCCACAGTCAGAAATCCATGAGCATAGACCGCGGTCGGGATTCGCAGGCCCGCACCCATCAGCATGGCTGGCCAGAACAGGGTATGGAAATAAACAATGTCCTTGCCGATGAAGTGATAAAGCTCGGTTTCAGACTCAGGGCCCCACCATTCATCCCAGTCCAGGCCCTCACGCTCGCAGAGTTCGCGAAAGCTGGCCGCATAGCCCACCGGGGCATCGACCCAGACATAAAAATATTTTTCATGGGTTCCGGGAATCTCGAAACCGAAATAGGGTGCATCCCGGGAAATATCCCAGTCGCGCAGTCCGTCCTCGAACCACTCCTTCATTTTATTGGCAACTTCTTCCTGCAAAGCACCTGATGCCAGCCAGGACTTGAGTTCCTCTTCGAACGCGGACAGGGTGATGAAGTAGTGTTCCGACTCCTTCAACACAGGTTTGGCCCCGCTGACTGCTGAGCGCGGGTCAATCAGGTCAGTCGGTGAGTAGGTTGTCCCGCAATTTTCGCAGCTGTCTCCATACTGGTCTTCGGTCCCGCATTTCGGGCAGGTGCCGCGAATAAAGCGATCGGGCAGGAACATGCCTTCCTGCTCGTCATACAGCTGCTCGATGTTACGCCGCGCCACGTAACCGCCTTCGTCAAGTCGCTGGTAAATCATTTCTACCAGGTCGCGATTGTGGTCGCTGTGAGTGGTCGCGTAATTGTCAAAGCTGATTCCGAAATCACGAAAGTCCGCTTTGTGTTCCTGGTTGGCGCGATCAATCAGTTCTTCAGGTGTTTTGCCTTCTTTTCGTGCCCATAACATCACGGGCGTGCCATGGGCATCGTCCGCCCAGGCGAAGTAACACTCGTGACCCATGGCGCGCTGGTAGCGGGTCCAGATATCTGTCTGGACGTATTCAAGCATGTGCCCGATATGAATGTTTCCATTGGCATACGGCAGCGCACTTGTGACGAGAATTCTTCTTTTGTTGTTGGTCATATTGTCGGCAGTAGTCAAAAATTATTGGTGTTTCGAGGACCTGTTTTCACGATCTCAGGTGCCAACGGTAATTATCGCATGCCCAGGACATGGCTTGCGCGTTACAATGCCGCCGATGAGCATTAAATCTGATACGTGGATCCGTCGAATGGCGACGGAGCACGCCATGATCGACCCATTCGAACCTGGCCAGGTGCGCACTGGTGCTGGCGAAGAACGCAGGATTTCCTATGGCACTTCGAGCTATGGATACGATGTGCGCTGTGCCGACGAATTCAAGATTTTTACCAATATCAATTCGGCTGTGGTGGATCCCAAGAGATTTGACGAGGCCAGTTTCGTCGACGTCAAGAGTGACGTGTGCATTATTCCTCCCAACTCATTTGCGCTGGCCCGAACCATTGAGTATTTTCGGATTCCACGCTCCGTGCTGACCATCTGCCTGGGTAAATCCACCTATGCCCGCTGCGGCATCATCGTTAACGTGACACCACTGGAACCGGAATGGGAAGGTCACGTCACGCTGGAATTTTCCAATACAACACCACTGCCCGCCAGGATTTACGCCAACGAGGGCGTTGCCCAGTTCCTGTTCTTTGAATCAGATGAAGTCTGTGAGCAGTCCTACGCGGACCGGGCGGGCAAATACATGAAACAAAAAGGCGTCACCCTTCCTAAAACCTGAATTAGGGCGCAGCCCGCGAGGCTCTAAAAATCACACTTTTTTGAGACGAGATGCAAGCAGGCCAAGATGGCCTGTCTTGCTCATAGTCGCGGCACAGGGACGTGCCGACGGGCGCAGCCTGCGAGGCTCTAAAAATCACACTTTTTTGAGACGAGATGCAAGCAGGCCAGGATGGCCTGTCTTG
>Ga0209939_1000031_pt1 | contig 25369 bp, 19 predicted proteins | sample SalPon2A_A_D1_MG_FD_185714 | JGI IMG/M metagenome (GOLD analysis project Ga0209939, IMG submission 185714) | Soil microbial communities from South San Francisco under conditions of wetland restoration - Salt Pond MetaG R2A_A_D1_MG (SPAdes)... | ecosystem: Environmental > Terrestrial > Soil >...
GGAATGAAACCTCAACGATTTCTGGTCGCTGATTTCGCTGCCTGTATCGCCTGGGCACCGGCATTTCTGCTGCCTGGCCTGTTTTTTGGTGCAACGCTGGAGGTGGCCTCAGAGTACGCTGGTCGCCTGACCGTCGTGCTCGTGATCGTGATGTTTGTGCTGTGGGCCGCTTGGTGGCTGTTGCGTGTTGGGTATACCCTGCTGGCCAGCCGCTCCGCACGGTGGTTGCGTCATGCCATCCAGTGGAGCCGGCGTCATCCGGTTCTGGGCCGAATTGCGAGGCCATTGCTCGACCCGGCTCAACCCGAGGTGCTGTCCGTCACCATGTTGGGCATGGCGCTGGTGATTCTTTTCTGGGGCGTCATTGTGCTGGCTTTCATGGGTCCTTTTGCGCCCCAGCCTGAGGCTTTCGATCGGTCAGTTGCAGATTTCGCGCTGGCGTTGCGAAATGACCTTGCTGATCCTGCCATGATCGGGATTTCACAGCTGTCACGCTGGCAAGTAACGATCATCTCGGCAGTGGCTGTCCTCCTCTGGCTGCTGGGTGCGGGCCGCATCAGCGCGGCGACTCATTGGCTGGTGGCAATCGTGGGGGGCATGCTCATCCAGTTCCTGCTGGCATGGGGTTTGCGAGCCACACCCCAGGTCATGGCGAGTGGCGGCACAGAGATTCCAGGGCCCAGTTCAGCGATGAGTCTTGCAACAGTGGTTCTGTGTTTCTTCGCAGTCATGGTTGCAAGAGAATTCAAACGGCAGCATCGCCAATGGCCTTACCTGGTGGCGGGCCTGTTACTGGTGATGCTTTTCGTGGCGCGTGTCTACCTGGGACTGGAGTGGTTCAGCGGCGCTTTGCTGGGCCTACTGTTGGGTCTTGCATGGGTCAGCGTGGTTGGGATCGCCTATCGCCAAAGGCGAAAGGAACCCTTCTCAGGTGCTGTTGCGGCGAATATCTTCTATGCAGCATTGCTGTTTCTTTTTGTCTGGCAGGTCTCGAAAAACGGGGACGAAGACCTTGCCCGACTGCAGACGCCACTGATAGAAAAACAGATGACTGCGGAGCACTGGTGGCAGAGTGGCTGGAACGAGTTACCCATTGAGCGTTCAGTTCTCGGCTCACCGGCGGCTCGCAAATTTAATCTGCAGATTGCTGCGTCGCCGGATCAGCTGGAATCGATGCTTCAGCAGCAGGGTTGGAAAACAGTGGAACCCGCAGACTGGCGCTGGCTGATCAGGTCGTTGAATCCCGACCCTGATGAAACCAGCCTGCCACTGATTGCCAGGTCGTTTGAAGGTCGGTCTGAGTATCTGCTGATGCAAATGGATTCACCCGGAGATGGCCGGGTTCGCTCGATTCGGTTCTGGGATTCCGGTTTCAGGCTGAGTCCGGATGACACGGTGCTATACCTCGCCCAGGTGTCAGAGGAACAACTGGTTCAGCGGTTCAATGTCATCAGCTATTGGCGTTCGGTTCCGTTGAGTGACGCCCAGGTTTCAGCTTTTCAATCATTAATTCCGGGAATGGAGATGGCCAGAACCCCGGGCGGACTGGTGTTGTTGCGCTGACTGCTTCAGGTCTGAAAACGCGGCAAAAACTCGACCAGTTTCTGCAGACGGTCAATCGGGTCTGAAAGCTCAAGAAGCTGTTGTTTCTCAACGCCCCCCAGCGGTAACAGCTCTGAAAGTCGATATCCAACCCAGCTTGCATCCTGCAAATGCTCCGGGGTGTAATCCGGATAGTGGTCAGCGGCCTTTTCCATGAAGCGCGCAAGCACCTGGCTGAGTACATCGTAGGCAACCGGAAGATCGGTGGCGGGCGGTTCAGGCAGCCAGCTGACTTCTCCCATCATCAAACCGCTTTCGTCGGTACGGTCCTCTCCCAGCACAAAACGCGTCGTTCCCTCGGCGGTGAGCCCCAGCAAGCCGTCCTCAAGGGTGTACCAGTCAACAATCTGCGCGAGCGTTCCAACCCTGGCTGAACTGTCGTCCGGTCTGGTTTCGGTCGAGTCAACCAGGTAACAAACCCCAAAACCAGTACCTGAGCGACTGCACTCGCTGACCATGTCGAGATAACGTCGCTCGAAAATTCGCAGCGGTAGCTGGCCGCCCGGGAAGAGCACTGTGCGCAGTGGAAAAATAGGAATCTCACTCATCTAGGTAGATTGTAGACGGGGGCTGCCGGTTCTGCATGTCAAGTGGCGACAAATTTGTTTGAACGAGATTGGGCGTCCTGCCAGGTCCGAATTTTTTCATCCCGGTTTCGCTCTTGCCCCGTCATCCCGGTTTCGCGGGTAGCGAAGACTGGGACCCACGATCTTGCTGGGCGTGTCAAATCACAAACCCTTCCCTGAGTCCACGGTCCACCATGAAGACGGTGGACTACCCTCACGTGTTGCCGCTTGATGAACCCGCGTATACAGGCCGTCCATGGCCTGAATACGCTAATTCTGCTTCCCTGCAGAATTGTCCAGTCGCGTCTGCCCCGCGAGGCGCTGCCAAGGGGAGGGTTTGTGATTTGACACGCCAGCCGCCGAAAGGCCGAGGGAGCCGGTTCGAATCGTCATGACGCTTAACGTAATTCCGGAAAGCCGAGAAGGTTCCACGTCGAGGCGGTCGCGACCACAAGATCGCTCCTACAGGCCAATCGTCATCCCGGAAAGCTGAGTAGGCTTGTCCGAATCGCCCTGCGTTTAACGTCACTTTCCGGGGTGATGTCGATGGAGGTGGTTTTTTCGGGCTACTTTTTCAGGGAGTCGCAGAATCGTTGCGGGGTTGAATCGAAGCCACCATTGCTCATAAAGACCACGCGGTCGCCTGGTTTTACACTCTCGAGCAGCTGGTTAAGCATCTCGGAAGTTTTGGTCACCACCCGCCCTCTTCCGTCAAGCGGCGCGAGAACTTCGTGCGGGTCCCAGTTGATCCCCTCCGATGCATACAACCAGACGCGATCTGCCGCGGCCAGTGCCGGGCCCAGTTCCTGGATGTGCACGCCTGCTTTCATGGTGTTGCTCCTGGGTTCAAGAGCAACCAGCAGGCGCGCCGAGCTGTGTTTACGCCTGAGGCCTTCGAGGGTCAGGCGAATGGCTGTGGGGTGATGAGCAAAGTCGTCATAGACCTTGATGTCGCCACTGTCGTGTATCAGCTCCTGGCGGCGTTTGACCCCTTTAAACAGCGCCAGGGCCTCTATGGACATTTCAGGATCAATACCCACGGCCGCGCAGGCAGAAATGGCGGCGCATGCATTCATGGCATTGTGTCGACCGCTGTGTTCCCAGGACAGAGTCCCGATTTCGTTGCCTTCATGGCTGAAAGCCAGTTCGCCACCATCCGGACGGAGCAGCTCAACCACCCAGCCGCTATCTCCATCAAGGTGAAAGCGTTCAACCTGGCTCCAGCACCCGCGTTCCAACACTGATTCCAGGTTCTGGTCCATTGCATTGCAAATAATGGTTCCGCGCCCCGGAATGGTTCGAATCAGGTGATGAAACTGGGTCTTTATGGCTTCCAGGTCGTTGTAAATGTCGGCATGATCAAATTCCAGGTTGTTCAGAACGACAATTTGCGGCCGGTAGTGCACAAACTTCGCACGCTTGTCGAAAAAGGCTGTGTCATATTCATCGGCTTCGACAACAAAATATTCATCACCGTCCCTGGCAGAGCAGCCAAAATTGCCGGGTACGCCCCCAATCAGAAATCCGGGTGCTTTTCCTGCATTTTCAAGTATCCATGCGATCATGCTGGATGTGGTCGTCTTGCCATGGGTTCCGGTCACAGCGATAACCGTTTTGCCTCGCAGATAGTTTTCTCCTAACCACCTGGGGCCGGACACATATTCAATGCCCTGGTCAAGGACGTACTCGACCGCAGGATTGCCACGGCTCAGGGCGTTGCCAATAATGACCAGGTCAGGGTGTGGCTCAAGTGGGTCAGGTTGATAACCTTCAGTGAGCTCTATGCCCTCTTCGCGAAGCAGCGTGCTCATCGGGGGGTAGGTGTGTTGATCGGAGCCGGACACTTTGTGGCCGGCCCGCCGGGCGAGAACCGCCACACCTCCCATAAAGGTTCCGCAGGCGCCAAGTATGTGGATTCGCTGGGCCTTTTGCTTCATCGTTGCATTGCTCCGGGTAAAAGAATGCCTGGGCAGGTTAATATTCCTGGTCTGAAGTGTTCAGACAAAGACAAAAATTGAGATTCATTCATGGTCGAAGGGTTCAACAAGGCAAGCACGGAAATCAATGCCAGCGGATTGCTTTGCCCGGAGCCCCTGGTTCAGTGCAAACAAGCCCTTGATCAGCTTGAGCCGGGTGAGTCGGTGCACGTGATTGCAACAGACCCTCATGCCGAGATCGATTTCGAGGTGTTTGCGCGCAGAACAAGCAATCAACTCATTAAGAAACAATGGCTGGACAGCGCCTTTCACGTTCTGATTTGCAAGGGCTAGGTCCGGAGCTGGTTTTCATCAGTCACCAGATTGCGTTTGAAGTACCGCCATGATGCGCTGATTGACCTCTTCGATTGTTCCCACACCCAGTACCCTGGTCAGCAGGCCATGTTCGGCATAATGACCGACCACTGGCGCCGTCAGTTCCTCGTAAACCTGCATCCGTTTGCGAACCGTTTCTTCGCTGTCGTCGCTGCGGCCTTCCTCCTGGGCACGCCTGGCAATTCGGGCAATCACCATTTCTGTATCGATGTCGATCTGAACGGCAATGTCCAATGGCTGTTGAATACGTGCAAGCAGCTCATCCAGCGCGGTTGCCTGGACCAGGTTCCTGGGATAGCCGTCCAGGATAAATCCACCTGCAACGTCATCAGCACCCAGTCGCTCTTCAATAAGGCCCAGCATGATTTCATCCGAGACCAGTTCACCCCGGTCCATAACAGCTTTGGCTTTTTTGCCAAGCTCTGATCCGGCCTTAACCGCTGCTCGAAGCAACTCCCCGGTGCTGACATGGGGAACAGCCAGGTGCTCGGTTAATATCGCAGCCTGCGTACCTTTTCCGGAGCCCGGCGCGCCCAACAAGACAATTCGCATGAAATCCTCGTGTTTAGTCCCGTAAAATAGGGCGATAACGCTAACCGCTTGCTTGGGCCAAGTCAACGCAATACTGGCCTGTTTGAGCAGCACCGATTTCAGTTCAATTAAGGCCAGACCATGAAGCAGAATATTCTTTATGCCCAATCCGGTGGTGTAACGCCGGTGATTAACGCATCGGCATGCGGCGTGATTGAGACCGCTCGCGACAACCGAAATCGTATTGGCAAGGTGTTTGCGGCCAAAGATGGCATCATCGGCGCATTGCGTGAAGAGCTGATTGATACCTCGAAGGAACGCAAAGCAGACATCACCGCCCTGAGAAATACGCCAGGTGGCGCATTCGGTTCCTGCCGTTACAAGCTCAAAAGCCTCGAAGAGAGCAAGCGGGAGTATGAGCGGCTGGTAGAGGTCCTGCGTGCCCACAATATCGGCCATTTCTTCTACAACGGCGGCGGAGACTCGGCTGATACAGCCTACAAGGTCTCGCAGATCGCCGATACGCTCGGTTACCCGGTGCAATGCATTGGCATTCCAAAGACCATCGACAACGACCTTCCGATTACCGATTGCTGTCCGGGTTTCGGCTCAGTGGCCAAATACGTGGCCGTTTCAATTATGGAGGCGAGCCTTGATGTTGAGTCGATGGCTTCCAGCTCCACAAAAGTTTTTGTTCTCGAGGTGATGGGTAGGCATGCAGGCTGGATCGCGGCCGCAGGTGGCCTTGCCTGCCGTGAAAAAGGTGATCCGCCACACATCATTCTGTTTCCCGAGGTGCCGTTTAAACAGCAACCTTTCCTGAAGCGCGTGCGCGAATCAGTCAGGAAGTATGGCTATTGCTCAATCGTGGTTTCCGAGGGAGTTCGTGATTACCGCGGACGTTTCCTCGCCGATGCGGGTACCCGGGATGCATTTGGGCATGCCCAGTTGGGCGGCGTGGCGCCGGTGGTCGCGAACATGATCAAAGCAAAACTGGGTTACAAGTATCACTGGGCAGTATCCGATTATCTGCAACGATCAGCGCGTCATGTGGCTTCAGCCACCGACCTTGACCAGGCCTACAGTGTTGGTCAGGCTGCTGTCGAATTCGCGCTTGAAGGCAAAAACGGAGTGATGCCGGTGATCAAGCGGCTGGCTGACAAGCCATATAAATGGACAGTGGCGGAAGCGCGGTTGTCGGAAGTGGCCAACAAGGAAAAAATGATGCCGAAGCGATTTATCACCAGGGACGGCTTTGGAATCACCCCTTCGGCGAGAAAATACCTGGAACCGTTGATTCACGGAGAGGCTTATCCACCGTATAAAAAAGACGGGTTGCCCGATTATGTTCGCCTGCAAAAGCACATGGTTGAGAAAAAGCTTCCGGATTTTAAGGTGTAATGCCTGCAGGCCATTGACATTGATGATATATTCCCCGCGCTAGGCGGGGACCACCCCCATTCTGATTATTTAAAAAAACGTATACATAAATGGCCGGGGATAATTGGGGTCAGAGTAAAATTAGCGTGTCTGCAAAATTTTCAAAGCGGCTTATTTACGAAAACTAATTTTACTCTGACCCTGGCAACCGGGCTTTTTGGAGGCAAATCTGATGAGTAACGAAATGGCGCTCTGGCTCGCCCTGGGCGCGTCCATTCTTGCAATTATTTATGGTGTCTTCACCGCAATGTGGGTGATTGGTAAACCATTTGGCAACGAGCGTATGCAGAAAATCGCCGCTGCCGTGCAGGAAGGCGCAAACGCTTACATGAATCGACAGTACGGGACCATTGCCATTGTTGGCGTGGTGCTGTGTGTTGTGGTTGGTTTTGCTCTCGACTGGGCAACCGCGATCGGCTTCGCCATTGGTGCAATCTTTTCAGGCATGGCCGGTTACATCGGCATGTTTGTCTCTGTTCGTGCCAATGTACGTACAGCAGAGGCTGCTCGTGAGGGGCTGAGTCCCGCACTCAAGGTCGCCTTCCGCGGTGGCGCGATCACCGGCATGCTGGTGGTCGGGCTTGGTCTGTTGGGCGTTGCTGGCTACTTTGCGCTGTTGCAGAGCATGGGTTACAGCATGGACGATATCCTGCACGCCCTGGTCGGCCTGGCATTTGGCGGTTCACTCATCTCGATTTTTGCGCGACTCGGTGGCGGAATTTTCACCAAGGGCGCGGACGTGGGCGCTGACCTTGTTGGTAAGGTCGAAGCCGGAATTCCGGAAGATGATCCACGCAACCCGGCCGTGATTGCCGACAACGTGGGAGACAACGTTGGTGACTGCGCCGGTATGGCTGCTGATCTTTTCGAAACCTACGCGGTGACCCTGGTTGCAACCATGCTCCTGGGTTCACTGATGGTTGCCGAAGTAGGCGTTAACGCTGTCATCTATCCAATGGTGCTCGGTGCGCTTTCGATCATTGCATCGGTCCTCGGTACATTCGTTGTTGGCACCAAGGAGGGCGGAAAGATCATGACCGCACTCTACAAGGGCGTCATCGCTTCAGGCGTGCTTGCTGCCATCGCGTTTTACCCGGTCACGAATATGCTGATGGGCGAAGATTCAATCAATCTTTATTTCGCATCATTGATCGGGCTCGCACTCACGGCTGCCATGGTGTTCATCACCGAGTACTACACCGGCACAGAATTCAAACCGGTCAAGCAGGTTGCTGAAGCCTCAACCCTGGGACATGCCACCAACATCATTGCCGGCCTGGGCATCTCAATGAAATCCACTGCCTGGCCTGTGTTGGCTGTGTGTGCCTCCATCTGGGGCGCCTATGAACTTGCGGGGCTCTACGGTATCGCCATCGCGGCAACAAGCATGTTGTCTATGACGGGCATGATCGTGGCGCTGGACGCCTTCGGTCCAATCACCGATAACGCCGGCGGAATTGCCGAAATGGCTGAGCTGCCTCCCGAGGTGCGTAAAACCACCGATGCGCTTGATGCGGTGGGCAACACCACCAAGGCGGTCACCAAGGGTTATGCGATCGGGTCAGCCGGTCTGGCCGCGCTGGTGCTGTTTGCTGACTATACGCACAGCCTCGAAAGGGCAGGTTACGAAAACATGACCTTCGATCTGTCCAACCACCTGGTCATCATCGGCCTGTTTATTGGTGGCCTGGTGCCCTACCTTTTTGGCGCCATGGCTATGGAGGCGGTCGGTCGTGCGGCAGGCGCCATCATCACCGAGGTTCGTCGCCAGTTCAAAGAGATCCCCGGCATCATGGAAGGCACAACCAAGCCGGACTATGCGCGCTCGGTTGACCTCCTGACCAAGGCGGCCATCAAGGAAATGATCATTCCATCCATGCTGCCCCTGCTGGTGCCAATTGTTGTTGGCCTGTTGCTGGGTCCGCAGGCGCTGGGTGGTCTGCTCGTCGGAACCATCGTTACCGGCCTGTTCGTGGCAATTTCAATGACCACTGGCGGTGGTGCCTGGGACAATGCCAAGAAATACATCGAAGATGGTAATTTCGGCGGCAAGGGAACCGAGGCTCATGCAGCAGCGGTTACCGGTGATACTGTAGGCGATCCGTACAAAGATACGGCCGGGCCTGCGATCAACCCGCTGATCAAGATCATCAACATTGTGGCGCTGCTGATTGTTACGCTTCTGTAATCCGTCACACAGCGTGTGAACATTCCGTCGGATACCCGGTCTGTAGTTCGACGCGGGAGTGAAAGTGGATGAAAGCGCTGATCAAAAACTTTAGTCGCCTGGTACTGGCGGGGCTTTTGGCCCTGCCAGTGGCCGGTGCGGCGATCGAACCGGAAGACATTCTCGATTACGGGGACGTCTTTATCATTTCCGGCCATGCTCCAGATCGCAGCAATATCGTTGTGAACTGGAAAATCGCCAGTGACTACTACCTTTACAACAACCAGTTCCTGGAGTTTTCTTCAGGTACGCCCGGTGTTGAGATCGGTGAGCCAATCATTCCCCGCGGCAAAATCGAGTTCGACGAGTTGCTTGGCCAGGATGTTGAGAAATATGAGGGCCAGGTACGTGTGGACGTGCCCATCCTTTCAATCGACCCTGACATCTATGCCATGCAGCTCCGCGTCAGGTCCCAGGGTTGTCTGGACCAGGTTCTGTGTTATCCGCCAACCACCCAGGTGGTGCTGGTCGGGTTTCCGGCAGAAGAAGCCCCGAGCCAACCTGCGCCCTCGCAACCGGCCGCTGAGCCAGTTCAGGATGACCATCCGTTAACCAGTGCGCTTTCCGGCCTCGTTGACGATCCGCTTTCAGGGCTGGTCGATTCCAGTGGTTCGCAACCGGCATTGCAGCCCGAACAGGCGTTTCAATACGAGGTGATTGGTCTGAGTGCGGAAACAGCCCTGGTTCGGTTCACCGCTGAGCCGGGTTACTACCTCTACCAGGACAAATTTGAATTCAGGGTGTTGTCGCCGGAAGGAGTCACTGTACGAGAGGCTTCGTTCCCCGAGGGTGTTGTGAAGGACGATCCTGAATTCGGTCTGGTTCCGGTTTACTACGACCAGATCGAAGTTCCCGTTCGGTTTAACCGACCAGCCGGTCCGGCACAGGAAGTATTGCTCGAGGCTGATTTTCAGGGTTGTCGGGACGGGGACATCTGCTATCCCCCGATGACGCGCGAAGTTGTGTTCGAAATCGATGCGGTGGCCACCGCAATCGACGCGAAGCCAATCGTGCCCGCAGAACCCGACAATGAATCAGAAACAGCCTCAGCCCCCCAAAACGTCCCGCCGGTTTCCGAGCAGGACCGACTGGCCAGTGTACTGACAGATCACCCGGCCCGCGCATTGCTGGTGTTTTTTGCTGCCGGCTTGCTGCTTGCGTTTACACCGTGCGTGTTCCCCATGGTTCCGATTCTCTCCGGAATCATTGCCGGGGAAGGTTCCAGCATGACCACCATGAGGGGATTCTGGCTATCCCTGGTCTATGTGTTGGCCATGGCCGTCACTTACACCATCGCGGGTGTGCTGGCCGGATTGTTTGGACAAAACCTTCAGGCCGTATTCCAGAATCCCTGGATCATTTCGAGTTTTGTGCTGGTCTTCATCCTGCTGGCGCTGTCGATGTTCGGCTTCTATGAATTACAACTTCCCGGCAAACTGCAGAGCAAGATTGCTGATGCCAGCTCATCCCAGGGCGGTGGTCGATTCACCGGCGTTGCGGTCATGGGCTTTCTGTCTGCCCTGATCGTTGGTCCCTGTGTTGCCCCGCCGTTGATGGCTGCTTTGATCGTCATCGGTGCTTCCGGTGACGCGGTGCTGGGGGGTGCTGCCCTGTTTGCCCTCTCGCTTGGCATGGGAGTTCCATTGATTGTCTTTGGCGCAACCGCCGGAAAGCTTTTGCCCAGGGCAGGATCCTGGATGAAAACAATCCAGGCCGTATTCGGTGTTGGCTTACTGGCACTCAGCATCTGGATGCTGGAGCGTATCCTGCCTGGCGGGCTGATCATGTTGCTCTGGGGCGTGCTTGCACTGGCCTGCGGTGTTTACCTTGGCGCGATGGAGCGTATACCTGAAAGTGCTTCGGGATGGCGTAAGCTCTGGAAAGCACTTGGGGTCACCCTGATGTTATTCGGTGCCATGCAATTGGTGGGCGCAGCGAGTGGCGGTGACAACTGGCTCAGCCCGCTTGAAAAGCTTGGTGGCCAGGGCGTGCAAGCCGTTGCTGTTCCCGGGTCCGAGTTCAGAAAAATCAAGTCAACCGATGATCTGGACATGGCATTGCAGCAGGCGTCGGCTTCCGGCAAGGGCGCCATGCTTGATTTTTACGCTGACTGGTGCGTTGAGTGCATCCGGATGGAGCGCAACACGTTTCCGGACCAGGGGGTTCGGTCCCTGATGGCGCAGATGCAGCCTCTCAAAGCAGATGTAACACCACATGATGAAGTTGACCAGGCGCTAATGAAAAAGTACGGCATCATCGGGCCGCCGGCCATCCTGTTCTTTGACCGGTCAGGACAGGAAATGAAGGCTTATCGACTGGTCGGCTACTTCACTCCTGAAGAATTCTCTGATCACCTGCGTGTGGTCCTGGCAGCGCAATGATGGTCGTTAAATACACCCCGCCAAATTTTGAGTTGAAATGAAAATACCCTTTTCCCTGATTATCGTCTTTGTTGCAATCGCTGCTGGTTCGGCAGGTGCAGCCGGTTATTACTTCATGGATTCGACCAATGACGAAACGTCGTTGGTGCAAAAAGCACAAGAAGCAAGGGTGGTCGTTGAACAAGAGGTTTCAACGGGTGGCCTGGTGGGTCAGCGACGCCCTGACTACACTCACGGAAGCGTTGACGGGTCATTTATCTCTGCCTCGGACTTCGATGGCCAGGTCGTGCTGGTAAATTTCTGGGCCACCTGGTGCGCGCCATGTCGCGAAGAAATGCCAATGTTGATGGATATTCGTGATCGCTATAGCGCGCAGGGCTTCGAGGTTGTGGGTGTGGCCATTGATGACGTGGCGGCCGCTCGCGAATTCCTGGAAGAAGTAGGTGTGCAGTATCCCAACGTTGTAGGTTCAATGGACGTTATGGAAACGCTTGGCCTCTATGGCAACGCCTCAGGAACGCTTCCATATACGGTGCTGATTGACAGGGACGGAGTCATTCGCTGGAGACTCATGGGTGCATTGAAAGAACCAGCGCTGGTCAGTGAAATTGAGGGTTTGCTGGGCAAAATTTAACGATTCTTTAATGAATCTGCTTCGATCTTCTCCTAAATACACTCGATATTGAGGCTAAATGTAGACAAAATGCCTCAATTGGTGCAGACTTGGCCACCCCTGAAATCCATTCATGCACACGGCCCGAACCAAGAAGCTGGTTCGACCGATTACCGGTGCATGACTGCCACAGGAGTAATGTGGTTTGGCCAATATTCTCGTTATCAATGGACCCAACCTGAACCTTCTAGGGAATCGTGAACCGGCTCAGTACGGGCATCGGACCCTACAGGAAATTATGGATGAGCTGGTGCACTTTGCTGGCACCTGCGGTCATGAATTAAGCCACGTCCAGAGTAATGGCGAAGGTGCGCTGGTCGACATAGTGCAGGGCGCGGCAACTCGCGAAGTTGATTACATCATCATCAATCCCGCGGCTTACACACACACAAGTGTTGCCCTGCGCGATGCACTGATTGCGGTTGATATTCCCTTTGTGGAAGTCCACTTATCCGCGGTGCAAGCCAGGGAGCCCTTCCGGCACAGGTCCTACTTTGCGGATATTGCCATGGGTGTGATTTCAGGATTTCGCGGTGAGAGTTATCTTCTGGCCCTTCAGGCCATAGTGAACAGGATAGAGCCATAGGGCCAGGGCCCTGGGAGCGATCAAGATGGACATTAGAAAAATAAAGAAACTGATCGAATTGCTGGAGGATTCCAGCCTCAACGAGATCGAAATCGTCGAAGGCGAGGAGTCTGTCCGACTCAGCCGTGGTGGCTCGACCATGGTTCAGGCACCTCAATACGCCTTTGCAGCTCCTCCCCAGGCTCCTGCGCCACAGCAGGCACAGGAGCCTTCCCCGGATGCTTCTTCTGCACTGCCATCAAATCCCAGCCAGGAAGAATCTGTTCCGGATGGTGAGCTGGTGCGAGCCCCGATGGTCGGCACTTTTTATGCTTCGTCCAGTCCGGAGGCCGATCCTTTCGTCACCAAGGGTCAGCCGGTGACTGAGGGCGAAACACTATGCATCATCGAGGCCATGAAGATGTTCAACCAGATTGAATCGGACTATTCCGGAACGGTGGTGGCCATATTGGTTGAGAACGGTCAACCGGTGGAATTCGACCAACCCCTGTTCGTCATCCGATAGGCGAACCCAAAAATGGCTGTAATGGACAAAATTGTCATCGCGAATCGCGGTGAAATCGCGCTCAGAATTTTGCGGGCAGCACATGCAATGGGTATCAAGACGGTTGCCTTGCACTCAACGGTTGATCGCAACCTGAAACATGTCGGGATGGCAGATGAATCGGTTTGCATCGGGCCAGCATCAGCGACCGAGAGCTATTTGAACATTCCTGCAATCATCGCGGGTACCGAGGTGACCGACGCCATCGGCGTGCACCCTGGGTACGGATTCCTGGCTGAAAATGCCGATTTTGCCGAGCGGGTCGAGGAGAGCGGGTTTGTATTCATCGGCCCCAGGCCCGAAACCATCCGTCTGATGGGCGACAAGGTATCAGCAATCAAGGCAATGCAGGAGGCCGGCGTACCCTGTGTCCCCGGATCGGGCGGGCCGCTTGGTGATGACGTTGAAGAGTCACATCGCATCGCCAGGGAGGTGGGTTATCCGGTCATCATCAAGGCAGCTGCCGGGGGTGGTGGACGTGGAATGCGTGTTGTTCACACTGAAGCGCACCTGAACAACGCTCTGCAATTGACTCGCCAGGAAGCCAAAACAGCGTTTGGCGACGCAACCGTTTACCTCGAGAAGTACCTTCAAAATCCCAGGCACATCGAGATCCAGGTTCTCTCAGACCAGCACGGAAACGCCATTCACCTTGGCGAGCGCGACTGCTCCACCCAGCGTCGGCACCAGAAGGTCATCGAGGAAGCGCCCGCACCCGGTATCACCGATAAACAGCGTGAAGAGATTGGTGGTATCTGCGTTGAGGCCTGCAAACGAATCAGTTACCGAGGCGCAGGAACCTTTGAGTTCCTGTATGACGACGGCAGTTTCTACTTCATCGAAATGAACACCCGCATCCAGGTTGAGCATCCTGTTACCGAAATGGTAACGGGGGTGGATATTGTGCGCGAGCAGATTCTGATTGCTGCCGGTGAACCCCTTTCCTATAGCCAGGAAGACATTTCAATCGACGGCCATTCCATTGAATGCCGGATCAATGCTGAACATCCGGAGACATTTATGCCTTCACCGGGTGTGGTTGAGGGTTTTCATGCGCCTGGTGGCCCCGGAATCAGGGTTGATTCCCACATCTATGACGGCTACCGCGTTCCGCCCAATTATGATTCAATGATCGGCAAGCTGCTCGCGCACGGCCAGGATCGCAGCCAGGCGATCGCCCGCATGCAGGTGGCGCTTGATGAAATGGTTTTGAACGGCATCACAACAAATATTCCGCTTCACAAGTGGTTGTTGCGGGATGCCGGGATGATCAGGGGCGGATTCAATATTCACTACCTCGAAAAACGTCTGCAGGAACGCGAGGCCTGACAGACAGGCCAAGGGAAAAGCTTCAATGGCCTGGCTCGAAGTTAGCGTCCGTACCACCAAAGAACTGGCAGAACAGGTTTCCGCAGCCATGGAGTTGCAGGAAGCACTGGCAGTGACTACTCAGGCCGCGCATGCCGACACGACAGATACCCCCTGCGCTGATAAAGATATATTCGAACCGGCACCTGGTACAACGCCATTGTGGGCTGAGGTACAGGTGCGTGGGCTGTTTGACGACGATATATCGCAAACCGGGCTGATTGAGGCCCTGATGGAGGCGCCCGGAATCGATTCGGCTGATCAGCTCCATTGGCAACGGGTGGAAGACCAGGTCTGGGAAAGGGCATGGATGGATCGCTTTGAACCCATGCGTTTCGGGAAAAATCTCTGGATCGTCCCCACAGGCATGCCGGCTCCGCAAACGCGAGGCGCAAAAATCATCCGACTGGATCCTGGTGTTGCGTTTGGCACCGGAGCTCATGCCACCACGGCATTGTGCCTGGATTGGTTGGATTCGGCCCGGCTCAAAGGCAAGATCGTGGTCGACTATGGTTGTGGTTCAGGTGTGCTGGCGATCGCTGCGGCACTTAATGGTGCGGGACGCGTGATTGCCGTCGACAATGATCCACAGGCGCTGGAAGCCTGCGAGCTGAATGTCCGGCGCAATCACGTACACGGCCAGATCATTTCCTGTTTGCCGGAGCACTACGATGCATTACTGTCAGATACACTCAGGGGCCTGGAGGGTGTGGACGTCATGATCGCCAATATTCTTGCCCGACCGCTGATCAAACTGGCTCCGGTTTTGACCGACAGCCTGAGCGCGGGGGGTGAGCTGGTTCTGTCCGGCCTGCTTGATACCCAGGCAGATTCGGTTCGTCGCGCCTACCTTCGGGCTTTTGGAAAGCTCTCCAGCACCCGGCGGGATGGCTGGGTTCGTCTTAATGGAAAGAAAAAACAGAACAGAAACGGATGAGTGACCAGGCGAAAATCAACATCAACCTGGGTTCCGGACACTGGAAGTTCGATGGTTGGGTGAACGTCGATATCGATATTGACAGCCAGCCGGATGTTCTTGCTGATCTTTCTACAGGGTTGCCTTTCCAGGATGGCGTCGCCGATTTCATGCACACCGAGGACTTCATTGACCAACTGGAATTGGAAGGCGCTCAGGCATTCCTCCGAGAGTGCCATCGCATTCTGAAACCGGGTGGTGTCATTCGGGTTTTGACTCCCGATGTCGATCAGTTGTGCCGGATGTACATCAACGAGCCCGAAGCATTGAAAACGCTGTGGCGGGATCATGTGGGTGTGCCATTGCAGTTCGGTACGGCGGCGGAAATCGTCAATGTCGGCATGCGTTTTGCCGGGCACACTTTCCTGTACGACCACGAGACTTTCTCTGCACTCGCCGCTTCCTGTGGCTTCGAGGCCAGGCAGGTGACATTCAACGATAGCGAAAAGCCCGAATTACAAGGCCTGGACCTGCGCAGTCCTGAAACCGCGATTTCGCTCTATTTCGATTGTTACAAGGTTTAGAAGTCTTTGAAGGGTTCATCAGAGGGCCCCCACCAGTCAGCATTCCCTTTAAAAACACACGCGCAGCGGCAATTTTCGGGCACTTCTTTCCAAGAGATGAAAGCCGTGCCCAAAAATTAGCCTGCGCTATAAATACATCCCTGTAGGCTCGGATGATTCCGCGACGGCGTCGGCTCCTAATTACGACACTTCGTGTCTTTCATCACGTCGCCTTTGGCCTGCTTCCCTGAATCATACGGTTTTTAAAGGGAATGCTGACGGCCGGGAGCTGTAGGCAGGAAGTGAACTGCAACTGACAGAAACACATCAAAGCGGGCACAAACGAGGCTCCAATCTGGCACTCACGTAGAAACCGCGCTGCGGGTATGTCTTTTAAAAACCGTATGCGGCAGGGAAGCCGCATCCGAGTCTACAGGGATGTATTTACGACGGGTTTTTGAAAGACATGCCCGCAGCGTGGTTTATCCCGCTCACTGAGTGCGAACCTGTATCTACCCGCCTAAAGCCGATCAGTTTCCCTCACGAAGTTTGCCAGGTCCTCGCGGTATTTCTCCAGCGAAGGCTGGTGCAGGTACATCATGTGGCCGGCCTCATAGTATTCCATGGTGATGCGTTCACGCGCCTCAGCCGAGATATCGAGGTGGCTGATGTCATGCCTGGTTGCACCAATCGGGGTGGCAAGATCGTAGTAACCCTGCTGGACCAGCAGATGCAGCCCGGGGTTCATGGTCATTGCCATCGAAAGATCAGGTCTCAGGTCTGCCCATGGAATAACCCAGGCACCGCTTGATGGTGGGCTGTGTTCCCAGTCCCATTGTCCACCGACCCCTCCCGACACAATGTATTCCTCCCCATGGCCAAAATTCAGGTCGGCGTGCATGTAATCAAAAAAGCCTGCAGTAAAGGCCGGACCGACAGAAGGGAAGAAAGGGTCATAGTCCATGCTTTCGCCCAGCGGGTTGACCGAAGGGCCAACGAAACGTGAATCAATGCGCCCGGCAATCTTTTCGTTATCACGCATCAGCTCCTGCGTAAATTGCTGATGACTGACCCGAAGGTCTGCTTTCATCCAGTAGTCAACATCGGTCCCGGTATAACCGGCGAGCCTGGCGGCAATCTCTGCCTTTTCTGATTCATCAATGGTGTAGCCCTTCATCAGGGCAGGTGCATATTCGTTATATGCGAACTGATCCACCTCCTCGACAAACGCGGCCAGGTCTGCTGGCTTGTTTGGGATCATGTCGTGATACCAGGCTGTCGAAGCCAGCGTTGAGAGGTAAAGGACATGCGGCATGTCCAGCGTGGTGCCATCGATGCCGGATCCCATGTTGAGAAACGGCGACACCATCACCACCCCGTTGAAGTTCATGCTGTGCTGGTTTTGCATGTGCCAGACCAGGCCGGCTGAACGGATGCCGCCATAGCTTTCACCCAGGATGTACTTTGGAGAGGCCCAGCGGTGGTTTTCGGTGACATATTTTTTGACGAATGCGCCGACTGATTGAATGTCCTGGTCAACGCCCCAGAAATCCTCGCCCTTGCCTTCACCGATGGGCTTGCTGAAACCGGTGCCTACCGGATCAACCATCACCAGGTCAGTGACATCGATGATGCTGTACTCGTTGGCAACACGCTCAGCGGGTGGCGGTGGTGCGAACCCGCCATCATTTACAATCACACGTTGCGGACCCAGGATGCCCATGTGCAGCCAGATGGAAGAGGAGCCCGGGCCGCCGTTGAAGGCGAACATAATGGGTCGCTCAGCAGCATCAATACCATCGCGTGTATATGCCGTATAACCGAACCGGGCGATGGGTTCACCCTCGTCGTTTTCCATGATCAGCCAGCCGGCTGTGGCGGTGTACTCAATGTTCTGCCCATCAATCCGGACCGAGCCCTTCGTGACTGAAGACTTCGCTTCCGGTTTTGGTCCCTTGTCCTTTGTGGCTCCCTCGCCTTCTTCCCCGTCAGCAAGCGCAGGTATTGCCAGCATCAGGGTGCAAACAAGCATGATCAGTTTTTTCATTATTTTCTCCGCAAACAGGGTTTGATGATTATTTTCAGTCGCCTACTTTAACCTGCATATTGCATCAGGGATTCGGATTCTCGTATCTTTTTCCACCGCCAGGTCGGCTTTGTGCAATATGCAGGCTAACCCAACAGGTTCAGCAGCTCTTCTGGCGAGGTCCAGTCGCGCCCGCAAACAAAGCGGGGCAGGTTCCAGAGGTCGGTATCAGGATGAACCAGGCCCGGATCGGTTCCAACGGCTGCCCGGCAGCCATGCAATTCAGGGTATTCAGGAAAAAATATTTCACGAATGTACTGGCTGGATTCCCCAAATGGATACGCAAAATAATGGGGCCGACGCCCGGTCAGATGCCCAATCGATTCCGCAGCATGAACCACCTGCTCCATACATTGTTCACGATTATCAACCGAGTGGAAATTTCCTCGCTCATCACCTTCGAGATCCGGATGATTGTGATCCCAGCCATGATTTTCGATTGACAGCAATGGATTGGCATCTGCCTCATTCCACCAGTCATCGCTCATCCAGCCCTCGCCGAATAATGATCCGGCGTCAATCTGGTGACGCGCTTCCCAGCTGGCAATCACGAAAGACGTTGCGTGCAGCGAGGGCTTACCGGATGCCGGAAAACGTTCAAGAAAATCCTGCATGATGCCAAGAAAGCTGCGTTGCATGCCATGGCCAGGATACTCGATGTCGCGAACGTCAAAATCGCAGCCATCATCGAAAGTCATCACAACCGAATTGGTCACGGCTCTCTCATCGAGATTGCCTTCAAGCCACTCCATCATACGGTCAAGTGGGATGACTGTTTTTCCGGTGCTGATCAGCGCCTCGAGATCTGCAGCCAGCGCCGCGTGGTCGTTGTCTGCGGGGCGAGCACCCCTGATATTTTGCGAATGATAAGTAAGAATCGGAACCATTCAGACAATGCGCATTGCAGGACGATCAGTCCGGTGCAGGGCCCCACAGTTCGGCATTTTTGCGCCACAAAGACAACAGGTAAGGGCGGTAGAGATGCGCTTCAGAGGTTTCACTGCGTTCATCAATGTAGGCCAGCATCTTTTCAGCCTTGAGGCGACCAAAGATCACATCCACGAACTGTCCAAAAAGATCGGCGTAAAGAGTGGAATACGCTACCGCTTCTTTTTCCCGATCCAGGCGGTCACGATGTGACTGAATCTCGCTGGCTGACATTTGGTTGCCCGCGACAATCTGCACTGATTGAGAGTCATGGTAGTTGGCGAGCACCTTGAAGCCTGCATGACTGACGTAAAGGGCAAACTCCTCAGGGGTACAAAACTGGTTGCGAGCCACGTCTTTTCGCTGCGAGTGATCCGAGTGTGCCCAGTTAAGTGGCTCATACTCCCACCTGCGCCAGCCAACGGGATGTGCCAGGTTCCAGGTTTCAACAAAAATCAGCCCGCCGGGCCGTATGATTCGATTCAATTCCTGGAGGTAGAGGTACAGATCCTCCTTGTCCATGTGACAGAAGACTGCGATGGAATAGGCCTTGTCAATGCTATCGTTTTCGAGCATTTCCAGGCTGGTTCGGGTGAGCTGGTGAAATGAAGCATTGTCGCGTTCGGCCAGGCGCGTTCGCGCATTTTCAATCATGTTCTCCGATATGTCGGTACCGACCCACGCTCCGCAATGTGGTGATAATTCGCGCCCTATCCGTCCGACCCCGCAACCAAGTTCCAGCACCCGGTCGGTTGGCTGGACATCAAGCGCTACCCGGACCTGCTCGGCAGTCCAGCTTCCGGTGTGACGCAACACTTCTTCACTTGTGCTGCCATCGACTGCAGCGATCGCATCCTCCGTGGTGCGCGCCCGCATGTTCCAGTGTTCTTTATAGGATGGAAATTCTGTGTTCATTATTTATTATTCAGAAGTTGGGCTGATCGGGTGATTCGTTAAAACGCCGGATTGAATCCATGATTTCCTTGCGGGCGGAATCGACATCTTCCCAGCCATCGACCTTGACCCACTTGTTGGTTTCCAGATCCTTGTAATGTTCAAAAAAGTGACGGATTTGTCCCAGCAGGAGCGAATCAACATCATCCACTGACTGCACATCACGGTAAATGCTGGTGACTTCTTCAACCGGAACAGCGATCACCTTGGCGTCATCACCCGACTCGTCTGCCATGCGCAACAGGCCAATGGGTCTGCACTTCACCACTGCTCCTGCCTGCACCTGCATTGGCATCACCACCAGTACATCCACAGGGTCGCCGTCACCACACAATGTGTGTGGAACGTAGCCATAGTTGCAGGGGTAGTGCATCGCCGTCTTCAACATGCGTTCGACATAAAGCGTGCCCGACTTCTTGTCGACTTCATATTTGATTGCCGGGCTGTTCATCGGGATTTCGATGATGACGTTTATGTCGTTTGGAACGTCTCTGCCGACCGGTACATCGTGAAGGCTCATGATTCTTTTTCAGGTATCAAACGAGGCCGCGAAGTATATCGCAAATGAGACTACCGGGGCGTCAGTAAGTTTGATGACCGCGCTGGAGATTACCTCTTAGAAACCCGTCGTGAATACATCCCTGTAGACTCGGATGCGGCCTCCCTGCCGCATACGGTTTCTAAGAGGTAATCTCCAACACGGCCTGAGCATGGGAGCAAGACTGGTGCGCACGGGTAGGCACTCCGGATCGCAGGAGGCGGAGCCGGCGGCTCGGTTGCGACTTCCTTTCCGCTCCGTTTTCTGAATGACATCCCATGGCTGCTGGCCGTCAGTGCCCCTCAAAAAACCGTATGATTCCGGGAAGCAGGCCAAAGGCGACGTGATGAAAGACACGAAGTGTCGTAATTAGGAGCCGACGCCGTCGCGGAATCATCCGAGCCTACAGGGATGTATTAATGGCGTGCTTTTGAAAGCCCCACCGGGCCCTGGCGCTTCGTCCGTGCCCTCGCCACGACTGCCAGGTTCAGCCAGCACGCCACTACCAGCAATAGGATTCATGCCTCTGAGCCGTTAAACTATCTCGCCTTCCAGATTTGAACAAACAATCAAAAGAGCAATCAACCTGATGCCTGCTGCCAGCACCCATAACAATAAACGCGGATTCCTGATACCCATTGGCGGGGCTGAGGGTAAACGCAGAAAAGATCGCCAGATCCTGGAGAAGTTTGTCGGGCTGTGTGGCGGCGAATCTGCAAAGATCCTGGTTATTCCAACCGCCTCCCTCCTGGATGAAACCGGACCGACCTACCAGGCATTGTTCGAAGAACTGGGCGCCAGGTCACGCTGTATACCTGTGGAAACTCGCGAAGATTGTTTCGGTGAGGAAATCATCCAGGTCCTGGAGCGCTCCACCGGTGTCTTTATTACTGGTGGTAATCAAATGCGGCTTTCGACCATATATGGTGGAACCCCTGTTGCCACCACGCTGCGCCAGATGAACGCGAACGGAATGCCGCTGGCGGGCACTTCAGCGGGAGCTGCGATCATGGCAGAACATATGATTGCAGGCGGACGTGGCGGGCCATCGCCGCGTGAGAGCGGGGTGGCGCTTGCTCCCGGGCTGGGACTGACCAATCGAGTCATTATCGATCAGCATTTCAGCCAGAGGGGCCGAATGGGGCGCCTGTTGTCGGCCCTGTCGTTTAATCCTTTCGTCTGTGGGCTGGGCATCGATGAAAATACAGCAGCATTCATCGGGCCCGATGGCGACGCGGAAATTGTCGGTCGTGGTACCGTGACCGTCATTGACCCGTCGGATCTGCGTCACTCTTCCATGAGTTACGTCCGAAGGGCCGAATCCGTTTCACTGATCGGCCTGAAACTTCACGTGCTTGCCGCAGGCGCGCACTTCAATGTAGAAACCCGTGAAGCAAGAATGAATGGACAAGCATCATGAAAATCCTGGAAACCAATGTCTACGTCGGCCCAAACCTTTATGCCCACTTCCCGGTGATTCGACACCAGGTTGATATTGGTATCCTGGAGGAATGGCCGTCTGTCCGGCTGGGTGATGCTTTCATCGGCGGGCTGATCGAGGCGCTGCCCGGGCTTGAACGTCACGGCTGTTCCTATGGCGAAGCGGGTGGATTCCTGCGCCGACTGCGTGAGGATAAAGGCACCTGGATGGCCCACATCTGGGAGCATGCGACCATTGAGCTTCAGAACCTGGCCGGTTCCGATGTTTCATTTGGGCGAACCAGAAACATTCAGCCGGCAGAAGAACATGTTGGTGAGTACAACATGGTGTTTGAATACAAACAGCGTGATGTTGGCCTGGAAGCTGGCCGCATTGCTCACCAGTTACTTTTACAGTTGCTTCCCGATGAGTTGAAATCCGAAGCAGGTGATGAGATTGAAAGTGACTTCAATTTCGAGGAGCGCCGCGATAATTTCATTCGATTTGCCCAGCGCAAAGAGCTCGGGCCCAGCACAGCCTCCCTGGTTCGGGCGGCGGAAGAGCGCGAGATCCCATGGCAGCGTTTGAACGAATACTCGCTTGTGCAGTTTGGCCACGGAAAATATCAACAGCGAATCCAGGCCACCATCACCAGCAAAACCCCGCACATCGCGGTTGAAATATCCTGTGACAAGGAAGAAACACATAATCTCCTTAAAGACCTGGGCCTGCCTGTTCCGATTCAGCAACTTGTGTACGGCCGCGATGGTGCTGTGCGTGCTGCGAAGCGGATCGGATATCCGGTGGTTGTCAAACCGCTTGATGCCAATCATGGCCGGGGCGTGTCGATCAACCTGATGGATGAGGAGCAGGTGGTCACCGGCTTTGACAAGGCACTCGACAATGCGCGCGGGCGCAGCGTCCTGGTTGAGAGCTATATCGACGGCTTTGACCACCGAATGCTGGTCGTCAATGGTGAACTGGTGGCGGTTGCCAAGCGTGTCCCGGGGCATGTCGTGGGTGACGGCAAGCAAACCATTGAACAACTTGTTGATGAGGTCAATCTTGATCCCCGCCGCGGCATCGGCCATGAAAAAGTCCTGACCCGACTTGAGCTTGATCACCAGGCCGAGCGCCTGATGGCCAAAGCGGAATACAACAGTGAAACTGTGCTGGAAAAGGGCGAGGTGTTCTTCCTGCGCTCAACCGCAAATCTCTCCACCGGTGGCACCGCGATTGACATGACCGATGTCTGTCATCCGGATAACCGCGAAATGGCACAGAAGGCCGTGCAGAGTGTGGGCCTTGATGTGGGGGGTGTTGATTTCCTTACATCAGACATCACTCGATCGTACAAGGAGGTTGGCGGCGGAATCGTCGAGGTCAATGCGGCACCGGGATTCCGTATGCATGTTGCACCCTCTGAAGGCGAGCCCAGGGATGTCTCCGGCAAAGTGATGGACATGTTGTATCCACCGGGAACGCCGCGCCGAATACCCATTGCCAGCATCACCGGCACCAATGGCAAAACCACCACTTCAAGAATGCTTGCCCATATCCTGAAGACTGCCGGTCATTCCGTCGGTATGACTTCCACAGATGGTGTGTACATAGACGGAAAGCTTTCCGTGAAAGGCGACATGACCGGCCCGGCTTCCGCAAAAATCGTTCTCCGCGACCCGACCGTGGATGTAGCCGTCATGGAAACGGCCCGGGGTGGTTTGCTCCGCTCGGGAATGGGTTATCGCAAGAGTGATGTTTCCTGCTGTCTGAATGTCTCTGCTGATCATCTTGGAATGAAAGGCATCGACACGCTCGAGCAATTGGCGGAAATCAAACGAATTCCCATTGAGATCGCCCAGGATACAGCGGTTTTGAATGCCGATGATGAGCTTTGCCTGCTCATGGCCGATTATTCCGATGCTCAGCACGTTTGCTATGTGACGATGAACCCCGCGCATGCCCTGGTGCGACAGCATGTTCGCAACGGCGGGCGTGCCATGGTCCTTGAGCAGGGCATCAACGGAGACATGATCACGCTTTACGACAAGGGTGCGCATTTGCCTTTGCTGTGGACCTACCTGATTCCTGCGACCCTTGAGGGACGAGCAACTCATAACGTTCAGAATGCGATGTTCGCAGCGGCCATGGCGCATGCCCTGGATAAATCGCTGGATGACATCCGTCATGGCCTGAGCACATTCAATACCACGTTCTTCCAGGCGCCTGGCCGAATGAATGTTTATGACGAGCATCCGTTCCGTGTCATCCTCGACTACGGTCACAACTCCGCCGCAATGGCAGCAGTGTGCCAACTGGTCGATCGCCTTGAGGTCTCCGGTGAGCGAATTTGTGTCCTTGGTGCACCCGGTGATCGGCGAGATGAAGATGTCTATGCCATTGCTGACGAGACGGCTTCACATTTTGATTCCTTCATCTGCAAGGCTGACGATAATCGTCGCGGGCGTGATGGAGATGAAATTCCGCTGATGTTGCGAAGACGCCTGGCAGAGAAGGGCGTTGAAGAGGGCGAAATCACGATTATTGCAAACGAACAGGAAGCCGTTGCCCATGCCCTGAGCAAGGCACAGGAACATGATCTCGTGGTGGTTTTTGGCGACAACGTGGTTCGATGCTGGAAGCAAATCGTCAACTTTGAACCTGAAGGCGGCTCGAAAGATGCCAGCAGCGAGGAAAAACCGGTTCACAGTTTTGTCGAGGAAGATCCCGAGGCTTTCAGCCTCGACCCTGGCACCGAGTTAATCTCGGACGAACGCGGCGTGCGCATCGCTGCCCAGCACGATGAAGAAGCTGATTAGGCCCTGGGATTCGTACGCTTCGCCAAACTCATGAAACATTTGGGTTAGAAAAAACTTTAGATCAATGGCACGTTTTACTCTGAACGACAGTCGTCGCCTCACCGGCGAAAATCTTTACTGGGACCGACCATCCGCCATCATTGATGTCGATTTCGACAGCGATTCGGTTTCAGCAGATTCATTTATCGACGCCTGGAAGTCGGCTGTTGAACCCCTCCTGGTTGCAGTGGGCCATGCAGAACAAGCAACAACAGTCCGCCAGTTTAAGGGCGGGATGAGCCTGCTGGTCAGTGCCCCGGTCGATGCGCTTTATTCGATGTGCGAACTCAACGAGGTGGCATTTGCCATGGCGTTGGCTGAATTTGATGATGGGCCTGCCGTGGATTTCCAAAAGGAAGTCGGGCGGCTCAAGTCAGAGTTCAGCGAGGAGGCCTATCCCCCGGTTTTGAAGATGCAGGCTGCGGCGGAGCAGCATGGCGTGCCGTTTCTCTGGGACGATGACGAGGTCTCCGCAGGCTACGGCCGTACTGCGCTGGTCTGGCCTGCCAACGCTGTCCCGGAACCGGATTCAATCGACTGGGCGGAGGTTGGAAGCATACCGGTTGGCCTGGTCACTGGCACCAACGGCAAATCCACAACCGTTCGAATGTCAGCCTCGATCATTCGGGCGGCTGGTTTAAAAGCCGGACTGACTTCCACCGACTGGATCAGGGTTGGCGGTCAGATCCTGGATGACGGCGACTATTCGGGCCCGGGTGGCGCCAGGACACTGATGCGTCATCCGGAAACTGAAATTGCAGTTTTGGAAGTGGCCAGGGGCGGCTTGCTCCGGCGCGGACTCGGGGTTGAGAGAGCCGCTGCTGCATTGGTGACCAATGTCGCGGCCGATCACCTGGGTGAGTACGGCATCAATACG
>Ga0209939_1000032_pt1 | contig 24709 bp, 27 predicted proteins | sample SalPon2A_A_D1_MG_FD_185714 | JGI IMG/M metagenome (GOLD analysis project Ga0209939, IMG submission 185714) | Soil microbial communities from South San Francisco under conditions of wetland restoration - Salt Pond MetaG R2A_A_D1_MG (SPAdes)... | ecosystem: Environmental > Terrestrial > Soil >...
AGCTGCTCGACCGCAGGGCCGTCTCCCACCTGACGATCAAGCCCTACACGCCGCGCACCAACGGCAAGGTGGAGCGCTTCCACCAGACCCTGATGCGGGAGTGGGCCTACGCGATGGAATACGCCTCAAGCGATGCCCGTCGCCTGGCGCTGCCACACTGGCTTGCCCACTACAACGAGCGACGTTCCCACTCGGCGCTCGGCAACCGGCCGCCTATGGAGCGCGTTCGGGACGTGCTGGGGTTCGACATCTAGGCCGACCGACGCGGTGCGCCTTATCCGTCCTATGCGCGGATAAGGCGCACCGCGTTGCCCGCGCCCCGCCCCCGCACGACGGCGCGGGAGCCGCGGCCCGGGCGCACCGTGATGTTGTGCCGGCGCGGCGGCTCCGGGGCCGGGCCGGCGGGCGTCAGCTCGCAGCCGCCGAGCACGCTGCGCAGCACGACCTTCATCTCCATCGTCGCGAAGCTCGCCCCGAGACAGCGGCGGCGACCGCCGCCGAACGGGGTCCAGGTGTAGGTGCCGGGCGGCTGCTCGATAAAGCGCTCGGGACGGAAGGCGTAGGGGTCCGTGTAGGTCTCGGGGTCGTGGTGGATCAGGTAGGTGGCGGGGACGAGGCAGGCGCCCGGCGCGTACTCCCAGCCGCCGACCTCGAGCGGCTGCTTGACCAGGCGCGGAGCTGCGTTGGGCAGCACCGGCCGGCGCCGCAACGTCTCCTGGATCGTCGCCGTCAGGTAGGCGTCCTCCCCCCCAGCCTCGATCTCCTCGGTCAGCCGGGCCAGCGCCTCGGGCTGGCGGAGCAGGCGCTCGAAGCCCCAGGAGAGCGACGTGGCGGTGGTCTCGTGCCCGGCGACGAGCAGGGTCATCAGCTCGTCGCGCAGCTCCTGCTCGGACATCGCCGCGCCCTCCTCGTCACGCGCCGCGAGCAGCATCGTCAGCACGTCCTCGCGCTCCTCCGCGCCGCCGCGGCGCTCCTCGATCAGCTCGAAGATCAGCGCGTCGGCTTCCTCCTGCAGCCGCAGAAAGCGGGCAAAGGGCGGAGTCGCCGAGAGCAGCTTGGCGGCGATCCCGTCTGGGTCGAGCGGCACCAGGCTGATCGGGCGGTCGCCGAAGCGCAGCATCTCCGAGAGCCGGACCCGCAGCGCGTCGAGGCGCTCGCCGGGGTCGAGGCCGAAGACCGCTCGCAGGATGATCTCCAGCGTCAGGTGCTGGAAGCGCTCCTGCAGCTCGATCGGCTCGCCGCGCGGCCAGCTCGCCACCTCGCGCTCGGCGACCTCGGCCATCAGCCCGCCGAGGCGCTCCATCTTCTCGCCGTGGAAGGCGGGCAGCATCAGCTTGCGCTGGCGGATGTGGGCGTCGCCGTCGAGCAGGATCACCGAGTTGGCGCCGACCACCGGCTCCAGCACCCGGGCGCCCTCGCCGGGATGCAGCACGTCGGGCGGCGCGGTGAACACCTGCTTGACCTCGGCCGGGTCGGAGAGCATCACGAAGGGCGGCGAGCCCGGGAACCGGATCGTGTAGCGCTTGCCGTACCGCTGCCGACACCGCTCCATGTAGGCAAGCGGCCGCGTCCAGGTGCCGATCCCCTGGATCAGGGACGGGTACCGCGGTCCCGCTGGAAGAGCTGGATCTGAGCCGATGGTCGCCTCCTCGTCGTCAACGGCTACCCGGTCAGGGTACCGAGAGCGACCCGGAGCGACGTCCCTAGCTCGTCGCCCAGGCCGGTAGCCACTCGCCCTACATCTACAGGAGACCTCCGATCCGCTCGAACTCTCGCACCTGTTATCGAATGGCAATAGGGTCCACACCTAAGTGATGACCAGCCGGGCGGCCACTCCGACACGGAAACAGGAAGAACACCAGCCGCGTTTCACCTCTTGGATCGCAGCGGCCGTTCTGCTCGTTCTGGCGACGCCGATCAGTATCGCGAGCTCGCTGGACCCACCCGCCGCCATCGCGAGTGCGAAGGCGTCTTCGGTCAGCGTCCCGCTGGACAGCTGTCCCGTGTCCCAGGCAGACAACGGCGTACGCCTCTCAGCCGGCCTGGGGACCGAACGCACCAGCACGGAGATCATCAGACAGGGCAAGAGAACCAGCTTCGGCGGTCGCCTGGTCGGCCCCGATGGACGCGGAGTCCCCGGCGGCCTGATCTGCATTTACGCTGGCGTCACCACGGAAGAGGCGAACGAACTGGAGGGGATCGTGGCAACCGATGCCCAAGGTCGCTACGAATTCCTCCTTCCACGTGGCCCTTCCCGCAACCTGACCGCCGTCTTCCGATCCGGCCAGGGCCGACTAACGGCATGGGGGCTCCTGCAGGTCCGAGCCATCCCAACCCTCCGGTTCGCCAGGGGCAAGGTACGCAACAAGCACTTCGTCCACTTCAGTGGCAGGATCCCGGGACCCCACAACGACCGTGTCGTTGTCGTGCTCCAGGTCAAACAGGGCAAAGGCTGGCGGGTGTTCCGCCGATACAGCACCCGCAGCGGCGGTCGCTACCGCCTGAAGTATCGCTTCACCAGGACCTTTCGACCAACCACCTACGTGTTCCGCGCCCAGGTCTTAGGCGCTCCCGGCTATCCCTACCTCTCGGGCAACTCTAAGCCGAGAAAGCTGCACGTCCTGCCTTGAGCGTCGGCCACGGGAGCCTCACTCGATGGTCCTCCCACTCCCAACTGCCGGCTTTTAACCTCTCCGCGTGCAGACTTGCGGCGACTCGGAGCGCGTCGGCACCGCCTCCGGGATCGCCTGCTCGACCAGCGCCGCCGCGATGCCGGCGGCGGTCGGGATCGCGTCGGCACGGAGAGTTCGGCTTCGGGCCGAGGCGCCGTCGAGCAGCAGCGCCAGCTGCTCTCCGAGCTGCTCCGGATCGGCGGCGCCAGCCTCCCGAGCGGTCTCGGTGAGGCGGGCGGCGATCGCCTTCTTGTACTCGAGAGCGAGCAGCCGAGCGGGATGCTCCGGGGCGGGGATCTCCACGGCGGCGGCGATGAACGGGCAGAGGGAGTTGGGGTCGCACGACCCGTTCTCAGCCTCCTCGAACACCGCGAGCAGCTTCTCGCGAGGCGTCAGGTCGGCGCGGTCGAACGTCTCGGGCATCATCTCGGAGTCGAGCCGTCGCAGGTACTCGGCGATCAGCTCGTCCTTGTGCACTACCGAGGTTGGTGCTGCGACCGAAGAAGGCGATTCTTCTGGCCGTGGTTCGAGTGAGGGCGTTTTAGGGTGGCAGACGGGACTTGAACCCGCGACCGCCGGCACCACAAGCCGGAGCTCTACCAACTGAGCTACTGCCACCGCGCCGCCTCCAAATCTAGCGCGCGGGGGCGCGGTTGGCGCGTCTGGTGCGCGAGTCCGCGCTAACTCACGTATAGCCTGGGTTTTGGCGGACTCGCGGCGGCTGGGGCGCGGGCGAAGTCCATCTCGTCGTCGACCGGGCCGTGGCGGAGCAGGCGGCGGTCGTGCAGGTAGTTCTGGCGCAGCTTCCAGGGCCCGGCGGCGCCCTGGCGGGGCAGCTGGTCGATCGAGCGGCGCACGTAGCCGGACTGGAGGTCGATCAGCGGCCGGGTCGGTTCGCTGGGGTCCGGCGAGCGCGGGGTCGCCACCCGGTAGCCGTGGGCGTCCATGTGGTGGAGCAGGCGGCAGACGTATTCGGCGACCAGGTCCGTTTTCAGGGTGAAGGAGGCGTTGGTGTAGCCGAGCGCGAAGGCGAAGTTGGGCACGCCGCCGAACATCAGGCCCTTGTAGGCGACGGACTCGGTCGGGTCGCGGCGCTCGCCGTCGACGCTGAGCTCGATGCCGCCGAGCAGCAGCAGGTTGAGCCCGGTCGCGGTGACGATGATGTCCGCCTCCAGCTCGCGGCCGGAGGCGAGGCGGATGCCGCCCTCGGTGAAGGTCTCGATCCGGTCGGTGACCACCTCCGCCCCGCCGGCACCGATCGCCTCGAAGAGATCGCCGCCGGGGACCAGGCAGAGGCGCTCGTCCCAGGGTTCGTAGCGCGGCTTGAAGTCGCGGTCGACGTCGTAGTCGGGCGGCAGCTGGCGGGCGACGCCGTGGCGCAGCAGGCGGCGGGTCAGCTTCGGGGCACCGCGGGCGAGCTGGTAGCTCAACATCGCCAGCAGCACGTTCTTCCACCGGATCGCCTTGTAGGCGGTCCGCTCCGGGAGCCGGTGGCGCAGCGCCGCGGCGATCGGGTCGCGCGACGGCAGCGAGAGCACGTAGCTGGGCGAGCGCTGCAGCATCGTCACCTCGGCGGCGCGCTCGGCCAGCGCCGGCACCAGCGTCACCGCCGTCGCGCCGCTGCCGATCACCACCACCTTCTTGCCCTCGTAGTCGAGGTCCTCCGGCCAGTGCTGCGGGTGGACGATCTCGCCCCCGAACCGCTCGCTGCCGGGAAACTCGGGCGAGTAGCCCTGGTCGTAGCGGTAGTAACCGGTGCAGCCGTAGAGGAAGTCGCAGCTCAGCTCGGCCGGCTCGCCGTCGCGCTCGACCTGGACCGTCCAGCGGGCCTCGGCGCTCGACCACTCGGCGGAGACGACGCGGTGGCCGTACCGGATGTGCTCCTCCACCCCGTGCTCGCGAGCCGCCTCCTGGACGTAGGAGAGGATCGAGTCGCCGGCGGCGATCGACTCGTCGCGGCGCCACGGCTTGAACGAGTACCCGAGCGTGAACATGTCGGAGTCCGAGCGGACGCCGGGGTAGCGGAACAGGTCCCAGGTGCCACCGAGCGCCGGGCGCGACTCGAGAATCGCGTAGCTGCGCTCCGGGCAGCGCTCGTGCAGGTGGCAGGCGGTGCCGACCCCGGAGAGCCCGGCGCCGACGATGAGGACGTCGAAGTGGTCCCGCTCAGCGCCGTCCGTGTCGAACTCTGCCGTGCCCATCGCCGTGAACTCTAGCCTGAAACGGCGACGACTGGCTGCGCAGCCAGTCGAGACCCGGACGGGGCGCTACCGTAGGACGATGGCTGGATCGAAGACCCGCTGCCGCCGCTGCTCACGCCGCGAGCGCCGCCGCGGCAGCGCCGGGCCAGTCACGCACGGCCCCTCCGCCCACGCCCCTTCGGCGCGGGCGCCGATCGCGATCGCGGCCCTCGCCGTCGGCGCCGCCGCGGTCGGTGGCTTCGCGATCGGCAGGCTGGGGATCGGGCGGCTTGCGGTCGGCAGCGCCCGCTTCGGCCGGCTGAGGATCAAGCGGCTCGAGGTCGAGGAGCTCGCGGTCGGCCGGCTGACCGTGCGAGAGGGCGGAAGCCTAGGAGCGGCGCCGGCGCCGCCACCGGAGCGGCATGGTGAGCAGCCGCCAGACAGCCCGTAGCCCGGCGAGGACGAGGAAGGCGATCCCCAGCCCGATCGCCCCGAGCACGACCAGCAAGAGGACGAAGGCAATGACCCCCAGGGGGATGATGAGGAATTTCACTGCCGTTTGACCTGCGCGCTCTGGGCGGGTTTGGATGAACTCAACATTCGCCCTCTATCGTGGTTACGCGAGGGGTCGGGGATAGTAATGGCGCTTGCTACCAACAGGTTTCGGCGCGGGGCACTGGCCGGCATCGCCGCCGCCGCGGTGGCGCTTGCCGGGGCGCCCTCCGCCGCCACCGCGCAGGCCGCGCCGAGCGGCGTCGACACCCTCGGGCGCACCGTGCTTGCCGCGATCGGCAGCGCCGGCGGCGACCGGGCGATCGAGGCGCTGGGCAGCAGCCTGGCGCTGCAGCAGGCGCGCCAACGGGTGGAGGCCGGGGAAGCGCGTGCCGCCGCCCGCGCCGAGCGGCTGCGGCGCGAAATCGCCTCCGGCGAAGTCGACGACCCGTCCTCCCTGCCCCCCGCCTCGGCCGGCAGCAACGGCTCCTACAAGCCCCGTGCCTCGGCCCGCGACGAGGCGCTCTTCGCCCGCTCCAGGGCGGCGGCCGAGGAGGGCGCGACCGCGATCCTGCTCAGCGGCATCGCCCTCGCCCCACCCGCGGCGCCGCCCGAGGTCCAGGGCGCGATCAACAACGCCAACCGGATCGTCGGCCAGCCCTACGTCTGGGGCGGCGGCCACCAGTCCTGGTACTCGGCCGGGTACGACTGCTCGGGCGCGGTCAGCTTCGCCCTCTTCGGCGGCGGCCTGATCCCCCGCCCGCTCACCTCCGGCGAGCTGATGCGGTGGGGCGCGCCCGGCCCGGGCAGGTGGATCACCGTCTACGCCAACCCGGGCCACACCTTCGTCGAGATCGCCGGCCTGCGCTTCGACACGGTCGGCAACGAGCGCGGCACCGGCCCCCGCTGGCACCTCGCGACGGTTCCGGGCAAGCGCTTCGCGGTCCGCCACCCGCCGGGGCTGTAGCCGCTTGCAGTTTGCGCCGTGAGGCGGTTGCCTCGGACCCGGCTGCTACCGTGGTCAGGTCGGGTTTGGCCATTTCGCCACCCGAGAGGTTCCGTTTCCTCCGCGTGCCAGTTGGTGCCTTGGGGTCGCAGGATCTCCCAAGTCATCAATTCAAGGAGCATGCAACATCACCACGTTTGCCGATCTCGGCACCTCTCAACCTGTGGTCGACGCCCTCAACGCGCGTTCGATCGCCGAGCCGTTCCCCGTCCAGGAGATGGTCGTCCGCGACGCCCTGGCCGGCCATGACCTTCTCGTCCAGTCCCCAACCGGGTCCGGCAAGACGCTCGCCTTCGGCGTGCCGCTGGTCGATCTGATCCGGCCCGGGCGCGACCGCCCGCAGGCGCTGATCCTCGCCCCGACCCGCGAGCTCGCGGGTCAGATCGTCGACGAGCTTGCGGCGCTGGCCGAGGCCAAGCAGCTGCGGATCGCCGCCGTCTACGGCGGCGTCGGCTTCGGCCCGCAGATCGCCGCCGCGAAACGCGCCGACATCCTCGTCGCCACCCCCGGCCGGCTCGAGGACCTGATCGAGCGCCGCGCCGTCTCGCTGAAGACGGTCCGCGTGCTCGTCCTCGACGAGGCCGACCGGATGCTCGACATGGGCTTCCGGCCCGCCGTCGACCGGATCGTCGACAAGACCCCGAGCGACCGCCAGACGCTCTTCTTCTCGGCGACGCTGGAGGGCGCCGCCGGGCGGGTCGCCGCCTCCTACACCAGCCAGGCCCGCTCCCACACCCACACCGAGCCGGAGCGCGCCGAGGCCGACATCGAGCACCGCTTCCTGCACGTCGAGTCGCAGAGCGCCAAGTTCGACCACCTGGTCGAGCACCTGCGCGAGGACGACGCCGGCCGCTCGCTGGTCTTCGTCCGCACCAAGCGCGGCGCCGACCGGCTGGTCAAGCGACTGCGGGGCCGCGACGTCGCTGCGGTCGCGATGCACGGCAACAAAACCCAGAGCCAGCGCGAGCGCGCCCTGGCCCGGTTCGAGCGGGGCGAGGTGATGACCCTGGTCGCGACCGACGTCGCCGCCCGCGGCATCGACGTCGCCGACATCGAGCGGGTGATCAACTTCGACGCCCCCGGCGACCGTGAGGCCTACGTGCACCGGATCGGCCGCACCGGCCGCGCCGGGCGCACCGGCACCGGGATCAGCTTCGTCCTCGCCGACCAGGCCGACGAGATGCGCAAGATCGCCCGGGCGCTCGACCTCGACGGCGAGTTCGGTCACATCACCGGCACCGCGTCGGGATCGGGGTCGGACTCCGGGCAACAATCCTCCAACCGACCGCCGCGACGACGTCGTCGCCGGCGCCGCGGGCCCCGCAAGGCTCCCGCTTGACCGCCACGGCCGTCGACGCCGCTCGCTGGACCTGCGCTCGCTGCGCGGTCTCGGCTGGGCGGCTCGACGGCCGGCCGGTCCCCTGCCCCGCCACCTGGAGCGAGTCCGGCGACGGCGTCTTCTGCCTCGCCTGCAGCCGCGCCATGGCCGGCGAAGCGGCCGTGCAGTCGGCCCCGGACGGGACATCCCCCGCGGACCGGGCGCGCCGCCAGCGCCGGGCGCTGATCGAGTTCGAGATCGACCGCAGCCCGGAGGCGCCGAACCGCAAGATCGCCCAGGCCTGCCGAACCTCGACCGCGGCCGTCGCCGCGATCCGCGACACGGTCGCCTGACGCCTAGATGGTGGAGGTGGGGATCGGCCTCGCGGCCACGGTGGCGCTGATGACCAACCTGGCCTCGCTGCTCAAGCACCGCGGCTGCCAGCAATCGGCCCCGGTCAGCCTCGCGCGCCCCCTGGCCAGCGCCCGGACACTTGCCGCCTCACGCTGGTTCGCGGCCGGGTGGGGCCTGGCAGCGCTTGCCTGGCTGGTCCACATCGCCGCCCTCTCGATGGCCCCGATCTCTCTCGTCCAGGCCGTCCTGGCCGGCGGCGCGGTGACCCTCGCGGTCCTCTCGCAGCGCCTCTTCGGCGACCGGGTCGAGCCGCGGCAGTGGCTGGCGCTGGCGCTTGGCGGCGCCGGGCTGGTGCTGCTGGCGATCACGATCCCGCGCTTCCAGGGCAGCCACTCCGAGTTCTCCCTGGCGGCGCTGCTCAGCTTCGAGGGCGGTCTCGTCCTGCTGGCCAGCGGGCTGGCGCTGGGCCATCGCAGTCAGCGGCTCTCGGCGCGCCGCGGCATCGTCCTCGCCGCCCTGGCCGGGCTCCTCTTCGCCCTCGCCGGGATCGCGATCAAGGGCCTGACCGGGGGCGGCGGCGACTCGGTGGCGCTGATCGTCGCGCTGGTCGCGCTCACCGTCCTCTGCGGCGGCCTCGCCCAGTACACCGCCGTCGCCGCGCTGCAGCTCGGCGGGGCGATCGAGACGATAGGGCTGATGGGCCTGGTCGCCAACGCGACCCAGATCGTCGGCGGCGTCCTCGTCTTCGGCGACCCGCTCTCCCCCACCCCGACCGGCGTCGCCCTGCAGGCGACCGCCTTCGCGATGGTCTGTCTCTCGGCCCTGCTGATGCCGGCCTCCGGCGCCGCCCGGGCCCGCGCCGTCCCGCTGCTCGCCCGCTCCTCCTGAGGGCCGCGGCCGCGGCGCTCAGTGGGCGGCGGCCATCTGGCCGGCCAGCTCCTGGTGCAGCTGACCGCTGCGCTCGTTGAGGCCGGTGATCGTCAGCTCGACGTCGTGACGGCGGTAGTGGCCTTCGATCGCGTCGAGGGCGGCGATCGCCGAGGCGTCCCAGAGGTGGGCGCGGGAGAAGTCGACGATCACCCGCGGCGGGTCCTCCGTGTAGCGGAAGGCGTCGATCAGCTCCTGGTCGGAGGCGAAGAAGACCTCGCCGGTCACCGAGTACAGGCAGCTGCTGCCGTCCGGGCCGACCACCCGGTCGACGTCGACCAGGTGCGCGACGCGGCGGGCGAAGATCGCCATCGCCGTGACCACCCCGGCGGCGACGCCGATCGCCAGGTTGTGGGTGGCGACCGTCCCGGCGACGGTGACCACCATCACCACGGTCTCCCCGCGCGGCATCCGGCGCAGGGTCGCGGGCGCGACCGAGTGCCAGTCGAAGGTCGAGGCCGCGACCAGGATCATCACCGCGACCAGGGCCGCCATCGGGATCACCGCGACCACCGCGCCGAGCACGACGACAAGGACCAGGAGCAGGGCGCCGGCGGCAAAGGTCGAGAGCCGGGTCCGCGCCCCGCTGGCGCGGACGTTGATCATCGTCTGGCCGATCATCGCGCAGCCGGCCATGCCGCCGAAGAGGCCGGTGACGACGTTGGCGATCCCCTGGCCGCGGGACTCGCGGTCCTTGTCGGAGCCGGTCTCGGTGATGTCGTCGACCAGCTTCGCGGTCATCAGCGACTCGAGCAGGCCGACCACCGCCAGCGTCGCCGCGTAGGGCGCGATGATCTGCAGCGTCTCCAGCGAGAACGGCACCAGCGGGATCCCCAACACCGGCAGCGAGCTGGGCAGCTCGCCCTCGTCGCCGACCGTGGGCACGCCGACCCCGCCCACTACGCAGACGACGGTGAGCAGGACGATCGCGACCAGCGGCGCCGGCACCGCGGTGGTGACCCGCGGCAGCAGGTACATCACAGCCAGCCCGGCCGCGACCAGCGCGTAGACCGCGGCGCCGCCGTCGGTCAGGTGCGGCAGCTGGGCGAGGAGGATCAGGATCGCCAGCGCGTTGACGAACCCGGTCATCACCGAGCGCGGCACGAACCGCATCAGCTTCGCGACGCCGAGCGAGCCGAGCCCGATCTGGATCGCCCCGGCGAGGATCGTCGCCGCCAGCAGATACTCGACCCCGTGGTCGGCGACCAGCGAGACGACGACCAGGGCCATCGCCCCGGTGGCGGCGGAGATCATCGCCGGGCGGCCGCCGGTGAAGGCGATCGTCACCGCCATCGTGAACGAGGCGAAGAGGCCGATCCTCGGGTCGACCCCGGCGATCACCGAGAACGAGATCGCCTCGGGGATCAGCGCCAGGGCGACAACCAGGCCGGCCAGAAGCTCGACCCGGAGCAGGCCGAGGGGTGGCAGCTGGGAGCGCTCGGGGATGAGTTTGGGGAAGCGTGACATGTGGTGCTGAGGTCAGCTGCTCCTCAGCACTCGGCCACCGGCGGTGGCGCTGCAACAGGACGCGCTCTGACTGCTCACTCGACCGACCGGCCAGACGCCGCGTCGATCCCGCCGTCTCCGGCGAAGCCGGAATCCTACACCCCTCGGGAGGCGCTCGCGACCTTTTACCCCCTATAGGGGGGTCAATATGCCGAAGGCGCTCCGATCCCGAAGCTTCGGGTGCGCCGCCTCACTGTGGGTATCTACGGATACATGTACGCATGCGTACCATAAGATTTCGCCTCGGCTTCGGCGAGGTAGGGGTGGTGCGTCGGGCTGCTTTTCCCGCGGAGCCCCACTCGAAGGAGGACCAAGCAGATGCGAAAGCTCATCGCGCTGGCGGCGCTTGCGCTTGCCTCGGCGAGCCTCACGATCGCGCCCGCCGTCGCCTCAGCCGGCTACGAAGCTGGGGATCCCTACGTCGACCGCTACGTGGAGATCGCGGCTAATCCGAACCCCGACGCCCAGTGCGGAACCGGGGCGGGATCGGGTGCCTTCGGGTATTTCGGCAAGGGCTATGACCTGGGCCACCCGCAGAAAGAAGGAGACGCCAAAGGCGCCAGCGGCTTCCAGACCGGCCTCAACAACTCCGGCGTTTGCGGTAACCGACCGTAGACGCCACTCGGTCGACCGACGCCCCCGGCTGCCTTCGAGCCAGCAGCCGGTGGGCGTCGGCACGCTCCTTGGCTCAGCTCCGCTGCAGCGGCCGCAGGCGGCGGCGCTGCACGCGGCCGAGCTTGCGGCGCAGTCGCCGGTAGGCGCGCTCCTCCAGCGGCGTCCGCTTGTGGCCCTTGGCGGCGAGGTTGCGTTTCTCCAGCGGGTCCCGTTTGAGGTCGTACATCTCCCATTCGGGCCGCTTGCGCCGCTTCTTGTCCCGGTTGACGTCGTAGTACTTGGCGAGCTTCCAGCGCTCTTCGCGGATGCTGACGATGTGGTTGGGCGGTTTCGGGTAGGGCGGGGTCTTCTGGCCCGACTGGTAGTCGTCGTAGGTGAAGACGACGTATTTCTGGCTCGGCCGTTCGCGGGCCGGGCGCAGCACCTGCTCGGAGTAGTCGACGCCCTGCCAGTTGGCCCGCGCCGACTTCGGCGCCCCGACCAGGTTGGCCATGGTCGGCAGCATGTCGACGTGGGAGACGAGCGCGTCGGTGCGGTGCGGCCGCGGGTAGAGCTGCGGGTTCGAGTAGACGAGCGGCACCCGCACCGTCTCCTCGTAGAAGTTGAAGTTCTTCTGCCGCATGCCGCCGTGGCTCAGCCCCATCTCGCCGTGGTCGGAGGTGCGGACGATCAGCGTGTCGTCCATCAGCCCGGTCTCTTCGAGCTTGTTGAGGACGGCGACCAGGTATTCGTCCGACGACTTCATCAGGTTGCCGTAGAAGTTGAGATAGCGGCGCGCCTCTTTGCGGCTGCCGATTTCGCCGCCGAAGCGGTTCATCAGGTCGCGGAATTCTTCCTGCACCCGGGGCTTGTCCTCGAGGCTTTCCTCGAAGGTCGGCGGGGTGTGCATTTCGCCCCGCAGCCAGGACCGGTTGTAGCCGGCTTCCCGGAGCACCGCCGGGTAGAAGAGGACGTCGTGCGGGTTGACCAGCGAGATCACCATGAAGAAGGGCTGCTCCTGGGCGGCCTCGGTGCCCAGGTACTGCAGCGCCCCTTCTTCGGCGCCGACGCCCCGCGAGTCCATGAAGCGGTGGTCGTTGTCGGCGTTGCCGCCGCCGGCCTGGTCGATGTCCTGGTTGGCGCCGGCGTCCGGCGGGTTCCAGCGGTCGAAGCCGTACTTGGCGGCTTCGGCCGGCCGCGCCGCCTTGCCGGGGGCGGGCTTGGAGAGGTGCCACTTGCCCTTGTAGACGACGTTGTAGCCGGCCGCCTTCATCACCGTGGCGACGTTCGGCATCACCGAGGGCAGCGGCATCTCGACCTGCGGGTTCTTCCGCGGGTGGACCATGTTCTCCTCGAGCGTGTACTTGACCCCGTGCTGGGCCGGGAAGTAGCCGGTCATCATCGTCGCCCGCGAGGGGGAGCACATGCAGGCGCCGGTGAAGGCGCGTTCGAAGCTGAGCCCGTGACGGCGCAGGCGGCGCATCCCCGGCAGGTTGCGGCGCAGCCAGTTCCTCGGGAAGTGCTGGATCGCCCGCTCCTGGTCGCTGATGAAGAGGATCATGTTCATCCCCTTGACGTTGCGGCCGGGTTTGGCGGCAGCCGTCGCCTGCTCGACCCCCGCCCCCCACGGCAGCATCGCGGCCGCGGCGGCAGCCGCCCCTGAGCCGATCAGCTCCTTGCGCGTAAGCCCGTCCCCACCGGTCTCCGAAGTCCCCATCGCTGGCCCTTTCTCGCTATTGACGTGCGCCAACACGTTGGCGAGGCCAAAATACATGGCCGGCCGGCTGCTCTGGCCGATCTTTCGAGCCGGGTCGGTTACGGAGCTGGGTCGCGGGCGACGCGGAAGCCGAGGTTGCCGGTCGTCCCGTCCACCGCGTTGGAGCTACGGGCGTCTACCCGGTAGCGGTTGCAGTAGGAGGCGTGGCAGAGGTAGGAGCCGCCGCGCATCGTCACCGGCCCCTCCCCTCCGCCGCCGGGCGGGTCTTGGCGCGGGCTCGCGGCGTAGTAGTTGCGATCGAAGCGGTCGGCGGTCCATTCCCAGACGTTGCCGGTGAGGTTGTGGAGGCCGAACCCGTTCGGCTCGAAGGCGCCGACGGGCGCCGTCCCCTCGTAGCCGTCGGCGACCGTGTTCTCGTGCGGGAAGTCCCCCTGCCAGACGTTCATCCGGTGCTCGCCGCCCGGCTCGAGCTCCTCGCCCCAGGGAAAGCGGCAGCCGGCGAGGCCGCCGCGGGCCGCGTACTCCCACTCCGCCTCGCTCGGCAGCCGGGTACCCGACCAGGCGCAGAAGGCGAGGGCGTCGCCCCAGGAGACGTGGACGACCGGGTGGTCGGGCCGCTCCTCCCAGCTGCTGCCGGGGCCCTCCGGATGCGACCAGTCGGCGCCGTCGACCTCGCGCCACCAGGGCACGGCCGGAACCGGCCGGGACGGCGGCGCGTCCGGCGGCAGGAAGCCGAAGAAGACGAAGGAGGCGCCGTAGCGCTCCGCCTCGGTGCGGTGGCCGGTGGCGGCGACGAAGGCGGCGAAGTCGCGGTTGGGCACCGCGTATCGCGAGATCGCGAAGGGCGAGAGCGTCACCGAGTGCGCCGGCCCCTCACCGTCGAGCAGGTAGCCGTAGTCCCCATCCGTGCCCATCGTGAACTCACCGCCCTCGAGCGCCACCAGATCGGGCTCGACCAGGGTGGCGCCGGCGGCCGTGGGGGCGGGGACGGCGGGGGCGGGGGCGCTTCCCTCCCGCCGGCGGGGCTCGTCGCCGGGAGTGCAGCAGGAACCGGTCACGGCCCCGGATACTGGCACGGGGCCGCAGTTGGGTCGCGGTCGGTCGTGGGTAGTAACCCACCGAGACTCCTGGGTTGCTCTCCCCCGGCGCCTCGATCGGGCCTCCCGTAGATCGTCGCGCTCAGGGCAGGTTCTCGAAGTCGAGGTCCCAGCCTTCGGCTTCAAAGTCTTCGAGCGATCCGTCCTCGAGACGCGTGGTATTGCCGGCGCGATCGGTGACGCTGATCCAGCGGACCGTCCAGGTACCGAAGCCGGCGTCTTCTTCCAGCCAGCGCCTGATCCGCCAGACGCCATCCTGGAAGGTCCCCGAGACGAGCACCGGTGCGCTGCCGCTCGCCCCCCAGCTGACCGGCCAATTCGGAGGGGTGAGCGTGAAGCTGATCCGCGAGACAGGGTCCAACCGGGCGTTGACGCCGGACCAGGCGTCTGCGATCCCGATCTCGAAGCTGAGCTCGCGCTCGCCAGCCGCGGTGTGGATCACCTGCGGCTCGATTGAGAAGCCGGTGATCTCGGGGCGAACGGTATCGGCAGGACCGACCTGAGTAAAGCCGCCGGGGAAATCCAGGGCTTCGATCGTGCTGGGGACGTGGAAGCGTGCGTGGCCGTCGGCGTCCCGCAGAGTGAGTTCGTCAATCGGATAGAAGCCGGCGGTGGCCCCAGCCGGGAGTTCGAACGTCGCCAGCCAAGTCCCCGCGCGCGCGGTCCCCGACTCGAGCGTGGCGAGAGAGCTATAGATCCGTTCCTCGCCCCGTTTGCTGGTCGGGTTGGCAACCCGCAGGCGCACCGAATCGACCCCCGCGCCGGGATCGGTCACCTCGAACGAGACCTCGACCGTGACCGGGCCCTCACTAGTGTCCACTGCCTCGCCGGGCCGGAAGGAGACCCCGACCAGGTTTGGCGCTTCGCGATCGGGACCGTCGTAGGCCTCAAAGTGGGCGTCCAGGCCGTGTTCGCCCAGCCAGGGTGAGCCGCGGGTGACTTCGTTGCCGACACTGTCGACGGCCGTGACCGCGGCAACCCGGTACTCACCGACGGGAGTCGACATCGGAACGTCGAGCTCGGTGCTCAGCTCGGCCAACTGCGGGGGGACGGCCCCGAGGTTGACCTCCCGCCAGAACCCCTCCGGCCCTTCGATTGCCACGACCACGGACCCAACGCCGCTTTCGTCCCAGGCCACGACCGAAATGCCGACCGACCAGTCTCCGGTCGCGATTTCGACGTTTTCGGTGGAGAACTCGACCGACTGCAAGGAGGGGGGCTCGTTGTCGATTAGGGGTTCAGCGGCCCGGGCCAGCGGCGCCGAAAGCAAGGGTGGAATAGGAGGCGGTGCGGCCGGAGACCGCCGCCTGCCGCTCTTCGCACCGCAGCCGATCACGACCGGCGCCGAGCGGTCGCGACAGCGGTCGGAGCCGGAGCCTCCCCGCAGCCAATCGGCACCCGGTCCGCCCCGCAGCAGATCGTTCCCCGACCCGCCGACGAGCGTGTCGCGGCCCCCGCCGCCGATCAGCTTGTCTCGCCCCGGTCCCCCGATCAGCTTGTCTCGCCCCGGTCCCCCGATCAGCTTGTCTCGCCCCGGTCCCCCGATCAGCTTGTCTCGCCCCGGTCCGCCGATCAGCTTGTCGTTGCCACCGCGCCCCTTGATCGTGTCGGATCCACCGCGGCCGCAGATTACGTCGGCGCGGGACGAGCCGACGAGGCGGTCGGCGTGGGCCGTCCCGACAAGCGTGCATCCGGGCTTCGCCTGCGCGGCTCCCGGCCAGGCGGCCGCCGCCAGCGCGAGCAGGATCAGCGAGCACGACAGCAGACCTGTACGTCCGGTGGCCAAGACTGAAGGATGGTAGGCAAAGCTCTAAGATCTTGCGGTCATTCGATGCCTGTTATTGCGGTCGCCCTAACCCTCTTGGCCTTTTCCTGGGCTTCCGTCACCGCGGCCCAGGCGGCCGAACCCAAGCAACCGCTGTTCGCCGCCCTCGGCATCGAAACTGTCGATGGACGCCAGGGCGCGGTGGCGGCGCCGCTGCCAGACGGCAGGGTGCTGATCGCGGGCGGGGCCGACGACGTCGCCCTGCGCAGTGCCGAAATATTCGATCCGGTGGAATACGGCTTCGAGCCGGTTCCCCATCTGACTCGATATCGACGAACCGGGGCGACGGCGGCGGCGCTGCCGGATGGGCGAGTACTGATCGCGGGCGGGGCGAATGAGGTCCTCTACACCCATGCGGAAGTGTTCAACCCCGACGCCGAGGAGTTTTCCGACGCAGAAGGCGAGATGGCGGCTGGGCGGATCGGGGGTGTGGCGGCACCGCTGCCGGATGGGCGAGTTCTCCTCGCGGGGGGCTACGCCGAAGGAGAAACGCTCGACAGCGCCGAAGTCTTCGACCCCGCCACTGAGGAATTCACCGCCCTCGATGAGCCGATGGCGAGGGCGCGGTCGAACGCGATCGGCGTCGCGCTGCCCAGCGGCAAGATTCTGATTGCCGGCGGCAACGGAACGAGCGGCCCCGCCCGCAGCGTCGAAGTCTTCGACCCGGCGACCGAGGGCTTCACCCTGCTCAACTCGTCAATGCCGCAAGACCAGAGCCTTGCGGCAGCGGTAGCGCTGCCCAGCGGCCAAGTCCTGATCGCCGGAGGGCTATCCGGGGGGATCCCAAGGCGGTGGGCGGGCTTGCTCGACTCCGAGTCGGGCGAGTTCTCCTACCTGCCCAAAGAAGGCGGCACCCAGTTGACCACCGAGCGGGCGGCAGCGATCGCCATCCCGATCGCCGACGGCAAGGTTCTGATCTCGGGCGGCTCCTGGCCCGAAGCCCGGTCGAGCGCCGAGATCTTCGTCCCCGGATCGGCCATCGGCGCCACCGGCACGGCACTCGGCGAGCACTTCCTGGGCCTGGGTCCGGTTCCAGCAAATGTCACCATCACCAGCCTCGGAGGCTGGGACCTGGAGATCGACGCTGTTTCGCTCGCCGGCGAGGACGCTTCAGACTTCGAGATCCTCTCGGACTCCTGCACGGAAGTTGCCCTCGACTTTGGGGAGAGCTGCGCACTGAGCCTCCTCTTCTCACCCACCAGGCTTGGCGACACCGAAGCCCAGCTCGTATTTGACGACAACGAGCTCGTGCCGACCAACGTCACGCTGACCGCCACCGGCGTTGCGCCGTTCGTCCCCAGCCCGCCGGTACCCCCGGCGCCGCCTTCCCCGGCCGCAAATCCACCGCTCAGTCAACCCAAGCCCCGCCGGGCCAGATCCGTTCGCTGCAAGGTGAGGCCGATTCGACACTCGAAACGAGTGAAGGTCATCTGCAGGGTGAAGCTTGGCCCGGGCGCCTGGCGGGGCCGGCTCCTGCATCGAGGCCGCACCGTCGCCCGTCGCCGGGCGCATGGCGGGTCACGTCGGCTTGTGTTCCGACCGATCAGGCGCAAGCGCGGCGGCTACCGCCTGGAGCTGGTCCCGCTGCGTTGGAGCCGCTGATGCTCGATACGTACCCAGTGGCGCTAGTGCGCTAGAGCCTCTTACCGGGAACGTCTCGGTCCGAGCGGCATCGCGGTGCAGTCGGGGACCAATTTCGGGACCAACTCAGAGGTCACGCTCTCCATGCTCAGGTCGGGCGCTGAGAATCTCGCGGCGCTCGCGGTATTCCTCGGGCGAGATCGTCCCTTCGGCGAGGCGGCGGTCCAGCAACCGAAGCGGATCGCGGCCGTGGTCGCGCCGCTGGATCAGCTCGCGCGCCAGCCAGATTCCGCCGAGCAGGACCAGGCCCCAGAAGAGGACCATCCCGATCACCATCGCCACCCACCATCCGTCGCCCGTGTGATGGCCGTCGACGTCGGCGAGAAGCAACAGGTACGCGCTGACTGCGGTCATCGCCTCATCACCCGGCCGATCGCGCCCATCAGCTCGTCGACCCGCTCGTCGGGATCGTCCGGGGCGCCGCCGCCCTCCTCCATGCAGACCCGGGCGTGGCCATCGAGCAGGCCGAGCGAGATCTTGTCCAGCGCCGCCTGGGCGGCGGCGATCTGGGTGACGACGTCGATGCAGTAGCGGTCCTCCTCGACCATCTTCGCGACCCCGCGCACCTGCCCCTCGACCCTGGCGAGCCGTTTCAGGAGCTGGTCCTTGCTGGCGGTGTAGCCGCGCGGCGGGGTCGTCGTCATGCGGTTGACAATACCCCATGGGGGTATTACCGTCAAGGACATGACCGAACCGGAGCCGGTCCTGCGGGCAGATGGGATCGAGAAGCGCTTTCACCGCGGGGTCCCACCCTGGCGGCGAGAGATCGAGGTGCTGAGCGGCGCCGGCCTGGAGGTGCGCCATGGCGAGCTGGTCGGCCTGGTCGGCGAGAACGGCTCCGGCAAGAGCACCCTGATGAAGATCGTGGTCGGCTTGCTCGAGCGCGACGGCGGCACGATCGAGCGCGACGGCAAGCTCGGCTACTGCCCGCAGATCCCCCTGCTCTGGGAGAAGCTGACGGTGGCCGAGCACTTCGAGCTGTTCGCCCGCGCCTACGACCTCGGGCCGGAGGCGGCCGCCGAGGCGAGCGCCGAGCTGCTCGCCGAGCTGCAGTTCGAGCGCTACCGCGACTACCGGATCGAGGATCTCTCCGGCGGCACCCGCCAGAAGCTGAACCTGGCGCTGGCGCTGATGCACGATCCCGACCTGCTGCTGCTCGACGAGCCCTACTCCGGCTTCGACTGGGAGACCTACCTGCGCTTCTGGGAGATGAGCGAGCGCCGCCGCGACGAGGGGATGGGCATCCTGATCGTCTCCCACTTCCTCTCCGAGCGGGAGCGCCTCGACCGGGTCTACGAGCTGCGCGACGGCAGGTGCGTGGAGGCATGAGCTCGATCGCGCTGGGCGGCGCCGACTTCCTCCGCGAGCACCTGCGGGCGCGGGTGACGCTGGTCCTCCTGATCGCGATCCCCGCCCTCTTCGTCGTCGTCTCCTCCTCGGTGCTGGGCGAGTTCGCCGCGGCCCTCGGCGGCTCGGTCTCCGGCGACGCGGCAAGCGCCCTGGGCGCCGGTTGGGCGGCGGCCTTCCTCGCCGGGGCGCTCGGCTTCTTCCAGGTCTCCTCCTCGCGCGACGCCGACCGACGCCTCGCCCTGGCGGGAATGGGCGCTGTGCGGGTCGTCGTCGCGCGCCTCGCCGCCTCGGTCGTCCTCGGCCTGCTGATCAGCGCGGTCGCCTTCCTCACCCTCTGGCTGAGCGCCGGAGTCGTGCACCCCGCCCACACCTTCGTCGCGATCCTCGCCTTCGCCCTGATCTACATCGGGATCGGGACGCTGGTCGGCTCCTTCGTCTCCGGCCCGCTGGAGGGCTCGCTGACCGTCGCCTTCATCTTCCTGTTCGACGCCTTCTCCGGTCCGGGGATGAGCGGCAGCGGCGGGGTGGCTCAGCTGATGCCGACCCGCAAGGCCGCCGACCTGCTGATCGACGCCGGGGCAGGGCAGGGCTCGACGGGCGGCGAGTGGATCGCGGTCGGCCTCACCACGCTCGGCGCGCTGCTGCTCGCGGCAACCGCATTCTGGCTCGCGGCCCGCCCGAGGTCGCGATGATCGGGCGCGCCCTGACCGCGACCCGGATGGGCTTTCGTGAGCAGGGGCGGCGGCCGCTGCTGCTGGTCCTGCTGCTCGCGCTCCCCTTCCTCTTCATCAGCTGGAGCTTCGCGATCACCGAACCGAACCCGCGCTTGATCACGCTGCCGGGAGGAGAGCAGCTGCTGACCACGATGCGCGAGATCCACGGCGCGATCATGGTGCCGATCACGGTCGGCTTCCTGGCCGGCCTGGTCGGCCTCTTCGTGGTCCGATCGGCGCTGGAGTCCGACCGCCGCCTGGTCCTGGCCGGCTACAGCCCGGGGGAGGCGATCGTGCCGCGGCTGGCGGTCCTGGTCACCGCGACCCTGATCGTGCTGGCGGTCTCGCTGGCGGTCACGGCGATCGACTTCACCCCCGCCTCCTGGGGCCCCTTCGTCGTCGGCAACCTGCTGGCCGGGCTGATCTACGGCCTGATCGGCGCCCTCGCCGGCGCCCTGGTGGGCAGGCTGGGCGGCGCCTACCTGATGTTCTTCCTGCCGATGATCGACATCGGGGTCGCCCAGGACCCGATGTTCTTCGACGGGGCGCCGCCGGGCTGGGCGACCGTCCTGCCAGGGTACGGCCCGACCCGGGTGCTGATCGACGGCGCCTTCTCGCAGGGCTTCGAGGCCACCGGGCCGCTGGTGGTGGCGCTGCTCTGGCTGGTCGCTCTGGCGCTCGCCGTGGTTCTCCTGCTGAGGCGCTCCCTTGGTCGACGCTAGGACGCCGGGCCTGACCGCGCTCGCGGTCTCGGCGACGATGCACTGCCTGACCGGGTGCGCGATCGGCGAGGTCGCCGGGATGGCGATCGGCACCGCGCTCGGCTTCTCGAACCTGGCGACCGTGGCCCTCGCCGTCGGGCTCGCCTTCTTCTTCGGCTACAGCCTGACCAGCCTGCCGCTGCTGCGGGCCGGGCTCGCGCTTGGCGCCGTGATCCCGATCGCGCTTGCCGCCGACACGCTCAGCATCGCGACCATGGAGGTGGTCGACAACGCGATCATGGTCGCCGTCCCGGGAGCGATGGAGGCGGGCCTCGGCAGCCTGCTGTTCTGGGGCAGCCTCAGCTTCGCACTGGCGGTCGCGGCGGCGCTGACCATCCCGGTCAACCGGCTCCTGATCGCGCGGGGCAAGGGACACGCGGCCGTCCACCGCACGGGGATCCACGGCGGCCCGCCGGTCAGGCTCGTCGCGATCGCTACCATTTTCGCCTTCGGTTTCGGCGCCGCCGTGCTCGCCGTCGAGGCAATTGCCTAGCCTCGAGGCGTTGGCGAGCCGTACCCCGAGACCGACCCCGGAGATGAGCGCGCAGACCGATGACAAACGAGTCGCTGACGACAGGCCCGAGCGGCTGTCGCCTGCCGATGCGATCGCCCGCGGCCTCGGCGTCGCCCTGCTGATCGCGATCGGGTACGCGCACCTGCTCGACATCTCGCACAAGGTCGACGAGGGAATCTGGTACATGGTGCTTGCCTTCGCGGCGCTGATCGCGGCCGCGATCGGCATCGCGGTCGCCCTGGTGCGGGCGCCGACCTCGGAGGTCCGGCTCGCCTGGCTCGGCGCCGGGCTGCTCAGCGCCGGGGCGCTGCTCGGCTACGCGGTGAGCCGCATCCTCCCCCTCCCCCAGATGGCCGACCACCAGGGCGATTGGCTCAGCACCTACGGGGTGATCGCGGTGCTTGCCGAGGTCGGCCTGATCGCTCTTGCCGCCTACGCGATGCGGGACCTGACGCTGCGGGGCGTCCCCCACCAGCCGCGCAGCTGGCAGGCGCTCACCGGCGTCCTCAGCCTGACCGGCGCGATCGCCGTGGCGCTCGCTGCCAACCCGGCCGCGGCACTGGGTCACGGCGGCGAGGATGACGAGGCCGAGAGCGCCGCCGACGCCAGAGGCAGCGGCGGCACTGGCGAAGCAGGCGACGGCGAAGCGGCGGCCGGCGCCCCGTCGGAATCGGCCGCACCCGGCGGCGGCGGCCACGGCGACCCCTTCCTCGGCACCGCCGAGCTCGGGCTCGCCCTCCTCGCCTGCCTGGGCTTCCTCGTCTGGGCGGTGCGGGACCTCGCGGCACGCGTCGATCTCCCCGCTTCGCGCGCCTAGCCCGACCGGGGGCCGCTCGAAGGGCTCGATCGACTTCGGACCCTGGATCCCGGCGCCGCTACCCAACGATCCAGGCCGGATCCTGCATGCTGGGCGAGCGCGGCGCCCGGCGACCGCCGAGGGTCCTGACCCGGGAGCGATCCCTCACCCGGATCACCCAAAGCCTGGAGGAAAAGCTCGATTCCGTCGAGCGCTCGGCCACCACGAACCTCCCGTTCGGAGAAAAGGAGGGGTTCGAGAAACCACCGAGCGGGTTGTGCGCCCTCCCGGTCAGACGACGCCACCCCCTGCCGTTCGGCCGCATCGTGAAAAGGTCGGCGTTTGACGCGCCGGGATAGCCGCGCACGAAGGCGATCCGGTTCCCGGAGGGGCTGAAGTCGGGCTGCGAGGACCAAGCGGCGAGTTTGGGCGTGGCGTCGACGACCCGGGACCCGTTCGGGCGCATCGTGTAGACGTGCGGCGACACCCCAACCACCCCCGCGCGTTCGAAGGCGACGATGCGTCCGTTCGGCGACATGACCGGGCCCCGGTCACTGAAGGGTCCGGACGTGAGGCGGCGCAGGCCGCCGCCGTCGCGGCGGATGCTGAAGATGTGTTCGACGTCGTGAGCCTTTTCGCCGGAGGCCCTGACAAAGCGAGTGAAGAGGATTCGGCGACCGGAACGGGTGAAGGACGGCGTGCGGTCGAACACGGATCCCGTCGTCACCTCGGTGACTCCGCTGCCGTTGGCGCGCGCGATGAAGATGTGCCGTACCGATTCGCCGCCGGTTTCAACCGTGCGGGTGAACACGATCCAGCGGCCGTCCGGAGAGGTCTGGACTTCCGAATCGGTCGGATTCGAGGTCAGCTGTCGCAGTCCCTTCGCACTTGCCCGGATCGACCAAAGCCCGCTTCCGGAGCCGGCATCGCCCCCGGCGAAGAGGATCGGCCCGTTCTTCCCCGGCCAGGCGGCGCTCGCAGGTCCCGCGCCGACGCACAGCATCACAACCCCTGCCAGTACCGCGAGCACCACAAGATGACCGATGCGACTCTGCAGAGACACCTTCAGATCCTCCCCCCGCGAACAATTGCCAGCCGCGAGATACAAGCCTGGCTCGCGGCGCGCCGCAGCCTACCACGGACACCAGGCGGCCCTCCGAGCGGAGGGAATTCGTAGCCGACGCCCCGAGCAGCGTCCCGGTGTCACGACAAAAGCGACACCTGTGTCAGGAGATGAGAGACACCCGCGGTTCGACCACCGTCAAGGTCAGTGCTGAGTTCGGTGGAGTCGGGGACCAATTTCGGGACCAAGTTCCCGAGGGATCCGAACTGCCGTGCCGGCCATCCAGGCAATCGGCGGTGGGCGACCTCGTAGACGATCTGTGCATGGGAGTTGCGTGGGTGGTGACGAACGCCGAGAGCGAGATAGCGCAGGGCGATGCCGTCGGCATCGCGGACGAAGCGGAAGACCATGCCGAACTTGCCGTTCGGAGCCGGCAAGTAGACCTTGAAGCAAGCCGGAAGTTCCGTGCCGTCGCGGCCCTCGGGATCGCAGCGGCGCAGCGTCTTTATTTCCACGCCATCCCGCTCGAACTGGTTGCGAGCGTCACGCAGCGCCTCGGCTCCAGCACGGACACTTTGCATCGTGTCCTCGGCGAAGGCACCCTCGTTGAAGAGGACGCGGGCGTGACCCCGCCGGATCGGCAAGGTCTACCCCTCGCCGTCGGCGGGCTGGAACGGACCGTGCTCGGCCTCCAGGGCGGCGACCTCCTCAGCAGTGGCCGCGCGCTCGCCCTTGCCGAGCATCGCCTCCCAGGAGGTATCGCGGGTGATCACGAACTCGTTGGCGCTGCGCTCCTCGGTGATGATGAACTCGCCCTCGAGAGCGCCGCTTACCTTGATGTGCGGGGGCTGCTCCATCGCTAGAAATCGTCGCAGGCCGCGCGGCGGGCATTAGCCTGACGGCGTGGCCCATCACAAGCGCAAGCGACCGAAGCACCAGCGACGCGGCTGCCCGCTCTGCAAGCCGCACAAGCTGACCGCCAACGTAAAGGCACAGCGTTGCAGGGCCTTCCGCGACTCGCTCTCGCACGAGCGGGCCGGAGGATGAGTCACAACCTCGATCCCCCGGTCGAACACAATGCGAACCACGCCGCGCGGATCGACGGCGAGCCGGTCTCGCTGGCGAGGCGCGCCTGATGCCGCAGACAAAGAGCTGCGCTCCCCATCCGGACCGAGGGATAGTCTCGCGAACAGATGTTCGACCTGAGCCTGGCAGGCATATTCACCGACGCACTCTCAGGGGCGGTCGCGGTCCTGATCGGCGTTACGGGCCTCTTCGGCGGTGCCGCGCACTACGCCGCCGTCCTGGCCGGCCATTCTCAACGCGAGGTCGAGCGCGCCACCGCGATCGGCTTCTTCCTTGGCTTTGGCCTTGGCGCGGTCGCCTTGGCAGTGGACGCATTGGCGTGATCTACACTGCTCTCATGGCGCTTCGAATCATGCTCGTCGTCGTTCCGCTCGCCGCCGTAGCCGCGCTGGTCCTGCTGCTCAGCAGCCTCGATGCCGGCGCGGGCATCGCGGTTGCCGCGCTCGGTCTCCTCGCCGTGGCCGGGGGCGCCGCCGTCGGCTACTTCGCCGACCGCCTGCCCGAGATCCGGAAGACTGGCAGCCGCCACTCCGATGGCGCTGGACACCTCGCCGGCGCCCACCACAGCCATCACTGAGTAGAGCCGCAGCTGAGGTCGTCTACTCACGCGGGTGCTCTCCCGGCGGCGGTCGGCTCCATGCGTTCCCTGGGGATCTTCGACGGCCTCGCTTCGCTCGGCCTCTCAATCTCAGGAGAACAAGGGAGAGGTTGTCCTATGAGCCCTGCGACTGCCATCCGTCGGCCACCCGTATGCTGGGGCCAATCCCCCTGCTGTTTCGTCAGCAGGGCGCGGGGCCGTCGCAAGGCGGCCTCTGCATTTCTGGACTTCGGCTAACCAGAGTCGCGCGCCACGTTGGTTCGACCACCGTCAGGCTCGGCGCGCGAGCCAGTCAGTCAGTGCAGCGGACTGGACGGCATTTGAACCAAGAGCAGGCCGAGTTCATCAACCGCCTATGGGCTGCTGACGGCAATCCCTAGCTCGTCGCCCAGGAGTTGTGGGGGGTGCCGAGCATCAGGGCCGCGTAGGGCTCGAAGACATAGCTCTCGAAGTTGCCGGTGATTGTCACCACGCGAAACTCCATCTCGGTGACCCGTTC
>Ga0209939_1000033_pt1 | contig 23477 bp, 21 predicted proteins | sample SalPon2A_A_D1_MG_FD_185714 | JGI IMG/M metagenome (GOLD analysis project Ga0209939, IMG submission 185714) | Soil microbial communities from South San Francisco under conditions of wetland restoration - Salt Pond MetaG R2A_A_D1_MG (SPAdes)... | ecosystem: Environmental > Terrestrial > Soil >...
ACTTTCCGGGATGACGGTGTGCTTTGTAGGAGCGGCTTCAGCCGCGACAGTCGCGGCTGAAGCCGCTCCTACATAGATTTGGTCACGCGGCTGAAGCCGCTCCAACAGGGAGAACAGGGAGAACAGGGAGAACAGGGAGAACAGCAGATCTGAATCGAATTCGCGGCTGAAGCCGCTCCTACTGCGCCGCCAATTCCTCGAAATTCTCGACTCTCGCATTGAACGCCACGGAAATACGAACCACATCCGACTTAAACGGATTGACACTGTGATAAAGCCACGACGGGAAAATCAGCAGGTGCCCGGCAATGGGTGAAACCCGTATCGCCTCGCCATCGTTACAACGGCCTGGATGCAACATCATGTTCACCGCACCGCGAGGGTCGTAGAACATGATTTCTCCTGCCCGCCGAATATCATCCTCATCAAACTTTGGAACAGTCACGTAATAGACACCCGACCAGTGCGAATTGCAGTGATTGTGTACCGAGTTGTGAGAACCGGCGCGGTTTACATTCGCCCAGGAAACAAAATCACAGTTGAGGTTAAACCGTGCAGACTGTGATGCCATGGCCACCATGTGAGAAACGGCTGACTGCATGGTTTCGACGATGTCAGTTCGCTGAACTTCCGGCCACATATGGAAATCAATATCAGAATGCCAGCCACCAATGTTGCTTTTAGAAGGACCCGGCTGCTGCCTCTCCCGATTCAGGATGATTTCCTCAAGAGTTGGGTTGATTTCTGCAGCATTGGGCACCTGGAAGCGGCCAATCAGCGTAGGGAACGCTTGCAGAACATTGGAATTCGGATCTATTTCAAGTCTCATCGATTGAGCCTTCGGGAAAAATTCAAAGCGGCAATTCTACCATCGTTGTCCTGTGGGAGCGGCGCCCTCGCCGCGACTGTCGCGGCGAGGGCGCCGCTCCTGCCAATTGTACAAACAGTGTTTCTTGTAAATGGCTGCATGCAGCCCCATTTTTGCAAGCCATGCCATTTCAGGAAAAATCCATGACAGCGTTTAGCGGTCACCCATTTCGGGGAACCACGATCTGCTCGGTCAGACGTAACAACAAGGTCGTAATGGGCGGCGATGGCCAGGTCACACTGGGCAACACCGTCATGAAGGCCAATGCCAGGAAAGTTCGTCGTCTCTACAAGGACACGGTGATCGCTGGTTTTGCAGGTGCCACTGCCGATGCCTTCACATTGTTCGAACGGTTTGAGGGCAAACTTGAAAAGCACTCGGGACACCTGGTGCGGGCCGCAGTCGAAATGGCCAAGGATTGGCGAACTGACCGCGTTTTACGCCGTCTCGAAGCATTGCTGGCCATTGCCGATAAGGATAACTCCCTGCTGATCTCCGGCACCGGCGACGTCATCGAGCCGGAGAACGGCCTGATCGCCATCGGGTCTGGCGGGCCATTCGCGCAATCGGCGGCAACCGCCCTGCTGAAACATTCCGAACTGGACGCGGAAGAAATTACGCGACAGGCGCTGGGAATCGCTGCAGAAATCTGCATCTACACGAACAACAACCTCACCATCGAAACACTCGAGTATTAGGCCCTGACATGTCGCAAATGACACCACGAGAAATTGCCCAGGAACTGGACCTTCACATCATTGGCCAGTCTGATGCCAAGCGTGCCGTCGCCATCGCGCTGCGAAATCGCTGGCGGCGCATGAATGTTGATGAAGACCTGCGCGTCGAAATCACGCCCAAGAACATCCTGATGATCGGTCCCACCGGAGTGGGCAAAACGGAAATTGCAAGGCGCCTGGCACACCTTGCCAATGCACCTTTCATCAAGGTCGAAGCCACCAAGTTCACCGAGGTGGGCTACGTCGGTAAAGACGTTGAATCCATTGTTCGTGACCTGGTGGACACTTCAATCAAGATGACGCGGGAACAGGAGGTCAAGAAAGTTCGCTCACGTGCTGAAGATGAAGCCGTGGATCGGGTACTGGATATTCTGTTGCCCAAACGTCAACCGGCAGGATTTGCCAATGAGCCGGCTCCTGAGCAGGAAGACAACAGCGAGACACGGCAGAAATTCCGCAAGAAACTGGTTCGTGGCGAGCTTGACGAAAAGGAAATCGAGTTTGACGTATCGGCGCAACTCGGCCTGGAAATCATGACCCCACCGGGCATGGAAGAAATGGCCAGCCAGTTGCAGGGCATGTTCCAGAACATGAACCAGCAAAAGAAGCAGAAGCGTCGAATGAAAGTCAAAGACGCCATTCCCCTCCTGGTTGAGGAAGAAGCAGCCAAGCTGGTCAATGAAGAAGAGATCAAGCAACAGGCACTGGAAAATGCAGAGCAAAACGGCATCGTTTTCCTGGACGAACTGGACAAGGTCACCCGCCGCTCCGATTACACCTCGGGGGGTTCAGATGTTTCACGCGAAGGCGTTCAGCGCGACCTTTTGCCACTGGTTGAAGGCTGCACCGTTTCAACGCGCTACGGAATGGTGAAAACCGACCATATGCTGTTCATTGCATCGGGCGCGTTCCACCTGGCCAAACCATCAGACCTGATTCCTGAGCTCCAGGGCAGACTGCCGATTCGGGTTGAGTTGAGGGCGCTTACAGGCGACGACTTCACTCGCATCCTGACTGAGCCCCAGGCATCACTGACTGAACAATACACTGCACTGATGAACACGGAAGGCGTCAAACTCATTTTCACAAAAGAAGGCGTTCAGCGTATTGCTGAAATTGCCTGGAAAGTGAATGAAAGCACCGAAAACATCGGTGCTCGACGGCTTCATACAGTGATGGAGCGCTTATTGGACGTCATCTCATTTGAAGCACCTGATCGTTCCGGTGAAACGTTTGAAATTGACGCTGGTTACGTCGACGAGCATCTTGAAGCATTGGCAAGCAATGAGGACCTGAGCCGCTACATTTTGTAGCGACTCAACTCATCGTAGATCGTAGATGCCTGGAAATTAAGCAGCTCTTGCTCTAAAAAACCGGGTCCATCTCCGCATTGCGCTACCCCCTTGAATCGAAAAGCTGCTCGGCACGCTGGAACAGCACCCACGAAGTAGCGATGTACTTGTCGCCACCCACCGGGCGATTACCACGGTGTGTGTGTGTGAAAGCTGCCGGGGCAATCAGCAGGGAACCGGTCGCAGGGGCAATTGCGCGCTGCTGGTGCTCGAACTCGGTTTCACCGGCGTTAAAGCCGTCATTGAGGTAGACCGACCACAGCAGCACTCGGTGCAGAGCTTCGCATTGCCGATCTCCGCCCTGCGGATACTGCTCGCAATGCCAGCTGGGGTAGCCACCCTGATCGGCGATGTACTTTTGCAGGTTGATCGTTCCCGGTCGAAACATCATCGCCAGCAAGGCCTGCAAGTTGGCATCGGGCATCGCCTGCAACTCTGTAGCATCAATCAACTGATCGGCCCCGCTGACCGGATCATTACGACGCAGCGTCAGCGGACCAAGCATCGTGTAAGGATAGCGGCGCACATATTGCATCAAAGCACCCATCATCGCCGTATTGAGCAGGTTGACCGCATCCCGCCATTCGGGGTGGTCATCGATGCAGATATCCCAGCTGTCCTTCATTCGCAGGTCCACACCCGACGCGCTGCGGCCGCGCTGCGCCTTGCCACTATGCTCGAAGCGCGCAATCAGATCTTCACATGTGCTCGGATCGAGAATGGCCGGATACAGCTCGATGTGGTCGCCATTCATGCGTAGAACCAACTCCGGACACACCTATCCGTCGGGTGCCCGAAGGCACCCGTCAGCCTGTGCCCCGTTGGCTGGAGCAGACTACTGCCGAAACATCGTGATTGGCAGATGTAGATCAGGCTCGTCGCCCGTGTCCGGAGTCAGGGTGATTTCGCCCAACGTCCAGCTACCAACACCCAGCAAGCTGGAGTCCACCGTTATGGTCAGCACCTGTTCGTCATTTTCGTCCAGAGTGAACATTGTTGACGAGAACGTAATTGCGCCCGGCGGATAACCCGTCGAACTGACGGTGTAGGTCACCTCACCTGTCCGAATCCGTCGGAAGGTGCGCATGTACTGCGCCATGCCGGTGACGTCGCTGTCGGCAATACTGGCCAGGTTAAGCGAGGAGATATCCCCACCGGTGGCCGGATTGGCGGCCAGGTAGTTGGCCGCAGTTTCGTCCATCACCAGACCAACATTAGCCGCCGCATCCAGATCGACCATGCCCGAACCGTAATCCCACGGTCGGATTGGCGTTCCGTCCTCATTGATTGCACCGGTATTGCGAGCGGAAAGATTAAGTGCCGACTTTATCTCCGACGGTGTCAGGTTCGGGTACAGCGCGGTCATGAGTGCCGCCGCGCCAGCATTGTGCGGGCTGGACATTGAGGTACCGCTGTTCAGATAAACGCCGTTAGGGCCAACATTTGCTGCAGCACCAACCGCGAGGATGTTGACACCGGGAGCGGTAATGTCAGGCTTGACGATACCCTGCCCACTAATAAGGCGCGGGCCACGCAAGCTGAATCCGGCGAGCACGTCGCCGACGCCCGGGAATAGTTGAGAGGAGACATCAATAGACGCCGTCGCACTCGGCTCATCCCAGCCGGCCTCGACCGTATCCCAGTCGCTGCGAAGCATCGACCAGGAGGTTTCGTTGGCGCCCAGATTCAGATAGGCCACATCGACGAAGATTACGCCGATCGCGCCAGCGGCCAGCGCATTTGCCCTGCGCGTGCCGCTGGCGCAGTTACTGGCGGCCCCGTCCAGGTGAAGGACGGCAATAGCGCCAAACTGACCGACCGGTGGTGTATCGTTCTCGAATCCACTGAGGACCATGGTACCCTCGGGCCCCAATTGGCGCGTGAAAGTGTTGGCTGGGTAAGCCGAGCAGCCATCATTGCTGCCGTCATCAAAAGTCGGGCTCTTGATCAGTGGCGCGTTGTCGATGTTTTCCGTGGCAATAGGCAAACCGCCCGGTTTTACGGGCAAGTCCTGGGTATTCCCCGGCGGTGGGGTGTCGCCGCCAAGATCAAATACCATGGCCAGCACGCCATCATGAGTCGAGGCCGCCACGGTGTGAACCCAGGGTTCAAGATGGTTAACGTTGCCTTGCGGATCCGGTGTTTCGTCCCGGGTATTCCCGGCCGAAGCAGAGATATAGACGCCGGCAGCATGTGCGTTGCGGAAGGCGGTGGAGGTCAAATCGTTCCACGGCGAGGCTCCGCCACTGATCGAGTAATTAATAACGTCCACCCCGTCCATCACTGCCTGGTTAACCGCGGCGGACGTGGCAGTGGTGGGACAGCCGTTGGGACAGGCCGCATAGGAAATCACGTTGGCATGCGGCGCCACGCCGGAAATCTGGAAAGTACCGTTGGCGAAAGTGGCATCCCAGACGTTGCCGCCGGTGGTGCTGGAGGTATGCGAGCCATGGCCGTTGGTATCTGTGCCGGACGTACCCGGTGCGGCCATGTTATAAATGCCGATCAACTTGTCATTGCAGCGCCCGACATCCACCTGGCCGGCCTGACATTGGCCCAGGAAGACGCCAGCACCGTTTGGATTGACATGCTCGTGACCAGTGATCGGGCCCACCGCAGCATAGGCAGGGCTTTCCCAGTTGATGCCGGAATCGATGATGCCAACGACGACCCCCTCACCGCGGGTGTTTGTGCCGTTGGCCGTGACCCCATCCCAAATGGTTGGCGCGCCGATGAATTCAGGCCCGCGGTAGGTGTCGAGTTCCAGGATCTTCTCGCGCTCCACCGCCAGCACCTCAGGATGCAAAGCCAACGCAGCAGCCTCGGCCTCGCTCAGGCGCAGCACCACGGCATTGAGCGCATGCTGCATGGCCCGGATCTGCTCCACGTCGCGACCAAAGTCGGCATCGATATCAACCAGGAAATCGTCCTGCAGAGACTGCAGATGACTGACATAGTTGAGCGATGAAGGCGCATCAATATCAAGCTTGCCCCCCCGATCGGGTATGCGCACCGGCATCGGCAATCCGGCCAGACTACCGTCGTAGGTGGTCAGCGGCGCCCCACGCAATTGCACGATGTACAAATCTGATTGGACAGCATTAGTGGCGGTTGTCGGCTGCGATGCAGGCACCACCACTTCCGGGGCCTCACCCATCGCATGAGAGCTCAATGCCAGCGACAAGGCAGCCGCAATTGGCGTCAACTTCACCTTGGTAGGCAATATGGGGTTTTGCTTAGTGGTCATGGAATTCCTCGATTTTTGCAACAATAACAGAGCCATCAGGCCGGTTTCGGGAGAGAGTTTAATGCATACGACCCTCATAAGTCTCCAGAGACCTGATGGTCCAGCCCATCTTGAGTCAATTTTGATCTGTTTTTATTCGCTTCATCAGATATTTTGGCGTCAGATCAGGATGATACACACTGGAAATTCATAAATAATTGGCTTTTTGATTGGGCCGACAGGTGTAGTTCCCTGGTGAATTCAAATAGCAAAAAAAAGAGACCCTCCTGGCCCCGTATTTTATTCCCTGGCGTGATTCGGCAGGTGTTCCGGTTTGTCCACGTCGATGGCAGCGTTTTCAACTTGAACGAGTTGAGTTTGCCCATTCCATCGCTTCAAAACCCGGCGGGCTCCAGTATCGCCTCTCAATCGTGAGAGTTTCTGGAACATTGCGCGCGGAAGAATGGCTGGCGGTCCGGTTGAACGGTCAAAGGATGAAACAACAGCGGCCCGGGGGTTCTTAACCCACGCATCCACGAGTCGCACCAGGTCTTCTTCTATGATCCGCCATTGATCACACAGCAAAACCAGCGCAGCCCTGGCTCGCTCTGGCATGGCATTGACCCCGCAAGCCAGCGAACGGCCCATACCCTCCTCCCAATCCGGGTTACGCACGCATTGAACCCGCACGTCTGCAAGCAATTTAGCGATCTGGGAATGCTCCGCGCCGGTGACAACAACCACGCGAGCAAATCCGAGAGCAGCAAGCATCTTTGCCTGTCGAACCACCAGAGGTTCGCCTTCAATTGACACCAACTGTTTAGGCTGCCCAAGCCTGCTTGAACTGCCAGCGGCGAGAAGTATTGCGCCCAGACTTGCAGCCGGAGCCGCTGCGTCAGGATACATCGCCAACCGGCCCCGTGGTGAGTGATTGCCCATCGCGCTGATTCAATACTGCATGGATTTCTGCTGCCACGGAAAGTGCAATGGCTTCCGGTAATTCAGCGCCGATGTCGAGGCCAACAGGGCCATGCACCAACACATCCGGACATTCCGCCATTTCGCGCAAACGATTGCGACGCGCCACCGGCCCCAAAACACCCAGGTATCGGAGAGCTCCCTGTTCAGCAATGGGTGCCAACTGCTGCAGGTACTTTGCGTCACTTTCCAGGTGATGGCTCATGATCACGGCGGCATCGACTTCGGTCAATGTCACCATTTCTTGAAGCGCCTCTGGACGACACAGAATGACCTCAGTTTTGGCCGGAAAGCGCTCCGCGCAGGCATAAGTGGCCCGATGATCAACCACCACGCAATCCCAGCCCAGTAAGCCAGCCTGCTGTGCCAGCGGTCTTGCATCAGGCCCGCCCCCGCAAAGCAATAGCCGGGGCCGCGGTTCCAGGTTGACCAGGCTGAATTCAACTCCGGCTCGATTGACCTGGGAATATCGCCCATCTGGCCAGTCATTGATCGCAACCATTAGCTGCAACAGCGTTTCATGGCCCATTTTCCGGCCGGACTCATCCAGGGCGGCCAGGCTGCCGACCGGCAATGGCGGATCATTTGATTCTGTAACCAGGGCCAGGCAAACGGGGTTCCGCCGATCGAGTGAACGACTGATGCCACCCAGGAGTTCATTGTGCTGATCATGGTTCAGGCGCGTCAACAGAAGTTCGATGATCCCGTCACAACCGATACCAAGGCCCCACACCAGGTCCTCGTCAGAGTGCATGTCGTAGACCACGCGTTTTGGTTTGCCCTGACTAAACACTTCGGCTGCGTGTGCCAGCAGGTCACCTTCCAGGCAACCGCCGGAAATGAGGCCTTCATAAGTATCATCGGATGCGATGAGCATCATCGCGCCCGGTTTACGATAGGTGGATCCTTCAGTGGAAGTGATGGTCGCCAGGACCAGCGCGTCGTCATCGCGATGACGCGAATAAAATTCCAGCAATGCAGCTGTACCCAGGTGCAAATCAGCGCTCCGACAGTCAGGGGACTGCTACGTTAGCTGTTTCCTCAGCTGGTCGGCAATGGGTAAATCACGAATACGCACGCCGCAGGCGTTATAAATGGCATTGGTGAGCGCAGGTGCGGCTGTCGGGATACCCATCTCACCCATTCCGGTAGGCTCATCGCCATAAGGCATGATGTGGCATTCAATGTTCCGTGGAATCTGCGCCATTTTAGCGATTGGATAGTCATCGAAGTTACTCTGCTGCACCTGCCCGTCTTTGAAAGTAATTTCCAGGTTCAGGGCAGTGCTGAGTCCGTCAATGGTGCCACCCTGTAATTGCGCTTCAACACCGGTCGGGTTTACAACCACGCCGCAATCTACTGCTGCCACCACTCTACGAATATCGAGATCACCGGAATCGCTGACGGCAACCTCCATCGCATGTGCTGCATAGCCGCCAAAAGTGAAATGCGAGGCGATGCCCACACCCACGCCTTCGGGGCGCTCACGTTCGTAGTCGATTTCACTGGCTACCTGTTTCAGGAGCCGCGACAATCGCCATGGGTTGAATGTTGGACCACCGTGCTGGCCATATTCCAGCTCACGATTTTCGCCATATAGCTCAAGCCTTAACTCAAGGGCGTCCCTGCCCGTCGCGTGAGCAATTTCGTCGATAAAAGACTGCACCACGAAAGCATTGGCGGTGTGCGCCGGTGCACGCCACGATCCACGTGGCACGCCGGAATTGACCGCCAGCCATTCGTACTGGAGGTTATCAATGATCGCAGCGGGAAAATCGTCAACATACATTTCAGGACTGTACATGTCCTCGGCGGCAACATTGGACCGCCGGTAATATTTGCTGGCGCTTGCCAGGCGATGTGTCCAGGCTGTGACTTTACCGTTCTCATCCACGCCAGCGGCCAGCTCATGTTGTCCGGCGGGCCGATAGTAATCATGCTGCACATCATCCTCCCGGCTCCACTGAAGTTTCACCGGCGCGCCGATTCTTTGCGAAATAATGGCGGCTTCGGCCACGTAGTCCACCGTCAGACGCCGTCCGAATCCCCCGCCCACCCGGGTCATTTCGACAAGAATGTTATTACGCTCCAGTTCGGTAACAGTAGCGGCCCTCACCTGGGCACTGCCTGGTGACTGGGTTGGGGCAATGATATGCGCGCTGTCCTGTTTGACATCGGCGTAGCAATTTTGCGGTTCAAGTGGCGCATGATTCACGAACGGCACCTTGTAGCGCGAAGTCAATCGGCTCGAGGCCGCTGCCATGGCGGCCTGAAAATCTCCATCATCGCGAACCACCTGCCCTTCACCTTCCAGTAATTCATCAGTCTGAGCCCAGAATGAATCGGTGCTTTCCGAAGCCCAGGGGCTTTCAGTCCATTCGACCTTCAATTTTCTCCGGCCTTCCATGGCGGCCCACAATGTGTCGGCAACCACAGCGACTCCGGCTGCCAGAATGAGGTATGGCTCAGTTGCACCCGGACCTGCAATGGAAAACACATGCGTAACACCAGGAACCTTTCGCGTCTCGCTGTCATCGAATGATTCCACCTGGCTGTCGAGTGACGGCGCCCTGAGCATGACAGCATGCTTCATTCCGGGGACGTCGGTATCAATGCCATAGCGAGCCTTGCCGGTCACGATATCGCGTGCGTCGATAACCTTCTGGGGGGTACCAATAATCTTGTGTTCAGATAATGGCTTCAATGCTGGTGCCGTTTCTGGCATCGGCAGCGCGGCGGCCGCGGATGCCAGTTCTGCATAACTGAACTGTTGCCCGAGTTGGTTGCAAATCACGTGGGCATTTTCTGCGTGGCATTGACCGGGCGATACCGACCATCTCTCGCTGGCAGCCTGGATCAGCAATTGTCTTGCAGTAGCGCCGACTTCGCGCAAATAGACCCATCCATCAGTAACGCTGGTACTGCCGCCTGCCCCCTGGGGTCCATATGTCCAGGTATGACCATCTTCACCCCATGTAAGGCCAAGCGGTAAAGGTGACAGCGATACGTTCCCCCACGGCACCTCCAGTTCTTCAGCGACCAGCATGGGCAGAGAAGTTCTGACACCCTGCCCGATTTCCGGCTGGGCATCGCCAATGACAATCGAATTATCTGGCCTGATCTCAACATAAAACCCGAGCTTGCCGCCGACGGAAGCGTCATCGCTCGCCAGGATAAAGCCTGGAATCCCAACAGCAAATCCGCCCGCGGCGGTCAGTCCACTGACGAGAAACCGACGCCGGCTCAGGGAGACTACATCTTTCGCCATTACCGCCATCTCAGGACACTGCCTTGTTGTCGGCGCTTAACTCAGCGGCCCTGTGGATGGCCTTTCGAATACGCACGTATGTGCCACAGCGACAGATATTGGTGATTTGTTCATCAATGGTGTCGTCATTCGGATTGGGTTCGCGAGACAAAAGGTCGGCAGCTGCCATGATCTGGCCCGCCTGGCAGTAACCACACTGCGGAACGTCATTTTCCAGCCAGGCAATTTGCACCGGGTGAAGCTGGTTCTCAGAGGGTGCCAGGCCTTCAATGGTGGTAATCGACCGGCCCTCGGCAGCTGTGACAGGCGTGACGCAGCTACGAACAGCCTTGCCGTCAAGGTGAACCGTGCAGGCCCCGCACTGGCCAATGCCACAACCATACTTCGTGCCTTTCAGATTGAGGTGATCACGAATGACCCAGAGGAGAGGAGTGGATGAATCGCCATCAAACTCGGCTGGCTTGCCGTTCAGTGTGAATTTGCTCATGCCAACAGAATATTTGTCTGTGGACGTTGCGGCTATTGCGTGTAGATCAGCAGATGGTGTGGTGCGGCGAAAGGTTGAAAGACGGTTGGTTCTGAGTGCAAACGTGACTGATTCGCCGCGACGTGGGTCCCGGATAATCGCTCTGCGATTTCCGGGATGACGTATTTGTTCATTTCCGGGATGACATCCTCGCCCCGTCATCCCGGGAGGGTTGAGGTAAAACCGAAACCCTGCCCGGGATCCACAATCACCCTGATCGCCTCGCGTGAAAGTGGGTCCCGGATAATCGCTCTGCGATTTCCGGGTTGACGTATTGGTTAATTTCCAGGATGACATCCTCGCACCGTCATCCCGGGAGGGTTGAGGTAAAACCGAAACCCTGCCCGGGATCCACAATCACCCTAATCGCCTCGCGTGAAAGTGGGTCCCGGATAATCGCTCTGCGATTTCCGGGATGACGTATTGGTTAATTTCCAGGATGACGCGTTCGTCAATTTCCGGAATGACAAGCATTTTTCTGACAGCTGAACAGGCCTTACGTGAATCAAACTGGCCATGGGCCAGGTAAGCAACATTGGTTAACATAATCAGCCAAATTCAATCTGACAAGGAATGCTGTTTTGGACACCGGTACTTCACCAGAACCTGACTGCTTAAATACGGATCCGGCCGATCTGGAATCACTCGACCCCGAGGACTGGGACAGGATGCGCGCGCTCGCGCACACCATGATTGATGACTCATTTGAATGGCTTCAGACGTTGAGAGACCGGCCCGTCTGGCAGCCAATGCCCGACTCTGTGCATCAACACTTCCAGTCGCCTGCACCCAGAAAGCCAAGTGACGCGGAAGAGGTTTACGAGGATTTCACCAGAAACATTCTTCGCTACCCGATGGGTTGCGCTCACCCCATGTACTGGGCCTGGTACATGGGCACTGGCAACGTCATGTCTGCCATGGCAGATTTCCTGGCAGCGGTGATGAATTCCAACGTGGGGGGAGGTAACCATGTAGCCCCGGTAGTAGAGGCTCAGGTGATATCCTGGCTGCGAGACATGGTGGGGTTACCCACCAACTCCAGCGGCTTGCTGACCAGCGGTGCCTCAATGGCCAACCTGATGGCGCTGGCAGTGGCACGAAACAGCATCAAGGGAATGGACATCCGTCGCAACGGTGTTAATTCCGCACCCGGTCAGCTGGTTGTTTACGCCTCTTCGGAAGTGCACAGCTGCATGCAAAAAGCAGTGGAAACTCTTGGCATGGGAAGCCAGGGCCTGCAGCTGATTAGCACCAATGATGACTACACCATCAATCTTGAACTACTCAAAAAACAGATTACTGCTGACAAAGCAGCCGGCAAAGTTCCATTTTGTGTTGTGGCCACCTCTGGCACGATTAACACAGGGGCCATCGATGACCTCTCAAGCATTGCAGACCTGTGTGAAGGGGAAAACCTCTGGTTTCATGTTGATGGCGCAATCGGCGCAGTAGGCGTTCTCGCAGAATCTGTAAGAGACCACCTGAAGGGTATCGAACGGGCAGACTCGGTTGCACTGGATCTTCACAAGTGGATGCATATTCCTTTTGAGGCAGGGGCCGTACTGGTGCGCGACAAATCGGCGCACCATGAATCTTTCTGCCTGACACCGGAATATCTGCAGCATGACAAAGATGGCCGTGGCCTGGCCTCAGGCGAGCATTGGTTCAGTGAATATGGCCTGCAACTGACCCGTCAATTCCGCGCACTCAAGGTGTGGATGTCCATCAAGGAACATGGCCTTGATCGATATGGCCGCATGATTGACAGAAATGTTGCCCATGCGAAACACCTTGGCGACCGGGTAAAAAGTGAACCATTGCTGGAACTGACCGCACCGATTGGGCTGGATATCGTCTGCTTCAGGTACAACCCGGGAGGACTGGACACAGAGCAACTCAATACCATCAACAAGACCATCCTGGTGGAGCTTCAGGAGGGTGGCATTGCCGCTCCCTCATACACGACGCTTGATGGCGAGTATTGTTTGCGAGCTGCAATTTCCAATCACCGCAGCCGCTTCTCTGATTTCGACTTGATGATCGAACACGTGTTACGAATTGGTCAAACGCTGGATGCCACGACAACAATAAACTGAAACAAGCGATTACGTTCGGCGAAATTGAAGGGACGGCCCGGGCCTGTCACCCGTCCTCATCATCGTCCAGGAGTCCGCGGAGTTCATCAAGCGCCCTGTCCTGGAGGTTTTCAAGCTGCTTGCGAAGCATGGCCTTCTGCGCCTCATCGGTAATTTCATCAATAATCGTCAGGGCGATCTGTTCCGCAACCTGGTCCGGCGTGCCACGCAAATCACGCATCTCGATCTGATCAATCTCAACTTCTGCAAGTCTTTGCAGCGAATCTGACTCCATCGTGGCAATCGTGCTGCGCATCAGGAACTGCTGTATCACGATCTCTTCCTCACCACCTTCATCAGCCGAAGAATTAGCAGAGGTCGTCTCTGAGATTCTGGATTTAAGGGCACTCTTTAACTCCTGAACATTGAGACGGCCATCCTTTTCCTCGATAAATATCCGGGCATCCTCAAGAACGACCCTGGCCACCTCGCGCCTCTCAAAATCCAGTGCGGCCTCGATATTACCGAACACGACGGCATGCTCACGATTGAATCCCGGTGGGTTTCCGATCGAGAGGTTTTCAATGGATGCCGAACCGTTCAGGATATCCAGCTTCACATCATCGAGGGTTACTGATGTACCGATGGCTTCAGAAGCTGAACGAGCAATCTCATCTTCCACCAGGCCATCAAGACGATGGAAAACGAACCACCAGCCGACGACGCCAGCGCCGACAACTGCCAGAATCAAAATCGTGATGATGACTTTTTTCATGCCTGGTCTGCCTTGTTTTTTTCTGGTTTCAGTTCCTCCGGATCAATACTCAGGCTGACCACGGTCCAGCCAGGCTGGGGGTCGAGCTGGTGCCGTTCACTGCTGAATACCTGGAGCTTTCCGGATTCATCAAACGCAAACAGGTTGACGACATGGTCCTTCTGTTCTGCATTGAAGTCATCAAAACCAAAGTCTTCGGTGATTTTGGTCGATTTTATTTTCGCACCTTTGGCATCCATGCTGGCCAGCTTTGACCAGGACACATCCACTCCAAACAGCGGATTGGTGCGCAGTCCGCGAGCAAGCCCTTTGCGCTGATCCGATTCATCAGGTCCGGTTGGCCGAAGGCTGAACACATTTTGAGGCCCGAATTCATGACGGAACCTGGCACAAACCATGGCATTCGCCTCAGTATTCCGGGATGTGGCCATGAGGGTGGTATAGCCGGTGAGATCCATTTGCCGGTCAGCATGTTCGGACAGCGGATCACCGTAAAACACATTCATTTTGGCCATACGCGCTTTTTGTAATCCCTCGCGGCGCGTATCTGCGACCAATACCTTGACATCGTTACGCATTAACGCTTCGCCAATCAGCAATGAGACCCGGTTTGCCGAAGTCAGCATCACCCCCTGTTCACCACGGCTCGATAACCCCAGTCGCTGCGCCAGCCAGCCTGCTGTCAATCCGTAAACGATCACGGTCCCCAGGATCAGTGTGAAAGACAGTGGGATGATCACTCCGGCCTGTGGAATCTTGTCTTCCAGTTTCAGGGCAAAAAGGCTGGAAATTGCAGCGGCTACAATTCCGCGCGGTGCAATCCACGATATCAATGCAATCTCACGACCTTTGACCGAACCGCCAATTGATGAAAGAAGAACAGACAAAGGTCTGGCGACAAACAAAGCGACAGCCAGAATCAGAATCGCAGAAGTGCCAATGGCCATCACTTCGTCTATGTTCAGTCGCGCCGCCAGCAGAATGAACAACATGGATATCAGGACGACAGTAAGGTGCTCCTTGAATGAAAGGAGATCGTCAATCGCTACGTCCCTGCTGTTCGCCAGGACCATTCCCATCACGGTGACCGCGATCAGGCCGGATTCCGCCCCTAGAGAATTGGAGATTGTAAAAACAAGCAACACGAATGCGAGGCTGCCATAGTGCTTGAGGTATTCAGGCAACAGGTGGAGTCTCAGCACCTGCGCCAGGGCGGCACCACCGGCGACTCCCCAGACTGTACCCAGCATCACTACCTTTCCAAATTCCATGATGGATTCAGATTCCTGGCCGGTGTTAATAAATTCGAAAATCAGTACCGCCAGAACTGCGCCAATCGGATCGACCAGGATGCCTTCCCAGCGCAGGATATTGGCGACCCGGGCCGACGGCCTGATGCTTCGCAGCATCGGCATGATGACTGTGGGACCGGTCACAGTCATCAATGCGCCAAACAAAAGCGAAAGCTCCCAACTGAGACCAGCCAGGTAGTGAGCGGCAGCAGCCATAACAGCCCAGGTCACCAGAACGCCGATGGTCGTCAGGTTGAGAATGATCCCCTTGACGTTGCGTATGTCAGAAAAGCGAAGCGTCAGGCTGCCTTCGAAAAGAATAATCGCAACACCCAGGGAAACAACGGGAAACAATAATTCTCCCAGGTATTGATCCGGATCCAGCAATCCGAGGCCCGGACCGAGGGCAATCCCGGCCAGGAGCAACGGCAGGATGGCAGGCAAACGCATTCGCCAGGCAATCCACTGACAAACCACACCGAGAGTAAGCAAAAGTGCCGACAGAAGGGCAAGATCTATTGAATGCACGGTGGCTGAATATTCCTTTGGTGGAAGGGAAACCCGAATACTACCATCCAAAAATTTACATCACTTGCTTCATCCCCGGAAAGGTACAATATTGACCGCAATGGCCAATAATGAAGAGACAACGCACTTCGGCTACAAAGATGTGGCGGTTGAAGAAAAAGCATCGCTGGTGCGCGGTGTTTTTGACTCGGTCGCGGACAGCTATGACGTGATGAATGACTTCATGTCGATTGGTGTTCATCGACTTTGGAAGCGCCACTTCGTGGCTGGAAGTGGCGTCCGGCCCGGTGATCGGGTTTTGGATCTGGCTGGCGGAACGGGTGACATCGCAGCCCTCCTGAGCAAACAGGTTGGTGGAAATGGCCAGGTGGTCCTGTCTGATATCAACCAGGCCATGCTGGTTCGTGGTCGTGCCCGCCTTGAGGACAGGGGCATCGTTGGAAACGTGGTCCCCTCACTAGCCGATGCCGAAAAACTCCCATTTACTGATTCGGTTTTCGACCTGGTCACCATGGCCTTCGGGCTCAGGAACTGCACCAACCAGCAGGCAGTTCTTAATGAATGCCATCGGATTTTGAAGCCGGGCGGTCGTCTGAGAATCCTGGAGTTTTCGCATGTGCAGTCTGAGACACTGCAGAAGCTTTATGACGGATATTCATTTGCCGTTTTGCCCCTGATGGGCCGGTTGGTGGCCGGTGATGCAGATAGTTATCGCTACCTGGCCGAGAGTATTCGCAAACATCCCAAACAGGAAAAACTGGCTGAAATGATGCACGAGGCAGGTTTCACCGATGCCGGTTTCGAAAACCTCACAGGCGGTGTGGTTGCCATTCACCACGGAAAAAAGGGGTCAGAGCCCTTTTCCGAAAAATCACCAGGAACCCGAAAAGGGCTCTGACCCCTTTTTTACCCTTTAAGCCAATGCCCGAATACAGAACACCATTGCCAGCGATGCTTGCGGCCAGCATACAAAGCAGCCTGAACTCGGTGCTTTCGCTTGATGCGAGCTCGGCCTCCAGGCTTGATCGAATTGGCCAGCGCGTACTCAAGCTGGAATTGCAGGGCGTGGGTATCGACCTTTACTTCACAACCAGCAATCAGCAATTCCTCGTTAGCCTGGAAAGTATGGCCAGAGTTACAGAGGAAGGTTCAGATGCAAATGCAACGGTTAGCGGAACCCCCGCAGCACTGTTTTCCATGGCAGCCGATGAACTTGGATCCGGATGGAGCGGTCCAGGTTCCAGGGTTAATATCACCGGCGATGCAGCTCTCGCCCGGGATTTTGAACGACTGTTCTCACGCCTTGATCCGGATTTCGAGGCAGCATTGTCGAGCGTGTTTGGTGATGTCGCAGGCCATCAAATGGCATTCGGGCTGAAACAGGGACTTCAGCGCGCCCGTGAAACGGTCAGCGAAGGAGGCGATATCATCGGGGAAATATTTCGTGATGGTATTCGTGGCGGACGCTCCGGACCCCTGGTGGGTTCACAAGAGGTCAGCCAGTTCTCTGAGGGTGTGGAAGAACTGCGTGACGCCGTGGAGCGCCTCGAAGCAAAAGTCAGGATTGCGGCGGAATCGCGGCAATCAAAAAGGGACGACGAGTCTTGATCCACACCTTTCGCCAATTTGCCAGGGCCACAAAGATCAGCGCCATCCTGGCTCGCTATCGGCTTGATGAAGTCCTGGAAGCCACCCACCTGTTTCGCCCGATGTGGCTTCTGCGCCTGCTGGCGCCCGGTTCCCGTCAGAAAATGGCGGACGTACCAAAGGGAGAGAGATTGCGCCTGGCCCTGCAGGAAATGGGGCCAATTTTTGTCAAATTCGGCCAGATACTCTCCACCCGAAGGGACCTTATTCCGCCCGACATAGCAGATGAACTGGCCCTGTTACAGGACAGGGTGGCCCCCTTCCCTGGAGAAGAAGCCAGGCAAATGGTTGAACAGGCGCTCGGCGACAAAGTCGAAAACCTGTTCACCAGCTTTGACACTAAACCACTTGCCTCCGCATCCATCGCCCAGGTCCATGCCGCCACGCTTGCAGACGGTGATGAGGTGGTTGTCAAAGTCGTCAGGCCTGAGATCGAGAAACAGCTTCGACAGGACATCGACCTGCTGTTGTATATCGCCGGCCTGCTGCACCGCTACTGGGTTGGCGCTGAACGAGTCAGGCCACGCGATATTGTCCTGGAGTTTGAGACTTTTGTTTTTGATGAGCTGGATATGCAAAGAGAGGCTGCCAATGCTTCCATGTTGCGACACAATTTTGAAGGCTCGAACGAACTGTACATCCCGAGAGTCTATTGGCCGTATTGCCGGGAAAGGGTCCTGGTTCTGGAACGCGTGACCGGAATTCCCGTGAACAATATTGACGCGCTGAGGGATGCGGGTGTCAACCTGCCCCGACTCGCCAGGCTGGGCATCAAGCTTTTCTATACCCAGGTTTTTCGCGACAATCTTTTCCATGCTGATATGCACCCTGGCAATATCCTTGTGGATGTCCGGGATCCGGCCAACGCCAGCTTTATAGCGATGGATTTTGGCATCGTTGCAAGCCTCACCCCGAAAGACCTTTATTACATTGCCGAAAACTTCAAAGCACTTTTTGACCGCGATTATTTTCGGGTTGCGCAACTCCATGTCGATGCAGGCTGGGTCCCTGCTGATACCCGCGTTGACGAAATGGAAGCAGCCGTTCGGTCGGTCGGCGAACCCAACTTCACCCGTCCGCTGAATGAAATTTCCTTCGGTAAATTACTGCTCAAGTTGTTCCAGGTTGCGCGCAGGTTCAATCTTCAGATACAACCACAACTGATCATGCTTCAAAAGACATTGCTTAACATTGAGGGGCTGGGTCGACAGCTTCACCCCGATCTTGATATCTGGGCGGTGGCCAAACCGGAGCTGGAAGCCATCATGCGCGAGAAGCACGGCCTGGATAAAACCGCAGCACGCTTTGCTGACAGGTTTCCAGGATGGGTTGGCCAGGCCCCGGAAATGCCTGGCCTTATTCACGAGTATTTGCGCCAGGCAACCACCGGGCAACTGACAACGAAACTCGAGTCCAGGGATCTGGATTCCCTTCGACGGTTGAATGCCGAGGGCGAGAGAAAACGGACACGACGGGTTGCCGGAGGGTCGTTTGTGATTGCAGGTGCGATGATTGTGGCTTCGCAATCAGGGAATTTATCAATTGCAGGATATTCTGCGCCCGGGCTCATCATGATGGCCATTGGCGCAGTGCTGCTGTGGCGGAGCCGGTCATGACAGGCTTCAGCACACAAGGCGGTTTTGGCGCCCCACCCCAACCTACCCCGCAGCCGCAAAGCCAGGAAGAGATCTCCGGCTCGCCATTGTGGCACCTGTTTGATTACGACCTCACGAACCAGACGATTGCGCTGATGCGCATCGAAGAGCGCATTTACCGCGAAACCAGCTTTCTCGACCAACGGATCGGTTCCTATAACTGTCCCATGGTGTTGTATGAAATGCGACACATGGCGCAAATGTTCCCGGGCCTGGGTCAATCCCGTGGACCACTGGGTTTTATCTTTCACATTGGTCATTGCGGTTCGACTTTGCTCTCAAGGGCACTCTCAACCAGCGAAGCCATCCTGCCATTCCGTGAACCCATGTCCCTGAGAACCCTGTCCGCTGACCAGCATGAACTGGAAGGGCCAATGAGCTTCCTGACGGTTGAGCAGTGGGAAAACCTGATGTCAACGATCCTGGACAGCCTGTCACGGCGTTTTCCTGGCGGACGAATAAACATCGTCAAGGCAACCAGCACCAGCAACAACCTGATTTCGCCGATTCTCACCCGGAATGATCAGCAACGTGCGGTTCTCCTGTACCTTCCCCTGGAAAATTACCTGGCCACCATGCTGGGTAAACCCAGGGAAGGCAGCGACCTGTGGGGACAGGCACGCAAGCGCATGCAGGACTGGATCAGGATTGAGGGTGCGCCCAGGCTTAACCTTTATGACATGCAGGCCCCACAATTTGCGACCCTTTCATGGCTGACCAGCATGAACCATATGCTGGCAGCGCGAGATGCATTTGGCGATCGGGTCAGGATGATCAACTTTGAAACTTTAATAGCCAGGCCTGAAGAACACCTGGTGGAGGTAGCATCTTTCTTTGGAGTTGAAGACCAGGCGGATCAGATTGTTAACGATTTTTCGCAGGTTTCTTCCGGTTACTCCAAGCAACCCAATACAAGGTACACAGCGGAAACACGCAAACAGATTCTGCAGCAGACTCGTGAGCAACATGCCGATGGAATCAGTACCGGTTTGTCGTTGGCCAGATCACTCATCACCCAGGCGCCTTCACTGGAACGCTGCACCCCGTTCGTTGGTTAATATCAGAAAAACTTGCAATCAGAAGTTTTTCATGTAAACTTACCTACTAGTAAGTATTTTGAATTGACCAGGAACACAGAAACATTATGAAAGCTGCCACTGACACCAGGACACAAATCATCGATAAAGCATCAGAGTTAATGATGCAGCACGGTGTGAACGGGTTCAGCTATCGGGATATTTCCAGCCCGCTGGGTGTCAAGAATGCTGCCATTCATTATCACTTCCCCAGCAAGAACGACCTGATTCGTGCACTGATTGAAGAACAGCATGATGTCCTGCGCAAAAACACTGCAGAATTCATGGCGTACGGTGGTTCTGCCACGCAACAACTGGAGGGTCTTTTCAGTTACACGCTGTACCAGTGTCGCAATGGCCGCCCGGTTTGCGTTCTGGGTGTTGTTGCGGCGGACTATGACCAGGTCGATGAAGACATCAAGAGCGCCAATGGTTGTTTCGCAAAAGAACTGTTCAATTGGCTTGTCAGGGTTCTGGAAGTCGGGCGCGAGCAGGAAGAGTTCGATTTCAGAGGTGAGCCAAAAGCAAAGGCAATCAGCATTGGCGCTACGGTTCAGGGCGCAAGACAATTATTCAGAATCCATGGTGAAGATTACCTGCAGCAGGTTTTTGCCCAGATTCGCCTGGAACTGGGAATCAAGGCTTAAAAAAATTTGATTTATTACCTTACTTATTAGTAAGTATCTTGGAAGGAGCATAACATCATGAACACTCGATTAGTTTCCTGGAATGCAGAACCAACGACGCTCAGTGGAAACAAACATTTACCAAAAATGAAGCCAGTTGCTTTCGTAACCAGGGTCATTCGATTTGGTCTGGCAGCGACCATTGCTTTGGTCCTTGTCCTTGCTTTCACCTGGATTGCCCTGACCCCGGGACTTAAGTTGATCTTCGCAGCATTCCTGTGGGCGACCGGATTTTCATTCCTGGCACTGACCCTGGATATGCATCAGAGCATGAAGCGCGTTCTGCCCCTCGTGGCAACAGGCGTTGGCCTGCCGATAATGGCAATTCTGGGCACGAAAGTCTCGGTTGGATTCCTGATCATGGCAGGTGCCGTCATTGCAGGCTGGCTGGTTAACTGGATCGTTCGAAAAAACTGATCAGTTGGCTTTGATTCGAAATCCTTCCAGTTGGAGCGCAGGTTGCCGAACCGCCACTGCGGCGAGGTAGCCGCACTCCGGTATCACCAGCGCCAGTTTCCAGTCTTCGGGTGAATGATCGGGATCCTCGACAACTGTGGGCGAAGCGCCACAGGCAGCGTCAACTGAAAAGCGACAGAAACGGTTGGCAATCCCGTGCCCTGAAGCCTTTGCAACAGCCTCCTTGCACGCCCAGATCCGCATGAACTCGGCATCACGTTCACCCTCCTCCAGTGCATAAACCGCCCGGGCTTCCTGATTCGTGAAGAATCGCTTCGCCAGACGCGTGGCATTGCGTGGCTTGCGATTACCGATTTCCAGGTCTACGCCGATTTCAGATTCACCGGCAATTCCGATCAAAAGGCGCTGGCCACTCTTGGCCAGGCTGAAATGCAGCCCCTGCCCGTATCGCCTGTAATCCAGAATCGGCTTTCCCCGGGCGCTTCGATCAAGCGCGACATCCTTGCCGGGAATGCCAAGGTATGCACCAAGCAGCATCCGGAGATAAAAACGGCGAGCAAAACGGAGCTGGCCCATGGTCAGGGCGAGCGGTTGATCCTGGTCCTCGCTGGATTCGTCGCCCAGTGCCGTTGCCAGGGTTTTCCAAAGGGCTTCAAGATCAAGATGCCAGAGATGGACCGTGGGTTCAGCAGGAACGGCAATCTGACCCAGCGGCAATTGCCGGGGAGAAAATTTCACCTCGGTTACCCACTGCATGTTGTCCACAATTGCTTCCTGTTGTCCCACGCCAATTACTTCTCCCACGGCAGTATATAAGGACTGTAATCCTGATGCCTGTCAGGAATAATCCGGCTACCCTGTTGAAAACATGGGCTCGATGACGGTGTCCACGTCAGTACCAAAGTCTTGAATGGCTTGGCACACGCCCATACTTCTTCCCCCTTACCCCACTCGGCCGAAAGCATGCACTTCCAAAACGTAGTGGTTCATTCGCTTGCAGCGATAGAGCCTCCGGTACGCCTTACATCTCTCGACATCTGTAATCGACTCAGGACCACCCTGGATCGGCTGGGCATGCCTGCCAATATCATCGAGGACAAGACCGGAATTACTGCTCGACGGGTGTGGGAAAACGGAACACTCCCTTCTGATGCCGCGACCCTGGCGGCGGAAAAAGTTCTCGGTCACACCAACATTGACAGGTCCGATATCGGGTTGATCATCAATACTTCAGTTTGTCGTGATTACCTGGAACCATCCACGGCCTGTATCGTCCACGGCAACCTGGGCCTGAGTTCGGAGTGCCTGAATTTTGACGTCGGCAACGCCTGCCTTGGATTTATGAACGGCATGGATATCGCTGCGCGCATGATCGAACGGGGCGACATTGCTCATGCCCTGATCGTCGATGGCGAAACCAGTGGCCCCATTACCGATGCGACAATTGAAAGATTGCTGGGTGATGATGTCGATGAATCGCAATTCCGCGCTCAATTCGCCTCACTGACACTCGGTTCCGGCGCGGCGGCAATGGTGATGTCTGATGCCCGATTGTGCCCCGACGGCCATCGTTATACCGGTTGCATCACCCGCTCTGCTTCGCAGTTTAATCAACTCTGTAAAGGCCAGATGGAGTGGATGGAAACAGACACTCGCGTATTGCTGAAGGAAGGACTCGGTCTTGCCCGACAAACCTATGCTGCTGCCATTGAGACGATGCAATGGCACGCAGACAGGATGGATGTGATCGTGATTCACCAGGTCAGCAGAATTCATACCGAATCCATCATCGAGCTCCTGGGCCTGGAGCGCAGCAAAATTCATACCATTTTCCAGGAGTTCGGCAATATCGGACCTGCCGGAGTACCAATCACCCTGGCCCATGCCGTTGAGCTTGGCAAGGTCAGAAAAGGGGACCGGGTGGCCCTGATGGGAATCGGATCCGGGCTCAACTGTTCCATGGCTGAAGTTCTCTGGTAAAAGCGAAAACTGTCGATTTGGTTTTATCCCGCCCCTGAAAAGGTTATGATTTCAGGCAGGTGCAGAGGGATCTGGCCTACATAGGGGTCGGCAACAGGTCGATCATTTGCTAACCACGTTGGCGAACTCAGGGATGAATCGAAACATGGACAGTCCAGTGACCAAGTCTTGGCATACCGCGAATTTTTGTAATATCGCCGGTGCATTGCGCTGGCAGGCAGAGCGCCGGGCGGGCGCAACTGCTATCCACTGCCCCGGCGCGCGGCATGTCGGCGCAAAGAAAAATTCCAGCTACACTTTTCTCGAATTCAACGAGCTTACTAATGCATACGCACGCGGGCTTGAAGAAAATGGCATCGGGACCGGAGACCGCGTACTGCTGATGGCCGAT
>Ga0209939_1000034_pt1 | contig 23424 bp, 22 predicted proteins | sample SalPon2A_A_D1_MG_FD_185714 | JGI IMG/M metagenome (GOLD analysis project Ga0209939, IMG submission 185714) | Soil microbial communities from South San Francisco under conditions of wetland restoration - Salt Pond MetaG R2A_A_D1_MG (SPAdes)... | ecosystem: Environmental > Terrestrial > Soil >...
CTTCCTTATGGCGGCGGGTGTCTGGCTGGGATGGCTGGGCCAGGACTGGGCCATTGCCGATGGAGGACGCTGGGAATCAGCGAGTAGCAATCACTGGTTCGGAACCAATGTGCTTGGCCAGGACATCTTTGAGCGTGCCGTTTACGGCAGTCGCACCGCTTTTGAAATCGGCCTGGTCGTTTCGCTTGCATCGACATTACTGGGCGGTCTTTTTGGCGCCCTGGCGGGATGGAGAGCCACAAGCTGGATTGATGACGTTGTGCTGTGGATCATGGGTGTCCTGGATTCAATTCCCTTCTACCTTTTTGTCGCAGCGCTGGCCTATGCTCTGCAGGGATTTTCATTTGCCATGCACCTGGCCATGATCCTCACATTCTGGACCACCACAGCCCGCCTGATCCGGGCTGAGGTGATGCGGCTCAAGGGCCAGGATTTTGTCAAGGCGTCCCAGGCAATCGGATTACCGGCCTGGCGCATCGTGATCCGTCATGTTCTGCCAAATACAATGCATATTTTACTGGTGCAGGGCACCCTTGTATTTGTTGCAGCGGTCAAGACCGAAGTGATCCTGAGCTTCCTCGGCCTGGGCGTGCAGGATGGTGTCAGCTGGGGCCTGATGCTGGCCGAGAGCACCCAGGAAGTCATCGCCGGACACTTCGGAAACTTCATCGCTGCTTCAGCATTCCTGTTTACGTTTTTGCTCGGGTTGATTCTTCTTTCGGACGCCATCCAGGATGCCCTGGAGCCGAAGCTGGCAAAACGTGGGCAGCAGATCGCAGGGGTGCCGGCATGAATCCCGTTCTTTCGGTTCGAAACCTCACAGTCCACTACCCCGGCAAGCCTGGGGTCTGTGCGGTTGATGGTGTCGATCTCGAACTGGCTGCCGGCGAAGTTGTGGGTCTGATCGGAGAATCAGGCAGCGGAAAATCCTCTGTAGCCAGTGCCATCCTGGGCATTCTCGACACACCCCGGGTTTCGGCTGATGCCATGCTGCTGGGTGAACACGACATCCTGAGTCTGAACGAACGACAGTATCGTCAACTGCGTGGACGTGACATTTCAATGGTATTCCAGGAACCCCAGACTGCCCTTGACCCTGTGTTCACGGTTGGCAGCCAGATCCAGGCGGTGCTCAAACGTCATGGCAAAGCCACCGTCAGCGAGCCCGGCAAGGCGGCGGAAAGAGTCCTGGAGGGCATGAACCTGGGCGATATTCCCGGGTTGCTGCGCAGTTATCCACACCAACTTTCGGGCGGCATGCGACAACGTATTCTGATCGCGATGGCAATGGCTTGTCGCCCGGCTGTCCTGCTGGCCGACGAGCCGACCACCGCACTCGATGTGACCACCCAGGCGCTCGTTCTGGACTCACTGGTCAGGATGGGTCGCGAACACGACACTGCGATCCTGTTCATCACCCATGACCTGGCCGTGGCGGCCACAATCTGCCAGCGGATCGTCGTAATGAAAGACGGCCGTTTTGTCGAGACAGCGCCGACCTCAAGCCTTCTGTATCAGCCATCTCACCCTTACACCCGGCATCTTCTGGACTGCATTCCGAAACCTGGCAGGCCCGTCAGGGATGTCATAAGAAGCGACGATGATCCCGGTGAACCCATCCTTGCCCTGGTGAATCGTCGTGTCTCTCACCCGGTCAGGGTCAGGGGCAAACGTCAACGGTTGGTTGCAGTCAGAGATGCGACGCTCGACATTCGGCGAGGCGAGATTCATGCACTGGTGGGGGAATCCGGTTCCGGCAAGAGCACCCTGGCCCAATCATTGCTGGGGTTGAAACCAGCAGATTCAGGTTCGATGAGCCTGAACGGCCAGCAGGTTTCAGGCCGAAAATCATCCGAATGGTCCCGCGTACGTCGCCATGTTCAGCTGGTGTTCCAGGACCCGCGTGCATCACTAAGCCCCAGGCGTACAGTTGGCCAGTCATTAATGGAACCACTGGACCATTTTAAAATCGACACGCCAGCTGGAAGGCGAAGCCGGATCGAATCCGTTTTGGAACGCGTGGGACTTGAAACTGCCACGACCTCGCGTTTTCCTCATGAACTCTCGGGAGGCCAAAGGCAAAGAGTCGCCCTGGCACGCGCGATGATTTCAGAACCCGACCTGATTGTTGCTGATGAACCATTGTCCTCCCTTGATGTGTCGGTTCAGTCAAAAATCATTGATCTCCTGCTGGAGCTCAGGGACCAGGCGGGTTTCGGCCTGCTGATCGTGTCCCATGACCTGGCGGTCGTCAGGCAAATGGCTGACCGGGTGTCGGTGATGTACCTGGGTCGTATCGTTGAATCCGGACCTGCTCGCTCCCTGTTAAACGCACCGGCGCACCCGTATACCAGGACACTGCTTGAGGCGGTTCCACAACCTGGCCAGGCAAGGCGTGAGACCTTTACAGACCCGGAGCGCCTGGCCATTGAGCCACCTTCACTCTTGACTCCGCCACCTGGGTGCGTGTTTCATACACGCTGCCCGGAAGTATTGAATCGGTGTACCCAGGCAGATCCGCCGGAGTACACACTGGATTCAGCCTCCGAAGTTTATGATTCACACAAGGTCCGTTGCCTGCTTTATGAAAATCACCAATAGCTCAATACTAATTTTTGCCTGTCTGTTCATGACTGCCTGCGGAGGCGGCCTGGTTCGAGGTCAGCCGCCACTGGTTGGAATGTCATCTTTGCAGTCACAGCAAACCGAAATTCAGACCCGGGTGGATATCTACAACCCGAACGGCGTTGACATGATGGTGCAGGAACTGGAGATGTCGATGACACTGGGAGACACCGACCTCGGCAGTCACAATATTCAACCAGGCATCAAAATTTATCCCAACGGCACAGAAGAAATCGGTATTGAATTTCCGACAATGGATGCTGTCCGGCAAACCCTGGCAGATCTCGAATCGGGCGATATCAACAGTGTCCCCTACACGATAAGGGGCCGGGTGTTCGATACTGACGGGGACAGCGAACAGTTCTCACAGGACGGCTATCTCTATCCATTACCCGGCCGTCCCGGTGAGTTTCGTGGTGCCGGTCCGCAACGAGACGGCACCCGTAAATAGGACCTGGCGAAACAATTATGGCGATTCCAATCACTTTTGAACTAAGCGAAACAGACATCGAATACTTCCGCGAGATCATGCGGCGAGCCATGGACCGATCGGGTGATCTGAGCAAGGATGAGATCATTCAGAACGCCAGGTCCATGCTGGTGGAAGTGCGAACCTCGGATTGCTCTGATTTTATCCGTCAGCGCATGAACCAGCTGGAAACCCTGATCGGCATGGTTGTCGACCGGGGCTGGGGCCTCGACGAGGAGGACGCACACCGTGTGCTGCAGGCGCTGTCCTATTTTTCGGAACCCGAGGACCTGATTCCGGACCACATACCGGCACTTGGTTTTCTCGATGATGCCATCATGGTTGACCTGGTCAGTCGCGAACTGAAGCACGACATCGAGGCCTATCGGGATTTCGTTGTCTTCCGCGCAGCTGAATCAAATCGACTTGGCGAGGATGCGATGAAACTGGGCAAGTCCGATTGGCTCGAGGAGCGTCGCAAACAGCTTCATGCCCGCATGCAGCGACGACGGGGCGGCTTCGGTGGAAAACGATCCGGCGGCTCTGGAATGAGTTTCTTCTAGGGGCTTTTCATTGTTCATTCAAACCACGGCTGAGCGCGCGGATTTTGCGTTCCTGATTGCCATTGAAGCAGACCCCGAACGAGCCGCTGACAGCGCCAACGTAAAGCCCTGGATGCGACCTGAAATCCTCGATCAGGCCGATGCCAGTCAAATGCTGGCGCATGTCACTGCAGACCTGGATTCAGTATTGGGTAAAATCGGGAAATGCCATCTTGTCAGTTGTGGCGTTCTGCTTGATCAATGCCAGGTGCTGCGTCCGCAGCTTCCCGTTTTCACCGCACTGTCTGAACTCCTCGGAGACAACGTCAGCGCTGGAATCACACCAGGACAAACCGCATTGGGTGCCACTGATGGTTCGCTTCCTGTCGATACTCTCAGACCTGACCCGAACATACCTCCAACCGTTTTACTGCTGCTGCCAATCCTTGCCAGCGGTCCCCGGCAACTGATTCATGAACTGGCAGAAGAGATGGAACATCGCTTCCTGGCCGAGGGGCAGATTTCTGCTCACACCGCGTCCTGGCTGGAGGCCGCATTCGGCATAGCGATCAAGCATGGCCGGTTCATGACGCTGACAGACCTCAATGCGATGTTCAGGATGCAACTGGAGCACTTTGGCTTTTTGCCTCTCTGGCAGTTGGTCGACGCTGCGGTGCTGGGCACGGATGAGTTCATGTCGCTCACAACCAGCAAGGGCACCGGGCTGATCTGGAAGGACGGCATCGTAACCGTGACTTTCCAGCCATTCAATCACTGGTCGACAGCTGGCTCCGGCCGCGATGTTGAAACACATCGCCTGGGCGAGGAGTATGCACAATGGAGCCGGGAGTTGCGTCAATATACTTCGACCCTTGCCGCGCACCAAATCCCGATCAGGTTTGAACTTCCGGAAGGATGTAAAGGCAGCGTCAGCGACCATTTTCTATGTGAAGAAACTGCTTTACCCACAGGTGCTGAATCGCTGGCGGCAGTCACTGAACATGCCTGGCCGGACCTGGGAATTGTTGCCGTTACTGCAGAAACGCCTGGTGCCCTGAAACACTTCTACCCGCTGACGCCGGAAGGACTTAACGACATACATGAGATCGTTCAGGATCAGGAATTATCCGGTGAGGGAATGTCATTCCCGGGACGAATTGCTTACCAGGATTCCAACCGTCAGCTGCGACCGGGAAAATTTGAAGCCTGATCACAAGCTTGATTAAGTGATGGCGGGCCGCATATTTTCAGGCATCTGCTTAAAATCAACTGTTAATCGATGCTCGGGAAAACCTCAACATGAATAGTGAAACATCAGTCCTTACTGAAGCCACCCGTGACCGAATTGAATCCATGGTCAGGGATAACCGGATTATGCTCTTTATGAAGGGCACGCCCCAGACGCCAATGTGCGGTTTTTCAGCGCGTACCATTTCAGCGCTGGACAGCATCACACCCGAATATCAGACATTTAATGTACTTGATGACCAGGATATTCGCGAAGGCATCAAGGAATATGGTGACTGGCCAACCATTCCACAATTGTACATCGATGGCGAGCTGGTTGGCGGGTGTGACATCGTTGAAGGGATGTTCAACAACGGTGAATTGCACACCATGCTGGGGATGGAAGCGCCTGACCGAACACCCCCGGAAATCAACATCACCGATGAAGCGGCCAAAAACATCAAAGAGGCCATGCAGGGTCACGAGGGCATTGCGCTCCACTTCCAGGTTGACTCCGGCTGGAGCGCTCAGCTCAACCTTGGACCCGCGCAGGGCAACGAAATATCCACACAGTCAAACGGGATTGAAGTGCTGATGGACGTCGCCACCGCACAGCGCGCCCGCGGCGCAAAAATTGACTGGGTTGATTCAATTCATGGTGAAGGGCTGGGCGTGGAACTCCCCCAGGCGCCGCCACCTGTCAGGCAAATGTCAGTCGAGGAACTCGCAGAGGCCCTGAAGTCAGGTTCGGTAACCCTGGTTGACGCACGCGGAGCCGAGGAGCGCGAAAGCGCGAAAATTGAACCGTCAGTTCTGCTTGACCAGGACACCCTTGCAGAGCTTGAAGCAATGCCCAAAGACAGCAAGCTGGCTTTTTACTGCCACACCGGTGTGCGCAGCCAGGGCGCTGCGGAGCATTTCCGAAAGAAAGGATTTACAGAAGTCAGCAATATAGCCGGTGGGATCGAGGCCTGGTCAAAGGAAATTGACCCGAGCGTACCGCGTTACTGATCAATTCTTCATTCGTCAAAATGGGCAACAGCCGGGGCATGATCCGAGGGTCGCTCCATCCTGCGTGGCTCGATATCCACGTAGCTCTCGGTGCACCGCGGCTGCATGGCCTCGGAGGCCAGTACGAGATCGATTCGTAAACCCATTTTGCGGCGAAAGGCATTCATTCGGTAATCCCACCAGCTCCAGACCCTTTCCGGTTGATCAAACTGCCTGAAAGTATCGCTCAGTCCCAGGTCCAGGATGCGTTTGAGTGCAGCGCGTTCCTGCGTGCTGCATAGAATTTTTTCATGCCAGGCATCAGGGTCATGAACATCCCGGTCATCTGGCGCAATATTGAAGTCTCCCAGCACGATGACATTCTCGTGAGCTTTCATTTCTGTTTCGATCCAGCGGGTCACCTTGTCGAGCCAATCCAGCTTGTAGGCAAATTTCTCTGAGCCCACTTCACTGCCGTTGACCACGTAAAGGTCGATGACCCGAACGTTGCCGACGGTTGCTGCCAGTATCCGTCGCTGGGGATCATCAAGATCCGGAACATCAGTCACCGGGTCGGTCAGCGATTCACGACTCAGAATGGCCACACCGTTGTATGTTTTCTGACCCGAAAAAACACTGTGATAACCAATCTCCATCAGTTGCTCTACAGGGAATTTTTCGTCCACCAGCTTGGTTTCCTGCAACGCGAGCACGTCCGGTTGGTTGGCATTGCACCAGGCCAACACATGGGGAAGGCGCACGTTGAGTGAATTGACATTCCAGGATGCGATTTTAAACATAGCCCTACTCTAACCCGGCCAGGTTACGGCTATCCAACCGCACACCCGGCCCGAATTAATTCCTGCAGTTACAAACGGCAAATGGTAGCATGACCACCGTCCTGAATACCTTTCGATCAAACCCTTTTACCAGGAATATGAAACCGCGAAAAACGGGAATTGCACGGCTGCTGGCCGCGACCCGATATTCAATGGCGGGACTGCGGGCCTGTTACGTCAATGAAGCAGCATTTCGCCAGGAAGTGCTGTTGGTCATTATTCTTCTTCCCTTATCGTTTTTTGTTGCAGGCTCAACAACCCAGTGGCTGTTTCTCGTCATCCCCTTGTTCCTGCTTTTGATTGTGGAATTGCTCAACAGCGCCATCGAATCCGTGGTCGATCGCATGGGCCAGGAATTGCATGAGCTTTCAGGGCGTGCGAAGGATATGGGATCAGCCGCAGTTCTGATTTGTCTGCTGCTGACCGCTTGTTGCTGGATCACAGTCATCTCAACAAATTTCCTTCAGGCCGGTTAATTTTCCGGCAACAAGATCAGATACAATATTCACGTTGACCATGAAAAGAGCCATCCCCTCCATGAACATGCAAGGATTCTGTAATTGGAAACAAGCGGCTTTCAGCCTGGCACCACTGCTCGCGCTGTTTGTCGTTGCGTGCGCCTCGACCAGTCAGATGGACAAGAGTCGCAGCGACACTCTCAAACAGTATGAAACCATGATTCGCTGGAGCGAATGGGATGGCGCAGTCAATTTTATTGCCCCGGAGTACCTGGAGCAGAATCCGATCAGCCGGCTTGACCTGGACCGATTGCGACTGTTCAAGGTGACCGGGTATACAGTCCGTTCAACCCAGGTATATGACGAGGGTCTGACCATGTCGCAAGGGGTTGAGATAACGCTCTTTCACAAATCCCAGGCAGTGGAACGTTCCATCATTGATGAACAGATCTGGCGTTATGACCAGGAGCGCCAGGCATGGCTGCTTCACACTGGCCTGCCTGACCCGACCGCAAGTCGATACTGACGGACTCACCCGCTAGCTACTCGATTCTGCACCAGCAGTGTGATTCGATCACCAGCCCGCCAGTGGCTCGATTGAATAGCCTGAGGTCACGCTGGAAGCTGCCAAAAATCTGACCCTGGAACACATTTGACCAGCGCCAGGAGCTGAAGCCTCCGGCCCTGACCATGACATCGCCCGCCATATCCAGCAGGAACATCTCCAGCGCACTCAGCTCGCTTTCTTCGTACTCGACAGCGAAATCAGTACCAAGGCCCGCCATGCGCCCGGCAGAGTCAATCGCCTGTTGCAGGGTGCCCGTATGATCCACCAGCCCAAGTTCCAATGCCTGCGTACCCGTCCAGACGCGCCCCCTGGCAACCTCGTCGACTGCTTCCGGGGTCATGTTGCGTGCTTTGGCAACCAGGTTGATGAACTCATCATAAGTACGCTCGATCGAGAACTGGTAGATCCTGGCCACATCAGGGTCGAGCTCCCGGGTCGGATCAAACTGTCCGGCAAGGGGTGTGGTTCCGACTCCATCGGTGTGAACACCGATCCTGTCCAGAGACTTGTTGATCCTGGGCGCCATCGCATAAACCCCGATTGAGCCTGTTATGGTGGTGGGGCTGGCCCAGACCTCGTCTGCTGCCATAGATATCCAGTATCCACCGGAGGCAGCCACGTTACCCATCGAAATCACCACCGGCTTACCGGCATCGCGCAGTGCCTGGAGCTCAACACGAATTTTCTCGGAGGCCAACGCATCGCCGCCCGGACTGTCCACCCGAAGCACCACTGTGGCAACGTCTGATCGACTCGAAAGCTTGCGCAGGCGAGCAATGGTGGGCTCCGATGCCACGTATCCGCTTTCAGCATGGCCCTGCACAATATCACCCTGGGCGACCACGACGGCGACTTTCTGACCCGGTTTCTCAAGGCGCTGAAGACTGGTTGTCAGCAGGTAATCATCAATGGCAATGTGTCTGTAACCCATCTCGTTGAATTCCGGGGCGCTCAAGGTAGCCAGCTCCTGGGCAGCCTGGGATTCAGTGATCAGTCGATCAACCAAACCCATTTCAAGTGCAAGCTGTGCGAAATCCCCACCAACCGCTTCCAGGCGATCAGGAAATTCTGCAATCGATTCCCTGAGTTCTGCAGGTCGCAGCCCGCGCTGAAGAGAGATGCCGTCGGTGTAAAGCTGCCACAGGCTACGCAACCAGGAAAGATTGGCCTCTCGCGCCTGGGCAGACATATCGTTTCGAATCCAGGGCTCCCCGGCCGATTTGTATTCCCCTGCCCTGAACAGATTGACCTCAACAGACAGTTTTTCCAGAAGCTCCTGGTAGTACTGACGGTAAACCGAGAATCCATCCATCCAGACCAGGCCCTCGGGATTCAGCCATACCTCATCAGCCAGTGCCGCCAGGTAATACTGCTGCTGACCCAAAAGATCACCCACGGCGATGACTGGTTTTCCAGATTCCCTGAAATCCTCCACAGCAGCCTCAATCTCCTGCAAAGCAGCGAGACCGATGCCCCACAAATGGGAAGGATCGATGACAAGGAGAGTGATTTTCGAATCGTTCCTGGCCCGGCGAATTGCAGCAACCACGTCACGCAACCGGGTTTCCATCACCCGGCCTTCGCTGGCTTTTTGCAGGGCCTGGTCGAGAGGACTACCTGTGTATTCCTCAACAACACGGCCGGATGGCTGGACAAGAAGAGCGGATTTAGATTGCACAACCAGTGATTCACTGGAAGCAAAGAAGAGCCCGAATATCAGGAACACAATCAGGAAGAAAACAAGGTTCAGAAATACCTTCCTGGCACCATCAATGATTCGCCAGATACCTAAAAAGAATCGGGCTACCCCGGAACGTTCCGCTGACATTCAGAATCCTTGTGTTTCCAATGGTTCGAATTCGCCATTGTAAGACAAATGACCTGTTTCAGGCTCGCCAAATTTCAGTCGATTTAACCAAGCGGCCCAGGAACAATACCAGCCGAAAAACCTTAAATAATTGTATTTATTATATTTTTTATGATGGCACGAAATCTGCATCACTATATACATCATTCACAGAAATTTGGAGACAGTGTTATGGGAGCCATTTCGAGATTGCGATATGTCATCGCTGCCAACGTCAATGCCCTGCTTGAAAAAGCAGAAGACCCGGAAAAACTGCTACGGGCATTGATACGTGAGATGGAAGATGCCAGCGAAGAGGCGCGTATGGCATGTGCTGACCTGCTGGCTGAGCAACAACATCTCGAACGGCTTGAACGCCAGCTCGGAGAGGAAAAAGCTGAATGGCAACATCGTGCTGAAAGGGCGGTGTCTGAAGGCAGGGATGACCTGGCTCGCGCTGCGCTGAAAGCTGTGCATGATATTGGCCAGCGCCACGATGCAGTGGTACGCGATCAGGGTGAGGTACGGGATCGTGTCGAGCAGATGGAAAATGACATGGTGACGCTCAAGGGTAAGCTGGCTGAGGCCAAAGGCAAACGGAAAGCCCTCAAAGCTGGTAAAACACCAGCTGCTGTTTCGCATCGGGAACAAAAGATTTCACCCACTGAAAAGAAGGTAAGGCGCGCCATGAGCCGCTTTGATCGCCTGGAAACGCAGGTTGAAAATCTCGAGGCACGGGTTCGCTCCTACGAGGTGGGTGGTAGTGCTCCATCTGTCTGGGGTCCGTCTCATCACGATCCGGATCCTCTGGTCGAGGAAGAACTGGCTGCAATGAAAAACCGGCTTGGCAAGGATGCGCAACCCCGTTCCGAAAATACAGCCGACCAGAATTCGCAGGAAAATGCCTGACAGCGAACCCATTCCTCCCTTCGTGGTCGTATTGACTGGATCAAGAGAATAATCCGACCACGGAGGGGCTTATGGCACGCCCAGACAACCAAATTACAATTCGAACGCTGGTCATTGTGTTCCTGGTAACCGCAGGCATTTCTGCCTGCAGCCGGGACGATGTCGGCGTACCTGAGGAATCGGTGGCTGCTGAGAAACCTTCGACCGATGAATGGGTCGCTGACACAGCTGAGCCCAAAAAGGATCAATACGAAATGATGGGTGAGTGGCAGTTGGTTGCCATTGATCAGCAGGAATTGAGCCAGGGTGGCACGCCCACCGTGTTTTTTGGCGATGAAGGCAAGTGCTGGGGCTACACCGGAGTCAATGATTTCACAACATCATTCTCGCTGGAAGGCCCGAAGAACGGCAAAGTGGAGCTGGGCAATGCTGCCGTGACCCGCAAAGCCGGACCACCGGAAGCAATGGCGCTGGAAAACCTGTTCCTTGATCGTTTCCAGTCGGCCAGTTCTTACGAAGTGGAAGGCGACATGCTCTACCTTTATTCAGGCGAGCAGGAAAACCTGACTTTCAGGCGCATTTATTAAGCTGGAATTTCAAGGATATGCCGTTTGCTGGTGACCAGGAACCGACTGGTCAGCAGAATGGCTGCAACTGTCAGACCCAGGATCATGCCAATCCACATTCCGCTGGGCCCCATTTCAGCATTGAAAGTCAGAAAATAGCCTGAAGTCAGGCCCACCAGCCAGTACGCCAGGACATTGATGATCATTGGTATCCTCGTGTCCTTGTATCCCCTCAGGCAACCGGCAGCCGCGATCTGAACACCATCCGACAACTGAAAAATTGCAGCCAGGAACAATAGTCCCAGGGCCAGCGAGGTCACTGCAGGGTCATCGGTATACATTGCAACAATCAATTCCGGAAACAGGAAAATAAATGACGCACTGAAAGTCGCGAACCCCACGGCTATAGCGAGCCCGATCAAACCGGCGTATCGCGCACCGTGGGGATCTCCGCGCCCAAGCGCGTTTCCGACTCGTACAGTGATTGCAGTTGTAAGTCCCAGCGGCACCATGAACACCAAAGCTGCGAAATTGATCGAAACCAGGTGCGCTGCCGATGGAACCGGGCCCAGTTTCGCAATCAACAGTGCTGCGGCCACGAACAGGCTTCCTTCCACGAAAATAGTTACCCCAATCGGCAATCCCAAGCGGAGAAGTTCTGAAATCACCTTCCAGTCAGGTGGCTCTGGCTTTTTGAACAACTCAAAATCTTTGAAATGCCTGTGCTTGCGAATGTAATAGAGCAACATCAGCGCCTGCAGCCACAGAACAATGGAAGTGGCATAGCCACAGCCTGTGGTTCCCAGGGCGGGCAGGCCAAATTTTCCATACATCAGCACGTAATTCAGCGGGATATTTAGCAAGGCACCCAACAGGCCATAAAACATGGTGGGCCTGGTGTGCCCACTACCCTCGCTGAAAAATCGCAAAAGAAATACCAGGCAGATTGCCGGTATGCCCCAGACCAGTGCTCTCAAATAGTTTTCAGCCACGGGAATAATCTGTGGATCGATTCCGAGTGACCGCATGATGCTGCCGCTGTAAAACAACACCAGTGCGTAGGGAAAACACCACCAGATTGCCAGGTACAGGGCCTGCCGGGTCTGTGCGCCGGCTTCAAGGCGTCGATTGGCTCCATCGAGCTGGGCGACGGTAGGCTGAACCGCCATCATTGAGCCAATCACCAGCATCATCATTGCCGACCAGATGGCCCCACCCGTTCCAAGACCTGCGAGTGCGATGTCCTTTTCCGGCAGCCGTCCGGACATCACCGTGTCGATAAAATTCATGCCCAGCACCCCGATCTGGCCAATGATCACAGGCATAGCCAGCTGAAGTGTCCGGCGGATTTCCGCAGGATGGTTGCGCTGTGTGGTTGCAATGGCCATGTGTACAGACGGCTCTGGGGCGAAGACCGGCAATTCTACCTGAGACTGTAGCTGATCATCTCAATGAATCCGATTCTCATCACCTTGCCTTGCACTCGAACCGACTGACCGATAACGTGGTGCACGGGAGAGTTGGAGATGGCCTAGATGGCTTCTTAGATGAGTCTGACAGCATTCGTAACCGGCGCCAACGGATTTCTTGGGTCCAATCTCGTTCGGGAACTGGACAGACAGGGCTGGGAAACCACCGTGATTGTCCGGCCCACCTCCCTGCTTGATGATATTCAGGATATTCCTCTGAAAATTCACCAGGGCGACATCGTTGACGTGACGTCTGTTCATGAGGCCATGCCGCGGGATGTAGATGCAGTTTTTCACGTGGCCGCCAGCACCAATGTCTGGGCTGGCAACAATGATGAGCAAAACCGCATCAATATCGACGGAACCCGCAACATGATTGAAGCTGCCATTACGGCGCGTGCGGGACGATTTATACACACATCCAGTTTTACAACCTGGGGATTTCTCGAAGGGGATATCAATGAGAACAGTCCACGCTCCCGAAACAGTGACTGGATTAACTATGTTCGCAGCAAACGTATCGCAGAAGACCTGGTCAAAAAAGCGGTAAGCGAGCAGAAATTTGAGGCTGTGATTCTGAACCCGGGACACATTCTCGGCCCCGGCGATCGACACAACTGGTCACGAATGGTGAAAATGGTTGCAACCGACACTTTACCCGCACTTCCCCCCGGAGGAGGCGCGTTTGCAGACGTGCGCGAAGTGGCCAAAGCCCACATTACGGCCTTTCACAAAGGTGAGAATGGCGAGCATTACCTGTTGGGCGGAGACGATTACAGCTTTGCTGAAGTCATAGGACTGGTCGGTGAAATCCTTGGAAAGGAAACCCCGAAGAAGCCAACGCCATCATGGGCCTTGAGAACCATCGCCCACTTCAATGCCGCCGTCGCATCGATCACCCGCAAGCCACCAAAAATTACACCGGAGTCGGCTGCGATGATTTGTCATCACATGCGATGTCAATCCACGCGTGCAAAGGCAGTGCTGGGTTACCGGCATACGCCCATCCGGCCCCTGGTCGAGGACACGGTTAACTGGATGAGACAGGCAGGGCTGCTGAAATGACGGATGAAGCCAGCGTCACGGACACGCCATCATCGGCACCTTCAAAGTCACTCACGATCAAGCCAAGCCGGCTTGCCGGCTCGGAGCGTTGCCTCAACTGCAGTACAGAGCTGGTTGGCCCGTTCTGTCATTTTTGCGGACAACCTGACAAGCGACTGATCCGGTTTTTTCCTGTCCTGGTTCGCGAGTTTTTTGAAGATTTTCTCGAACTGGACACCCGCTTCACGCGAACAATGAAACCATTGTTGTTTCAACCCGGCCGGCTGTCACGGGACTACCTGGATGGGCGTCGATTCAGATACACCACGCCCATCCGATTGTTTATTTTTTCCAGCATGTTGTTTTTCATCCTGGCAGCAACCCTTGCCAGCAACGCCATCAATGTGGGCGATGTGACTTTCGACGATGACGATGACATCGACATCACGACCCTGAAGGACAAGGATGAATTGTCGGGCCTTAGCGAAGAAGAGTGGGCAGAGCTGGAGGCCCAGATAAACAAGGCAAAACAAGCGTCGGCAGCAGAAGCCTGGGAAGACATGAAGGGCACCCCTGCACCTGATGATCCAGTCGAAGCGAGCAAACCTGATGATGATGAATTACACATCAAGTTTAATGACGAGGAATGGGACCGCGAAACCAATCCCCTGATCATTCCGTTTTTGCCTGATCGGTTTAACAACTGGATCAACGATGAAATAGAAAAGTCGCCGCAGAAAGGCAAGGAGATTGAGAAAAACCCGGACATCATCGTCGACAAGGTCTTCGAATTGCTCCCGGCAACCATGTTTATCATGCTGCCATTCGTCGCACTGCTGCTGAAAATCTGGTACCTGTTTGCGAAGAAATACTACGTTGAGCACCTGATACACGCACTGCACAACCACGCATTCCTGTTTGTGGTTCTGACCATCACCTTGCTGATAAACGCGCTGATTGACTGGCAGGATCCGGGAGGACAGAGTAGGTTCTGGCAGAATCTCGGCTGGATCAACGTCGCCATTTACATCTGGATTCCAATTTACCTGTTCCTCTCATTGCGAACCGTCTATGGGCAGGGCTGGACACTCACGGTCTTCAAATATGGCGCGATGGGCATCAGCTATATGATGTTGTTGATTTCTGCGACCACGATCGTGGCGCTGCTCAGCTTCCTTCTGCTTTAGGCCTCTCATGCTTGTGACCTCAGGGCAGGCTTCTCTTCATTGACCTGGAAGCGCCGCGCGACGCAGGTGCGACTGGACAATTCGGCAGGGAAGCCGAATTAACACTTTCAGGACATGGAAGTCCTGTAAGCGTGAGTCCATCAAGCAACAAGGAGTAAGGGGAGCCCCCCATTGTTTATCGGGGGGCCGCGAACTCAGTCAATGAAGAGAAGCCTGCCCTGCGGTTACTTTCACCCAGTAGCAACGAATTTCTTCTCCAGGTAAGCAAAAACAGCACGCAGACTCAGCGCCTCACCACCCTCCGGCCTGCCGGGGCGACTGGTCTGGTTCCAGGCAAAAGTATCAATGTGCGCCCAGCTGTCATCGGAATCCACGAAATGCTCCAAAAACAGGGCAGCAGTGATGGCGCCACCAAACGAAGTGCGGGCATTGTTACTGATATCCGCAATATTACTCTTGATCAGGTCTTTGTATGGCTGCCAGAGTGGAAGTGTCCAAAGCGGATCCTCGCAGGCATCGCCAGCAGCCTGGATTCCGGATGACAACGATGAGTCATTGCTGAACAGGGGTGGAAGATCTGTGCCCATGCCAACGCGCGCAGCACCGGTCAGGGTGGCGAAGTCTATGATGACCTCGGGCTCCATTTCACTTGCATATGTCAGGGCATCCGAGAGAATGACCCGGCCTTCGGCGTCAGTATTGCCGATCTCTACAGTCAGGCCCTTGCGTGTTGGTATGACATCGCCAGGGCGATAAGCATTGCCTGAAACAGAATTTTCAACCGCGGGTATCAGCAACTTCAGCCTGACCGGAAGATTGTGGGCCATCACCAGTTGAGCAACACCTAATGCATGGGCAGCGCCACCCATGTCTTTTTTCATCAGGGCCATTCCGGCAGTCGGTTTAAGATTCAGGCCGCCAGTATCAAAACAGACGCCCTTGCCGACCAGAACTACGATTGGCGCATCTCTTTTACCCCAGGTCAGTTCAATCAGCCTTGGCGGTCGGGTCGAAGCCCTGCCAACAGCATGGATCGCCGGGAAATTACTGCTGAGAAGATCGTCGCCGGATATGGATTTGCATTCCGCATCAAACCGCTTTGCAACCTCGGAAACAGCATCTTCAAGCTGTTGCGGACCAAGATCTTCAGTGGGTGTGTTGACCAGGTCCCGCACCAGGTATTGCGCTTCAGCAAGAGACTTTACACGGTCTGCGATGTCCTCATCCAGGACCAAACTGCAGGTTTTTGTGTTGTTGTCTTTCTTGTAGCGATCGAAACGATAGGTGCCAAGACCCCAGCCAAGACTGGCCTGAGCCCTTTTATCGGCATCCCAGTCGCTGTCGAGACGATAGGTACCCTCCGGCAGTTTGCCAGGCAAAGCAGCCAGTTGATAAAGACTACCCTTGTCATTCGTTCCGAACAGACAGGCCTCGATACCACCGTCAGCCCCTGGCAAGACGCAAATCTCACCAGCGCCCGACATAAAGCCACTGGACTCAACCCATCGCAACCGGGACCCGGAAGCCTCCGACTTCCAGTTCACAAACTGATCCTTGTCAAGGGGAACCAGGGCGATTGCTGCTTGTTGCGAGTCCGTTGTGTATGTCATTCAGTGTCTTCCGAAAATGGCAGGGGCTTGCTAATCAATTCGGGCGACATAATCACTCCGATTGCGTCGCAATTGCAAGATCAATTGCCTGTCTGCGCGCATCAGGGCGTCCTGGAAGTCAGCCAGGCTGGAAACCCGGGTTCGGTTTACCCCGGTGATAATGTCGCCACTACGAAGCCCCTGTCGAGCCAGACGACTTTCTGCCTGCAGTTCGGTGATCAGCACCCCCCGCACCCTTTCAGCGCGGGATTTGGCTGGCAATTCTTCAAACACCGCGCCACTGAGGCGTCGATCAATCGATGCTCCATCCAGTTGCCTGAGTGCTTCAACATCCAGGGAAACCTGCCGTTCGCGTTGATTTCGAATGTACTCAACCTGCACGGGCTGGCCAATGGGTAATTGGCCCTCGATGTTATGGAAGTCCTGGGCGCTGGCCACGCTCAAACCAGAAACCGCCACGATGACGTCTCCGGCCTCAAGCCCGCCACGTTCTGCCGCCGACTCGCCAAGGACTTCGGCAACCAGCGCACCACCCCTGACGTTGACGCCCAATGCACCTGCAAGCTCTCCGGTAAGGTCCTGAACAAACAAACCCAGAGTGCCCCTCCTGACTTCTCCAAACTCAACCAGTTGTTCCATCACGTAGCGCGCCATGGACGAAGGAATAGCGAATCCGATTCCCACGTTGCCGCCACTGGGGGTAAAAATTGCGCTGTTGATTCCGACCAGTTCGCCGCGCAGGTTGATCAGCGCGCCACCGGAATTACCCGGGTTGATGGACGCATCGGTCTGGATAAAATTCTGAAACTCGAGGCCTCGTACACCTCTTCGACCAAGTGCACTTACAATTCCGGAAGTGACTGTTTGTCCCAGCCCGAACGGATTGCCCACAGCCACGACGAAGTCGCCAACCCTCAACTCTTCAGAATCGGCCATTGGCAGAGCATCCAGCTCATCTGCTTCAACACGGATCATGGCCAGGTCGGTATCGGGATCAGTACCAATCACTTCCCCTGAGAGGCTACGTCCATCATTCAGGGTGACCGAGATATCAGTAGAGCCCTCGATCACGTGGTTATTGGTGAGAATGTACCCCAGCTCTGCATCAACGATAACGCCCGAGCCAAGGCTTCTCGATATCCGCTCACGCGCTCGCTCAGGGACATTAAAAAATCGCCTGAAGAACGGATCGTTAAGCAGCGGGGAGCGAACCTGTACCCGCGTTTCAGTGTAAATATTGACCACCGACGGTGTGACTCTCTCCAGGACCGGGGCAAGTGAAGGCAGTGGTTCGCCGTCGACTGCAACTGGCAGTGCCGCACCAACCGAAGAAGGGAGCAAAACCGCGACAAGGGTTGCAACCCCGACCAAATGGATGGATTTCCTGAATAACATCTTTAGCAAAACCTGGATTCTCCTCTGCAATAACAATACTGTCAGGATTTATCTTCTGCCCGCTAGGACAGGGGTTAAAAGCAAAGGTTCTCACAGCCTTTTTTGGTCCAACCTCCCGGCCCAACCAGGGTCGAATTGCTTGTGTTTTGTCAAAAAACCGGATATATAGCCATAGAAATGAAATAAAACCACAATATATTGTGGTCAGCCGATCCGGCTTTTGAGTTTCGGGCAGTCATTGTATTCCTCGAAGCTCCATTGCAGAATGGGGACAATGGATCTACAGCAACAGGTATTGAGAACAGACGTTGCAGGCATGCCGCTCGAGTGGATCGGCTACCAGGAGGCTGTCCGCCTGATTTCTCTGTCCCAGGTCAGTTATTCACTTGGCCGCCGGGTCTATACGGTTCATGGTGGCATCAATGCCATCTCCGGAATACAAAGCGTCATTGATGTCAACGCGATCATCGCGACCACCGGGCAGCACCCACACGAACACCTGTTCTCTGAAGCCTATACGCCACCGTTGAGCAACAAGGCGCTGTTCCGCCGTGACCAGTCCCTGTGCCTCTACTGTGGCGAGCAGTTTCCAAACTTCCTGCTTTCCAGGGATCACGTCAAGCCGCTGAGCCAGGGTGGCCTGGATAAATGGGTCAACTGCGTGACGGCCTGCAAGCGTTGCAACAACTACAAGGCAGGGCGCACTCCAGAGCAGGCGCACATGCAGTTACTGGCAATTCCCTTCAAACCGACTCATGCTGAATACGTCTATTTGCAGGGCCGAAAAATCCTGGCCGACCAAATGAAGTTTTTGTTATCGCACTTCCCGCGCAACAGCCTGTTGCGAAAGCGCGTCGAAAGTGGTGAAGAGCTTCTGACTTAGTAGTCGAGGAAGCTGTGCCCGTTCCACGACACGCCGTGAATACGTCCCTGTAGGCTCTTCGCTGACTTCCCTGTCAGCGAAGGTCGTGGAACGGGCACACCTAGCCCTCGACTTATAGCGTCCGAGTTTTCTGATCAGCCGACCCACCTCTATTGGAACCTGGCAACCAAAGTCGGACTCTGTTTTCGCCAGAGCCCGAAGAACAGCAAGAAACCCCCAGGGTGAAAGCCGCGGCGAGGTGTCTTCTTGCGCAACCTTCGGCGACATGGAAGTCGCCGAAAGAGCTTACAGGGATGTATTTATAGCGTGTTGCGCAAGAAGGCACCTTGTTGCGGCCTTACCTCATGTTCATGTCATAATCTCTCGCATGAGTAACCCTCCTGTATATCTTGTTGACGCCAGCGTCTACATCTTCCGCGCCTGGTTCTCTATGCCGGATGAATTTCTTAACCCTGCAGGGCAACCCACCAACGCCGTTTACGGATTTTCCGGATTTCTTTGCAGCCTGCTGGAGCAGACCAATGCCTCGCACGTGGGCGTCGCATTCGATGAATCGTTGACCACCAATTACCGCACGGCAATCTATCCTGATTACAAGGCCAATCGTGACCCTGCACCCGAGGAACTGAAACGCCAGTTCGCATGGGCCAGGGGCGTGGCTGAAGCCATGGGGTTGAAGTGTTACGCCGATCCGGAATACGAAGCTGATGACATCATTGGCACACTCAGCGAGCACTGGCGTGGCCAGGGTCATCCGGTTTGCGTGGTCACCAGCGACAAAGACCTGACCCAGCTGGTGCGCGAAGGTGATTACTGGTGGGATTTTTCCCGTAATCAGAAATTATCGCCAGCAGGAATCAAGGATAAGTTTGGCGTGACACCGGAGCAGATTGCTGATTACCTGGCGCTTGTAGGAGACTCAGTAGATAACATCCCTGGTGTGCCCGGAGTGGGGCCAAAGTCGGCCACGGCGTTGCTGGAGCACTTTGGAAACCTCGATTCAATCTTTGAGCGACTTGCCGAAGTGGAGCACCTGAGCGTTCGTGGTGCGAAGTCACTGATGAAAAAGCTTAATGATCATCGCGATGCAGCTGAACTGGCAAGATCTCTCACCGGTATTCACCTGCAAGTCCCGTGCGCCCTGGAGGAACCGGACATTCTTCGATCAGATACGGACGAGGCTGCCCTGCACCAGCTTTTTGACCAGCTCGCATTCGGTAACATGCTCCGCCAGCGCATCCTGCAATCATAGCTCTGACTCGCATGGAGCCTTGGCACCCGCGATGGTACGAAGCAGGCACTTCTTGCGGAAAGGATGCAAGCCGTACCTGCTTCGGAACCGACGCTTCCATGTGCCACGTCTCAACCAACCCCGCCAAAAGCTTGTGGGACTGTATTCCTGATGAGGGAATTCGAATGGTACCCGGACCATTGCTCTTCACTAATCGTGGAAAATAAAGGGCCAAAAATGGAAGTCACCCCGGAAATGCGAATAGCATTGTCCGGGGCCGATCTTGCTCATTCAATCAGTTGTCGCGTGCACGCGACAACGTCTCTTCCTCGAATTTCTTCATATCCGGCCGGACGATGTCCTGGCCTGCATCAAGCCCGGTTTTCAACACGATGATTTCACCATCAGCCGTGGCCGGATCGAGTAAAGGGGAGTTTGCGAAATAGTAAATGGCGTCCTGGTGAAACGTGCCGCCAGAGAGCTTGTCGAACCACTCCAGCGCGATGGCCATCGGCCGCACTTCTTCGACCAGGCCTCCGGAAGGGTCAAGCTGCAAAGCCAGAAGCCGCTGTGGCTGAATGCCGGATTGAATCAGGATCAGTTCGTTGCCGACGTGAAACATGCCTTCGATACCGCCAAGATTCAACGTTTCAGGACCTTCGAGCATCACCGCTGTTTCGTTTTCCGGATCAATTACCAGGATGCCTTTATTGATATCAGCCAGGTAAAGGCGCGCGCCATTTTCTGATATCGCGATATCGCGGAAACCATAAAGCTCCTTGTCCACTATAAAGGGCGCAATGACATGAGAATCCGCTGGCTTGCGGTAAACCACCGGAACCTGGCGGTCAACGACGAAGACATCGCCTTCAGGGCCGACGGCAAGAGCGCCAAACTCAAATGGCGCATTGGTATCATCTGGTAGATAGGTCCCAACCAGCCTGAGGGAATCCAGTTCGAAGGCAAACAGGCCGGATCTGCCAGCTTGTTTGTCGCTGAAGCCTTGAAACTGCGGGATGGAAGCGCTGGAAACCCACAACCGATTTCTTTCTGCGTCCACAGCGATGTCCATGATGGCCCACAAGCTGTTGTCTTCACTGGCCTTCAATAATTCCTTTGCTTTACCCTTGTCATCGACTGCCAGCACTGATCCCTCGCCAGCGGTGCCCACAAGGAACTGCTCTCGGGTGGGATCCCATGCAAGTGCAGTAGGCAGCTCAGAATCAAGCTCGAAAGTCGGCTCTGCCTCTCCGGCCGGATCACCCGCTCGAATCAGCAGGTCGTTCATGTAGTCGTAGACTTCTGTACCGCGAAGTTCGATGGTTTCATCAAGCTGATTAAAATCGTAACTCAAGCCTTGCTGCTGCATTTGTAGCATGTAGTGATAAGCGGAAGTGGGCCTGCCCATCATCGCCGAAGCCCTCACCATGTTGACGAAATGCTCAACCTCATAAGGCTGCTGCTTGCGAAGCAAGATGGTGGTTTGCAGAAGCCTCAGCCAGTTTTCTTCTTCAAGGGCAAGCTGGGCCATTTCTTCAAGTCCGGTAATATCTGAAGGAAACCTACCGGTCGATTTCCTTGGCTTGGGTGCTTCCGATGCAGGCTCCTGGGCCATTACAGGCATCACCAGCACGGAGGCCAGCAAAAACATTATCAATGTGACGATTTTGGATTTCATATTCATTCCTGACGGGTGTATTGCAGCGCCCGATTTTTTTAGTCTTGTATGTGTCGGTTTCGGAGTGCTAATTGGAGGGCCAAAGCCCAAATTGGTTCAACACCAGCAGATTACAAGGATACAATTGAATACATGCCTGAGAGTAATGAATCCGATCCGGATCTGATCGTTCACGCCAGTGGGCGTTTCCTGAAGCTGCTGGAGCGCGACAACTGGGAATACGCCACGCGCTCCAATGCAAGCGGAGTGGTGGTGCTTGTGCCAGTCACTGACGATAACCACCTGGTCCTTGTCGAGCAATACCGAATTCCTGTACAGGCCACTGTCATCGAGCTTCCTGCAGGACTCGCCGGGGATGTTGAAGACCAGGACGAGAGCCTGGCTACAGCGGCTGAGCGCGAACTGCTTGAGGAGACGGGTTACCAGGCAGCGCAACTGAAGTTGTTGTTTGAGTGCCCGGTCACCGCAGGAATGAGCGATGAAATCGTTACCTTTTTCGAAGCACGTCAACTGACCAAAATCGCAAGAGGCGGAGGCGACGAAAGTGAGGACATCACGGTTCACTGCATTGCGCTTGAAGAAATCGACGACTGGTTAAAAGCGCAGGCAAGAAAAGGCTTGCTGGTTGACCCAAAAATTTATTCAGCGCTTTACTGGCTGAAATTTCCTGAATCAGCCCCATCTGCATGAGGCAATCAATGAACAATAATCAATTATCGAAGCCTCTTAACGGCCTATACACACTGGCGCTCAAGGCAGTGATGGTGGGCGGAGTCTTCATTTTCGGAGCATATTCAATGAACAGCGAAGTCAACGCGGCGGGTGATTCACCTACTGCCATAGTCATCCATGGCGGCGCGGGCACCATTCGCCGCGAAAACCTGGGGGCTGAGAAAGAGGCCGCAATCAGGAGCACCCTGGAAGAAGCTGTCAAAGCAGGTCACGCCGTACTGGCCGCGGGCGGCACCAGCCTTGATGCCACCATGGCAGCGGTTGTGATCCTGGAAGATTCGCCATTGTTCAATGCCGGGCGTGGCGCTGTCTACAATTCAGTCGGTGGTCATGAACTGGATGCTTCTCTGATGGAGGGTAACGGGCTTCAGGCAGGTGCGGTTGCCGGAGTTGAAGGCGTGCGCAACCCCATCCTCCTGGCTCACAAAGTCATGACCGAATCACCTCACGTCATGTTGATGGGCGAAGGTGCAGAAGAATTTGCCAGGATGAACGGGGTCACTTTCGAGGACAGCAGTTATTTCGATACCGAGTTTCGCCGTCAGCAGTGGGAACGCGTGCGCGAGCAGGATCCAAATGCCGCAGCGGTGTCTGAATCTTCGGATGAGTGGAAATCAACGGTGGGTGCAGTGGCCCTGGACAAGCATGGCAACCTCGCAGCCGCCACTTCAACCGGCGGAACCACCAACAAACGTTGGGGGCGCGTGGGTGATTCTCCCATTGTGGGTGCGGGCACATTTGCTGATAATCGCTCCTGCGCGGTGAGTGCCACAGGCGACGGTGAGTATTTCATCCGCGCAGCGGTCGCCAAGGACATCTGTGCAAGGGTTCAGTACCAGGGTGTCAGCCTGAGTGATGCGGCAAACGCTGTCGTTCACGGAGAACTGGTTGAAATGGGTGGCGAAGGTGGCGTGATTGCAATTGATCCGGCCGGCAACATCGTTGCCGACTTCAACACCAGTGGCATGTATCGGGCCGAGATTGATACCACAGGTGAATTAAGCGTCAGCATTTACAAAGACGATTAAAAAATTCGCGGCCAAAGCCGCTCCTACAGGATCGTTGTAGGAGCGGCTTTGGCCGAGACCTGAGAATTGTAGGAGCGGCTTCAGCCGAGACCTGAGAATTGTAGGAGCGGCTTCAGCCGAGACCTGAG
>Ga0209939_1000035_pt1 | contig 23148 bp, 23 predicted proteins | sample SalPon2A_A_D1_MG_FD_185714 | JGI IMG/M metagenome (GOLD analysis project Ga0209939, IMG submission 185714) | Soil microbial communities from South San Francisco under conditions of wetland restoration - Salt Pond MetaG R2A_A_D1_MG (SPAdes)... | ecosystem: Environmental > Terrestrial > Soil >...
GTCTTGCACAGGATCATGAAACTGCCGGCACTCTGGCGGGTTTCAAGGTATTCGGGAAGGTATCGACCTGCCTGGCGCATGATCCACAAAGGCGTGCGGTCGGTAGGCTGGCGCAAAAGGGCGCGAAGGAAAATGTCGTTTTTGAGATCGGTCACGATAAAAATGCCCCAGGATTCAGTTAGATTATTCGGTATGGTCTTCGATGGCGCGTACGATATCACGCTCCGCACAGTCATTGTCCACGTATGCCCGGCCCACATCATTTACAAGGATCAGTCGAAGACCGCTGTCGAGGGCCTTTTTATCCATCGCCATTGCTTCGAAAGCGCTTTTTGCGGAAATATCTGCCGGCCAGGTCACAGGAAGACCAAAACTAGCAAGCAGGCTTTTCAGTCGATGATCCAGGTACGGTGGCCCCGATCCTGAAATCGCACTCAGGTGTGCAGCAACGATCATACCGATCGCAACCGCTTCACCATGCAAAAAGCGTGAATAGCCCGTCAGGGTTTCAAGGGCATGACCAAATGTGTGCCCATAATTCAAAATCGCCCTGATGCCTTGTTCCTTTTCGTCCTCAGCCACGACTACTGCCTTGTTTTGAACGGAGCGGGAGATCATTGTGATGATTGTCTTGGGATCACGGGCATTGATTGAGTCGGAATTTTTTTCAAGCCACTCAAGGAAATCAGCGTCGCGAATCATGCCGTACTTGACGACTTCCGCCATTCCGGCGCTGAACTCCCTTGGCGGAAGTGTGGCCAGCGTCTCAATATCAACGATGACAGCAGCGGGTTGGTGGAATGCGCCCACCAGGTTTTTCCCGGCAACATGATTAATGGCCGTTTTACCACCCACAGACGCATCAACCTGGGCCAGCAATGTCGTTGGTGCCTGGACAAAACGTACACCGCGCATGTACGTGGCCGCCGCAAAGCCTGTCAGGTCGCCAATAACCCCTCCGCCAAGCGCCACCAGGGTGGCGTCCCGTAGCGCACCGATTTCAACCAGTTTGTCCGTGATCAGTTGCCAGTTTTCTAACGATTTCTCTGCCTCACCCGAGGGGATGACAAGGGTCTCGACATCACGGCCAGCAAGTGCACTCAGCAAGGCTTCCAGGTAAAGGGGTGCCACGTTGTCATCACTGACAACCAGCACTTTGCCCGGCAGCAGTGTTCCTGCCCACAGTGATGCCTGCCCAAGCAGATCCCCGCCAAGATGGACGGGATAATCTGAGCCAGGTACTTGAATGTTCAGGGTTTGCATGGGTGATTCGGCCGGGCTTTGAAGAATTGAACTTACCGATGGTGTCTAGGCGCCTGCTCGGCATCATTCAAGTATGACAGGATGATTCCGGAAAGTCGCTTTGCCACCCTGGATACGTTTTGATTCTGGCTGGGGAATACAATGTCGGCCAGTTCCTCGTAAATGGGGTTTCGAATTTTCGCCATCTTTGTCAGCCTTTCCTCGCGGTCCGGGGCTTGCAAGAGCGGGCGTTTCTTATCCTGTCGTAGTCGCGAGAGCTGCTGCGCCACGCTGGTTCTGAGATAAACCACGGCCCCGGATGCACTCATGAGCTCACGATTGCGTTGCCGCAACACTGCACCGCCACCCGTGGCAATCAGCATCGACTGTTTCGTGGAAAGCTCTTCGAGCAGATCGGTTTCTCTTTTACGGAACCCTTCTTCACCTTCGACATCAAAGATCAGATTGACTGACGCTCCGGTTCTGGATTCAAGTTCTGCATCGCAGTCAATAAAAGCCATTCCCAGCAGTCTGGCGACCCGGTTTCCGATGGTGGTTTTACCCGAACCCATCGGGCCGATCAGGTAGACGTTTGAATTAAGAGATGTCATACAAATACAAGTAAAATAGGGTAAAAGCGGTGTTGCCGGGGTTGTGATTCTGTACCATGACGCGATTTTTCCGACAGCGAACGCCTTGCGGTTCGAAGCTGTGTGGCCCATTGAATTCTGAGTTTAAGTTGAACACAAAATGATCCGGTTTTTTATTCTATTTGTTGTGCTTGTTGTTGGGCTATTCACCCTGGAGCTTTTGCCCGCAGGGGAAAAGTACTTTGTATTGCCATTTACGTCACTGGTTGCAGATGTCAGTGTCTGGATCGTCAAGTTCTTCGATGAAGACGTGGTCGCTTACGGCAATGTGATCCGAGATACCGCCTCCGGCTTTGGTGTACGCATCGAACGTGGTTGCAACGGTATTGAAGCGCTGATCATCCTGTTTGCCGCCATCTTTGCCTTTCCGGCACCAATCAAGAACAAGATAATCGGTTTCGCAATCGGTTTTGTGGCCATTCAGGGACTCAACCTGGTTCGAATCGTGAGTTTATTTTATATGGGGCAGTGGAATGAAGTGGCGTTCGAATGGTTCCACCTCTACCTGTGGCAGGCCCTGATTATCCTGGATGCCCTGGTTGTCTGGCTGATCTGGTTAAGAACACTGCCTCAGGCCAGGGCACGTCGAGCACTGGAAGCGCAGCAGGCTGAAGAAGCTGAGTAACAGGCTCAGTCGACCTGAAACGGGAGCACCAGGTTTTGAACGAAGAAATTCGCCAACGATTTGATCAGGTCATGATGTCTGCTGTCGAAGCGGGTGAGCCTGAGCCCACTGCGATGATCCTGGGTACGACGGATCAGCAGGGGCATGTGTCCACTCGTGCTGTTTTGCTCAAGGCTCTGGACGGGCGTGGTTTTGTTTTCTACACCAATACGCTCAGTAACAAGGGTCAGCAGCTCAGGGAAGTACCCAGAGCCTCAATCACTTTCATGTGGAAGGCCTCGGTGTGCCAGGTGCATGCCGCCGGTCAGATCGAACCGGTAACGGATGCCGAGGCCGATGCCTATTTTGCCTCCAGGGACAGGGACAGCCAGATCGGGGCATGGGCTTCCAGGCAATCGCAAGCGCTTGATGGTCGGGAAGTGCTGGAACAACGATTCAATGAATTCAGGCAGAAGTTTGAGGGTGCAGAAGTGCCCAGGCCACCGCACTGGTCCGGCTATCGGCTTTTGCCTGAGATGGTCGAGTTCTGGCACGGGCGGGAATATCGACTGCACGACCGCTTCCGTTACACACGCCGTGACGGCGCGTGGAAGCTGGAACGTCTCTATCCCTGAAAAATGCCTATTCTGTATAGAACTGCTGGTTGAATTCCACCGTCAATGGTGAGCTTTCGCCGTCAGGTACAACTTCGACCTTGAACCGGTAGGTTTCCATGTTATGAACGGGGAACTCTCCGATGTAATAGATGGCGCCATCTCCATCATCGATCTTGCGCAAAACCACTTCACGGCGCTGTCCGGTGAGGTTGGTGGCATTGACATCTATTTGCGCGGTAACAGCAGTTTGCTCGGCATCAGCAGAATCGCCCTTCTTCATGACCGTTATGTTCAGTAACGCCCGGCTCGAGGAGCGTTGAATATCGTAACCCTGTGCCACCTGGGGTGGTAAAAGGTCAGTACGCAAGGCGTTGTAATGAACAGTGTAGTCAGTGAAATCGCTCGACTGTTGAGCGAAAACGGGTTGCAGAAGCGCGAACTGGCATACAGTCAGGAATGCATATATGAGAATCTGTCTCATATTCACCATCCTAGCAGAAGCATCAGGAATCGTATCGTTATCAGCGCAAAAAGAGGTGAAAGGTCAATTCCTCCGATTGCAGGGATGATTCTTCGAAAGGGGCGCAGGACTGGTTCTGTCAGCTGATGAATCAGTGGCACAATCGGGTGCTGTGCACGAGGTCCGAGCCAGCTCAGAATCACCGAAACGATGATCACAACGGTATAGGTCAAGAGCGTCATCATCAGAATCTTGATGCATGAATACACCACCACCTGCACGGGAGACATATCGATATCGCCCAGCGTTATGATCAGGTACACCCCGATGGTCTGAAGCAGGATCATGACGACAACTGACGCAGTGTCTATTGGTCCGATCGACGGAATAAAACGCCGAAAAGGCACCACCACGGGATTTGTCACGGTAACCAGGAACTGACACAGGGGATTGTAAAAATCTGCACGCACGATCTGCAGCAGAAGGCGAAGCAATATTGCGGCAACGTAGAGATCGATCAGGGTTCCGATCAGATAGGAAACCGCCTGGTAGGTTGAACCCGACATGTTCAGGAAACTCCGCGGCTCAGCCGGCCAGTTCGCGACCGCGCCTGGTCGCAGCTTCTACTGCTGTGCGCATCAGGTCACGAAAACCATTGGCTTCCATGCTCTCGATGGCTGCCTGTGTGGTGCCACCTGGTGACGTGACTCGTTGTCTGAGGACTTCCGGCGTGCTCTCGTTCCGGGCCAGCATGGCACCGGCTCCTTCTGCTGTATGAATTGCCAGAAGCTGTGCATCGCTCTCGCTCAGCCCCAGTTCCCTGCCCGCCGCGGCCAGCGCTTCGGTCATCAGGAAATAATAGGCTGGCCCACTGCCAGAGACCGCGGTGATCACATCCATCAGTGATTCGTCTTCAACCCACACGACTTCACCCGCAGTCCGCATGATGTGTTCGGCCTGGTCCCGGTGGTGGGGTTTACAGTTTGCGCTGGCATACAGGCCACAAACGCCATGGCCGATGAGAGCTGGTGTATTGGGCATTGATCGTATTACCGGGCGGTTTTCGCCAACCACATCCTGGATGCCTGATACGGTTGTTCCGGCAGCAATGGAAAGCATCAGCTGACCATCTTCAATGATGTTGGCCAATTCGGCCAGTACAACCGGCATCACCTGCGGTTTTACAGCCAGAACGATCACGTCTGCGTCTGCTATCGCTGAATGGCTGTCGCTGTAAGTGTCGATGCCGTATTCGCGCATCAACCGCTTACGCGCCTCCTCACTGGGATCTGCAGCCCGAACGGAAACCATTCCCGGGCGCGACTTCAAAAGTCCGGCGATCAGTGCTGTTGCCATGTTTCCGCCGCCAATAAAAGCAATATTCACCTGTGATTGTCCCCGATTGTCTTGTGATGATTCATGGTCTGGGCCCGAAAATATCGGTGCCAATACGCACCATTGTACTGCCCGCGGAAATGGCCTGTTCCAGGTCTGAAGACATACCCATCGATAAGGTGTCCATTTTGAAACCGCGGGTCAGGCATTGGTCAAAGAGCGACCGCATTCGAATGAAACTCTCTTTTGCTGTGCGGCCAGTCGCTTCGTCAATGCCCGGGATGGCCATCAGGCCCCGCAGCTGAATACCCGGCAGGTCCCTTGCCAGTTCTGCCAGTTCAACAACTTCTGCCTCACTGCAGCCGGCTTTTTGTGGTTCGTTGTCGATATTCACCTGCAGGCAGACATTGATGGAAGGCATTTGCACCGGTCTCTGGTCAGAAAGGCGACGCAGTATTCTGGCACGATCAACACTTTGTACCCAGGAGAAGCTGTTGGCAATGTCGCGCGTCTTGTTGGACTGGACCTGGCCAATGAAATGCCATTCCAGCTCAAGACGTGAAAGCGCGGATATTTTCCCTAGCGCTTCTGCCACGACGTTTTCTCCAAATGCGGTTTGGCCGTATTTATGAAGCGCCTCGACCCTGCAAGCCGGGTGACGTTTGGAAACCGCAAGGATTCTGACTTCAGAAAATTCTCGTCCTGCATCTTCGCAGGCGCTTTTAACGCGCGAAGACACATTATCAAGATTTTCTTTCAAGTTATTCATCTTGCAGCAAGACTACGCATAATTTATGGTAAAGTTTGGGGTTCTATCCTGTGTAGAGTTTTCAAGGAGTTGAAAACGTTCTCCGGGGTCAAGCGACGCTGCATTGTAAGGAGGGAAGATGGACATTGCAGAACTTTTAGCCTTTGCGGTCAAGAACAACGCATCAGACTTGCATTTATCTTCTGGTTTGCCGCCAATGATTCGTGTTGACGGTGATATCCGGCGTCTGACTTTGCCTGCCATCGAAACACCACAATTGAGTGAATTGCTCTACAGCACCATGAGCGATCAGCAACGTCGCGATTTTGAGGCCAATCTCGAGGTTGACTACTCATACGGTGTCACTGGCCTTGCGCGGTTCAGGGTCAACTGTTTCCATCATGATCGTGGTGTGGGCGGTGCTTTCCGAACCATTCCCGATGAGGTATGGAAGCTCGAAGACATCGGCGCTCCTCCTGTTTTCCGTGACATTATCGACGTGCCGCGTGGGCTCGTGTTGATGACCGGGCCAACAGGATCCGGAAAATCGACCACGCTTGCAGCGATGGTGGATCATCTTAATGGCTATGTCGAGGGACATATCCTGACAGTAGAAGACCCGATCGAATTTCTGCACACTTCCCGAAAATGCGTGATTAACCAGCGCGAAGTGCATCGCGATACCCACGGCTTCAACCAGGCGCTGCGAGCAGCGCTGCGTGAAGACCCGGATATCATCCTGGTGGGCGAGATGCGTGATATTGAAACGATCCGGCTGGCAATGACCGCGGCTGAAACCGGTCATTTGGTATTTTCCACACTTCACACCAGCTCCGCGCCCAAGACGGTTGACCGTATCATCGACGTATTCCCTGCAGGCGAGAAAGCCATGGTGCGCTCGATGTTGTCCGAATCACTGAGAGCGGTCATTACCCAGGCGCTTCTCAAACGCGTCGGCGGTGGTCGTGTGGCTGCATGGGAAATCATGGTAGCGACGCCAGCGATCAGGAACCTGATTCGCGAAGACAAGGTTGCGCAAATGTATTCGGCGATTCAAACCGGTAACAACGTGGGAATGCAGACCCTGGATCAAAGTCTTGAATCGCTTGTTCAACGCGGAATTATTCATCGTACAGACGCTGCACGCCGGGCAGTGGACAAGAAGTTGTTTATGTAAGGAAACCAGCTGTCAATGTAGGGAAACTGAGACAACTACTTCGGTAGGGGAAGGCAAATATCATGAAAATCGTAGACGAATGGCTCAAACAGTTGCATGAGGAATGGGGGTCCGACCTGTTTGTTACAGCCGATGCTCCGCCTTGCATTAAGGTTCATGGAAAGATCAAACCCATTTCGACCGACGTCCTGTCCGCCGAGAAATGCGAAGAGATCATCATGAGCATCATGGTAGAGCGTCAGCGTGAGGAATTTCTGAGGACGCGTGAGTGCCAGTTTGCTTACGTTCTGGATGCCGAAGTGCGTTTTCGTGTCAGCGCATTCTTCCAGCAGGGGCAGGTGGGCCTGGTGGCTCGCCGAATCGAATCCAGGATTCCGACCTTTGAAGAGCTGGGTTGTCCACCTGTTCTGGCGGAACTGTCGCTTGCAAAACGTGGAATTGTTTTGTTCGTGGGCGCCACGGGAACGGGTAAATCCACGTCCCTGGCCGCGATGACTGGCTATCGCAATGCCCGCATGACCGGGCACATCATTACCATCGAAGACCCAATCGAATATGTCCACATTCATGGCAAGAGCCTGGTATCTCAGCGTGAGGTAGGCGTTGATACCGAATCATTCGATGTGGCCCTGCGCAATACGCTGCGCCAGGCGCCTGACGTCATCCTGATTGGCGAAATTCGTACACGGGAATCCATGGAGCATGCGATTACGTTTGCAGAAACAGGACACCTTGTTTTGTGCACACTGCATGCCAACAACGCCAACCAGGCGCTTGATCGAATCCTGCATTTCTTTCCGGAAGAAGCCAAGGAACAGATTCTGCTTGATCTTTCATTCAACCTGAAGGCCATCCTGGCTCAACAACTCTTACCGTCGGTTGACGGTTCGCGTCGCTGGGCAGCATTTGAAGTCCTGGTGTCAACGCCGCTCGTCAAGGACAAGGTTCGCAAGGGTGAAATTGGCGAATTGAAAGAAGTCATGAAGGCCTCGGGTCATCACGGTATGGAAACTTTCGACCAATGCCTGTTCAAAATGTACAAGGAAGGCAAGATTTCATACGACGAAGCCCTGCGTCATGCAGATTCTGCCAATGAAGTCCGGTTGATGGTGAAAATTGACGAAGGTGGTGATGTCGATACCCTGACAAAGGGTATGGAAGGGGTCGAAGTGCTTGGAGGCGAGTTCAGATAGAACCATTCTCCCGCATATCTGTCGCAACACGGTAACTGTCTGTTTGGACATAATGCCAGGCCCCCGGGCGCGAGGCTCTAAAGAATGCGAATACTGATTATTGAAGATAATCCGGATATTGCCGCTAATATTGGGGACTATCTGGAAGACCTTGGCTACACGGTGGATTTTGCCGGCGACGGAATAACCGGTTTGCACCTGGCTGTTGTCAATGATTTTGATGCCATTATTCTCGATCTTGCCCTGCCCGGAATGGACGGCCTGGAGGTATGTCGAAAGTTGCGCCAGGAAGCATCTAAAGACACTCCGGTTCTTATGCTGACAGCCCGTGACCGGCTTGAGGACAAGCTGGCCGGATTCGAAACGGGTGCAGATGATTATCTCGTCAAGCCTTTTGAGCTACAGGAAGTGGTGGCTCGCCTGAAGGTGCTCGCAAGCCGTGGTCGTCGGCGTACCAAGCGTGAGCTGACGGTTGGGGAGCTCACTTACAACCTGGATACTCTCAACGTGAATCGCCAGGGGCAGGAGATCCATCTCAACCCGATTGGGCTCAAGCTTCTCCAGTGTCTAATGGAGGCATCTCCGAATGTTGTATCAAGGGCAGAGCTTGAGCTGGAAGTCTGGGGTGAGGAAATGCCTGACAGCGACAGTCTGCGGGTACACATTCACACATTACGAAGTGCAATCGATAAGCCGTTTGAAACCAATATGATTCAGACGCGGCACGGAATCGGTTATCGCCTGATTGAATCAAGTGTGTGAACAGGCCCTGAATGCAAGCACGTCGCCGACTTAGAAGCCGAATTGTTCTTTCGTTTTTGCTGTTCGGCACCCTGCTGAGTGCTTCTTTCGCCCTCAGTACCATGTTTCTCCAGAATACGCTCGAAGACCAGCTGATTGGCGGTACGCTGCAGGAAGAACTGGATGATTATGTCAACCAGTTGCGCTTTGATCCCTCGGTTGTCGAGCCTTTCTATTCCAGGATTCAGGGATATGTTACGCGACCTGGCGATCCCAACGGAACGGTTGACGAGGCGGTGCGTAATCTCGGCACCGGCGTACATGATGTGCGTCTGGCATCCGGAATGGTGATCAAGGCTGCTGTAAGAAAAGATGACGATTTGTGGGCCTTCCTTCTTTATGATGTCAGCGACAACCAGTTGCTGAAGCAACAATTGCTGTGGGCCCTGGTCGGGGCCGTCCTGTTGTTTTCAGCACTCTCTTTCATGCTTGGTTCGTGGTCGTCCCTGCATGTCATGAAGCCGGTCACTGACCTGGCAAACCGGCTGGAAACTGCCGGCGATGAGGATGTGCCTGAAACCCTGGCAGACCATTTTGCAGACGACGAGGTGGGTGAGCTTGCCAAGGCGCTGGACAGCTATGCACATCGTTTGCATCACATGGTTGAGCGTGATCGCGAGTTTAATGCTGATGTGAGTCATGAGCTTCGCTCACCATTGACCGTCATCACTGGTGCCACGGAACTGTTGCTGGCACAGCCTGACCTTGATCCCAAAGTGCGCACCCGCCTGCTGCGAATTGCCCGTGCTGCTCGTCAGTCTGCGGATATCACCACGGCCCTGTTGCATATGGTCAGGGCAGAACAGGGAATCGATAAGGACAGCTCTGCAAACAATATTGGCGATGTCGTCAACAACGTGGTTCACCTTCATCAGCCACTGATTGGTGCCAAACCTTTGCGACTTGAAGTCATCGAGGAAGATCGCGTTAGTGTCATTGCGCCGGAGGCCGTTGTGGCAGTGACCCTGGGCAACCTGATCGGTAATGCCATGCGTTACACATCTGAGGGCGAAGTCAGGGTCACTATAGGCAGCGGTCGGGTTCTCGTTGAGGACACCGGTCCGGGCATTCCCGAGGAAGATCTGGACCATGTTTTTGACCGACACTATCGCGGTCAGAACATCAGCGGCAAAGGTGCAGGGCTTGGCCTTGCCATTGTGAAGCGTTTGTGTGAGCTCTACGGTTGGTCAATCCGGTTCAGCAACCGACCAGAGGGTGGTTTGCGTGCCGAGTTATCCTTTTTTTCTTCAAGCTGAATTGAGGAAGTGATTACAGCAGATGTCGATTATTGATTGTCCCCAATGCGGTAAGAGAACCTCCAGCAGGGCGCCAATTTGTGATCATTGCGGCTATGCTGAGGGCGAAACCAATGATGAAGCCCGGCAACGATTTCGTGAGCGCAAGATTCGCAACCAGCTTTACAGGCTCAATATGGCAAGCTACGCCGCCATGACAATAGTCATACTGGCTTTTGGCTGGTACTGGCTTGCGACTGACGGCTTGAACAGGCCGTCGGATTCGATCGGCCCTTATTTTCTGATGATGGTTGGCGCTTTGGCCTATCTCGGCGTGCGAGTCATGATGTTCCTGGCGAAAAAGAAACGAAAAGCCATCTGGCAGAACAACTAGATCATTCGAGACGTTCTACCCTGACATCCTCGTCGAAACCTTCAACTGATAATTTCCAGGTGCCAAACATGGCGGGCTCGACAACCACCCTCGGGTTAATCAACTCCCTGGAATAGAACTTATCCTTGTCGGCCTGCGCCCATATCATTCCATTTTCAAGTTTGAAAATCGTATGGCCGTCCCATCCGACAAAGGTGCCATTGATCCTGGTAACGATGGGCTCACGTTCCATTTCATCAATGCCTGGATTTTCGTTACCGACTTCAGAGCCCATGGCTCCAGTATCGTTGACTCTCGGCGCATCCAGGGTGGCAAGGGAATGCATTCGAATCCAGGTGTTCAGGGATGCCAGTTCTTCAGGTGTCAGTTTTTCCAGGCCTGCTGCCTGAAATTGTGTCCCTGTCATTTGTTCTTCGAGTGATGCAAACCCGGACTGAGCCATTGTTGAAATCGGAGTGAGGGCAAAACACACCAGTATGGCTGTCAGCCTGATCAGGCCGGTTTGTTGCAGGCGGGTGAAAAACGTCAATTTCATAATCTGACCTTTGTAAAAAACGGGAGAAGTCTACCATGAGAAATTTTGACCGCAATCACGACCAAATGACTCAAAAAATGTGGTTTACAGGTCTTGCTTGTATCGAACGTAAGGAATACGTCCGTAAATGGATTCAAACGGATCCGTTGACTGCACATCGCTGGGATTGGCTTCGTCACTGCCGGAATTGAGAATATTGCTGGCTCCGACACTGAGATTGGCATTCCAGGGCGTGCGCCATGTGAAGTGAACATCAAAAGTCGAGAGACTGTTCAGACTTTGTCTGCTCAGGAAATCGACCTGTTCGCGATAGAAACCCTGAATGCCACCACTGAATGATCCCTTGCTCCATTCCACATCCATGGAAGCCGTGTCGTAATCGTCAGCAATATTCCAGTTCACTGGTGAGAGGTTGGAATACATGCCATTGAAGGTCGCATCCAGAACCCGCGAAAATGCCAGTCCGAAGCGCACGTCGCCGTAACTGTCAGTTGCCAGACCCAGCTGGAAACTGAGATCAATACCGCTGGCCTGTCCGTCATAGTAACTAAGAGGCTTCCGTAACGGTGCGGCTGGCAATAATGGGTTGTTCATTACAGGTGTGAGCAAATCCACACCACTGGTGTAAGCGGGCTGGAAACTGCTGACACTGCTGGTTCCCGGTGTGTTCATACCGGATTGACGGGTAAACCAGGAAATCGACGTTGATGTCCTCGGCGTTTTGTACTGTGCCCCGATGTTGAGAATGCTCTGGTCAAGTCCAGTGAATGATTCGTCAACAAAGCGGCAGCCGGAAGCTGTGTATGAGTCCGGTCGTAAAATTCCTTCGGTGCACTGAATATTGCCCAGGGACTTGAACTGCGCCTGTTCCTGTTGCCTGCGAACATTCCCGGTGAGACTGAGTGAAGGATTCAGTGGCATGTCAAGTGTTGCATCCAGCCCGAGTACGTTGCGTCCGGGGATGGATAAAGTATGAGAATCCAGGCCAAGACCGATTGCATCCGGTGATATGGGCGAATCAATCATCAGGTGCAGTTTTCTGGTTTCGCTGTCGCCAAGATCGAAATCGAATCCTGTGGTGGTGGCACCAGGGATCAGTGGCATAGGCGTTGGATCTTCAACTGCACGGGGGGATGTGATCAGTCCGAGAGGATCAGCATTGAACGCTGATGTCATGTCCTGAGAGGCAACGGAGTTCGAATCGGAAGACCAGGCAGGCATGGCAATCATAGCGAGAGTCAAGCCGACTCCTGCCATGTATGGCCTGTAATCTAAACCTGTTTTCCTTAGCCTGAACATCTTCATTCTCGTCGTCTTGGTCTCCGGGGAGTGATTCCCCGCCTCTCCAAACTGCCAGACGACCACCGAAGCGCGCCTGGACTTTCCTTGTCCCTTGGACGTACGGATTCCAATTAAGTTTAATACAAATCTAACAAAAAGTCGTGCGATCTTTGGTGTCAGATGACACTGGATCAACTGATATACTGCTCGTTTTGACCCAAAGGCCCCCAGAGGCCTGTGCACAAGGATTTCAAAACAACATGGCACTGACTCATACACCCGATTGCCAATTTGGTACTCAGGCTCCTGATTTTTGCCTTCCAGGTGTGGATGGACGGACGTGGACGCTGGACCAGTGCAAGGGCGAAAACGGCCTCCTTGTCATGTTCATTTGCAACCATTGCCCCTATGTCAAGGCGATCAACCACCTGATTGTTCGCGATACGAAAGAATTGTCCGATCACGGAATCGGATGTGTTGCAATCATGCCAAACGACGCCGAAAACTATCCGGAGGACTCGTTTGAAAATATGGCCAGGGTTGCAAGGGCGCTTGAATACCCGTTTCCGTATCTGATGGACGAAACCCAGGAAGTCGCTAAATCGTATGGTGCTGTCTGTACGCCGGACTTTTACGGATACAATGCCGGTCTTGAGTTACAGTATCGTGGACGCCTTGATGAGACGACTCCGGGTCAGAAACCGGACAACGCCGACAGAGAGCTTTTCAACGCCATGGTGCAAATTGCACGAACAGGCAAGGGGCCTGAAGCTCAGATTGCCTCAATGGGTTGTTCGATCAAGTGGCGGGACTGATTAAGCCTTATTTGGCCGGTTTTCATCGGCCGGTGAACAGGGAGAAGCAAAAATGAGCCAGTTGTACCTGGTGGGCATCGATTGCAGCGACTGCGGAAATCGGGCCCTCGATTATGCAGCAGATAGAGCAAAGTTCGACGGCAGTAAGATTCTGGTTGCTCATGTGATCGAATGGTCTCCTTATTCATTCAACACCGTGGAAGAAAACGCCAAAAGGCACAAACGACGCGAAGACGAGCTTGAGCGTGCGCACCAGGAAATCATTAATCCTGTCCTGGGGAAACTTGAGGCGCAGGGCATCGAAGCAACTGGCGTAGTGCGCCATGGTCATATCGCAAAAACACTGAAGAAACTGGCCGAGGAGCACGGCGCAAACACCATTGTGGTCGGGCGGCAAGGGCAATCCAACGTGGTTGCCCAGTTGTTTGGCAGCGTATCCGGCACCCTGGTACAGATCACCGACCGGCCAGTGACGGTCGTTCCTTAGCCGCGTCGAAAAACAAGAATTCCAAGGAGTCCGGCCCATGAAGCCAACCAGATGCATCGCCTTTTTCATCATGTTGTTCACCGCACTTCCAGCCCTGGCGCAGGAAGGCGTTGACGAACGGATCGACCAGGTGGTCCGGCCTTATGCGGATGGTGTCGCCGGGTTTATTTTCTCTTCATTCCCGGTTGCTGGTGTACAGATTCCTTTCGTGCTGGTCTGGTTGCTGCTGGCTGCCACCATCTTCACGTTCTATTTCAAATTTATTAACTTCAGGGCTTTCAGGCACGGGTTCCAACTGGTTCGCGGTGATTACAGCGATCCGATGGCCGCTGGTGAAGTCACGCATTTCCAGGCACTGGCTACCGCATTGTCAGGCACCGTGGGCCTGGGGAATATTGCGGGTGTTGCGATTGCCGTGTCTCTTGGCGGGCCCGGAGCAACTTTCTGGATGATACTGGCCGGGTTACTGGGCATGTCTTCAAAGTTCGTCGAATGTACGCTGGGTGTGAAATACCGAAATGAATATACCGATGGAACGGTTTCGGGCGGCCCGATGTACTACCTGTCCAAGGGGCTGGCAGAACGCAGCGAAAAGCTCGCATTTCTTGGCAAAGTGCTCGCTGTTCTGTTTGCGATATTTTGCGTTGGCGGCTCGTTTGGTGGCGGCAACATGTTCCAGGCGAATCAAAGCTTCAAGCAACTTGTATCTGTAACGGGAGGAGATGCGAGCTGGCTTGCCGACAAGGGCTGGTTGTTTGGCATCATCATTGCTTTCCTGGTGGGTATGGTCATCATTGGAGGCATCAAGGGCATCGCGCGCGTTACTTCAAAGATTGTGCCTTTCATGGCCGTCATTTATGTGGCAGCCGGCCTGCTGATCATTTTCATGAATCTTCCAGCCGTGCCAGCCGCTTTTGGCGCCATTATTGATGGTGCATTCAAAGCAGAGGGGGTCGCCGGTGGTGTGATTGGCGTCCTGTTCCAGGGCTTTAAACGAGCCGCGTTTTCTAACGAAGCCGGTATTGGTTCTGCTGCCATTGCGCACTCGGCTGTGCGCACCAATCATCCTGTGACGGAAGGATTTGTCGCGCTTTATGAACCTTTCATAGATACCGTTGTGGTCTGCACCATCACTGCGCTTGTGATCGTCATCACAGGTACCTGGGACCCAAATGTTGATCCCAGCCAGGGTGTCGCTTTGACATCACAGGCGTTTGAAACTGTAATTCCCTGGTTCCCGTGGGTGCTCACCATCGCGGTGGTGTTGTTTGCATTTTCGACCATGATTTCCTGGTCGTACTACGGCCTGAAATCCTGGACATACCTGTTCGGTGAGTCCAGGTTTATGGATATTCTTTACAAGATGCTTTTCCTGAGCTTTGTTGTCATCGGTGCATCCATGCAGCTTGGCTCGGTCATAGATTTTTCTGATGCCATGATCTTCGCCATGGCCTTCCCTAATGTTCTCGGTATTTATTTCCTGCTACCTGTGGTGAAAAAGGAACTCGATAAATATTGGGCAGATTACAAGGCAGGGCGATTGAAGAAGTTTAAAAACACCTGATAAAAACGTATAACCCGGAGGTTCCTGTAAATGCCAAATCGAAGAGCGCTCGCCAACGCTGTTCGCGCTTTATCAATGGATGCTGTTCAAAAGGCCAAATCCGGACATCCGGGCGCGCCTATGGGAATGGCGGACATTGCGGAAGTCCTTTGGAACGATCATCTTAAACATAACCCATCGAACCCCGATTGGTGGGATCGCGACCGGTTTGTACTTTCCAACGGTCACGGGTCGATGTTGCTTTATTCCCTGTTACACCTGACAGGCTACGATCTTTCAATTGACGATCTGAAGGATTTTCGTCAGTGGCACTCAAAAACACCCGGGCATCCTGAGTATGGTGATACCCCGGGTGTAGAAACCACTACCGGGCCGTTGGGACAGGGTATTGCCAACGGGGTGGGCATGGCGATGGCCGAAGCATTGCTGGCGCGCCGATTCAATCGGGATGGCCATGAGATCGTGAACCACCACACCTGGGTTTTCCTCGGTGATGGGTGTCTTATGGAGGGTATTTCCCATGAGTGCTGCTCACTTGCCGGCCGTCTGGGATTGGGCAAGCTGATCGCGTTCTGGGACGAGAACGGCATTTCGATCGATGGTGAAGTAGATGGTTGGTTCACCGACGACACACCTGCACGCTTTGAAGCATATGGCTGGCAGGTGATTCGCGATGTTGACGGGCATGACCCGGTCGAGATCCAGCAGGCAATAGAGACAGCCCGACTGGAAACACGGAAGCCGACCCTGATTTGCTGCAGAACAATCATTGGCTTTGGCGCTCCCAACAAGCAAGGCACAGCAGCAACCCACGGTGCACCCCTTGGGGATGACGAGGTTGCACTTGCGCGTAAGGAGCTGAACTGGCCACACCCGCCTTTTGATATTCCAGGTGAAATTGCCGAAAGCTGGAATGCATCAGCAAAGGGCAGCGCCGCAGAGGCTGAATGGCAATCACGCTTCAATGCCTACCGGGAATCACACCCGCAACTGGCGCAGGAATTGGCGCGACGCATGAACAGTGAGTTGCCCGAACACTGGGAGCGCGACACCCGTGAAGCCATTGCAGAATTGCAACAAAGTGGTGGTAACGTTGCTACTCGCAAGTCCTCCGAGCTGGCGCTTGAGGCGTTCGGACCAAGTCTGCCAGAACTGGTTGGTGGTTCGGCTGACCTCACCGGCTCGAACAACACGTTCTGGAGTGGCAGTGTCGATATCACTGAAAACAGTGACCGCGGAAACTACATCTACTTTGGTGTACGCGAATTTGGCATGACAGCAATTTGCAACGGAATGCGGTTGCATGGTGGTTTTATCCCATACAGTGCCACCTTCCTGGTTTTTTCGGATTACGCTCGAAATGCGGTTCGGATGTCGGCGTTAATGGGCATACAAAACATACACATTTATACTCACGATTCAATCGGCCTGGGCGAAGACGGCCCGACTCATCAGCCAGTGGAGCATGTCAGCAGCCTGCGGCTGATTCCCGGGCTTGAAGTCTGGCGGCCCTGTGATTCTGTCGAATCAGCAGTGGCATGGAAGCACGCAATTGAGAATCACAATGCGCCCACCGCGCTGGTATTTACACGCCAGACCCTGCCACACCAGGCGCGCAGCCAGGACCAGGTCGGGCAGATCAGCCGGGGCGGGTACGTTCTTCGGGAAGCCACCGGCATGACCCAGGTCATAATCATGGCTACCGGTTCAGAGGTAGGGTTGGCTGTAGAAGCTGCGGCCAGTCTTGATGAGGCCGGAATCGGCGCGTGCGTCATTTCCATGCCGAATCCAGACCTGTTCCTGCAGCAGGACCAGGAATACCGCGACGCGGTATTGCCTCCTGAAGTCACTGCACGTGTGGCTGTTGAGGCAGGAATATCGATGTACTGGAGATCATTTGTAGGCAACGCCGGACTTATTATTGGCGTTGATGGTTTCGGGGCTTCTGCACCCGGAAACGTAATGTTTGAAAAATATGGTCTGACTGCTGAAAACGTCAGGCAGGCCGCAATGGATTTAATCAGTTGAGACAAAATTCTGGAGTTTGACAATGGCAATAAAGGTTGCAATTAACGGCTATGGCCGTATCGGCAGATGTATCATGCGGGCCGTTTTCGAGACGGGACGAAGCGATGAATTTGATATTGTCGCTATCAATGACCTTGGCGATGCGGATACCAACGCCCACCTGACACAATACGACACTGCGCACGGGAAATTCCCGGGCACGGTAGCGGTTGACGGTGGAGACCTGGTGGTCAATGGCGATCGCGTCAAGGTATTCGCTGAACGCGACCCTTCAAAACTCCCCTGGGCGGAGCTGGGCGTGGACGTGGTTTTCGAATGCACCGGCCTGTTCCGAAGCAAGGAAGCAGCTGGCCAGCACATTGCCGCCGGAGCGAGCAAGGTGATCATTTCAGCCCCGGGCCAGGATGTGGATAACACCATCGTATATGGCGTTAATCATGACTCCCTGAGCTCTGACGACGAGGTGATATCCAACGCTTCGTGTACCACCAACTGCCTGGCGCCACTGGCAAAAATCCTCAACGATGGTGTGGGTATCGAAAGTGGTCTGATGACGACCATTCACGCATACACCAACGACCAGGTGCTCACTGATGTCTTTCATTCGGACCTCAGGCGGGCGCGCTCAGCAACCATGAGCCAGATACCGACAAAAACCGGAGCAGCTGCGGCGGTAGGACTGGTTCTGCCCGAGTTGAACGGCAAGCTTGATGGCTTCTCCATGCGAGTGCCAACCATCAATGTATCGGTGGTTGACCTTTGTTTTGTTGCTGGCCGTGACACCACGGTTGAAGAAATCAACGGACTGGTCAAGGCAGCATCTGAAGGTCCACTGGCAGGCGTGATGGGGTATAACTCCAAGCCGCTGGTGTCTGTTGACTTTAACCACGACCCGCACTCTTCAATATTCGATGCTGGGCTGACCCGTGTCATGGAAGGTCGCCTGGTTAAAGTATTGAGCTGGTACGACAATGAGTGGGGATTCAGTAACAGAATGCTGGATACCAGCATTGCACTCATGAATGCCTGAGAAGATGAATTATCTGCGACTTGAAAATGTTGATGTCGCCGGCCGGCGGGTGATGATGCGTCTTGATCTGAATGTCCCGATTGAACAGGGAAGGGTCACATCCGATACCCGGATTCAACAGGCGCTGCCAGGAATTCGGCTTGCGCTGGAAAAGGGGGCAGCAGTGATTCTGCTGTCTCATCTTGGCCGGCCGACCGAGGGCCAGTTCGATGAGTCGTCTTCACTGCGTCCGGTGGCAGATCGTTTGCAGGAGCTGCTGGCGCGTGAAGTTCGACTTGAGCGAGACTGGCTTGAAGGCGTTTCACTGTCACCCGGTGAAGTCGTGCTTTGTGAAAACGTCAGGTTCAACAAGGGCGAAAAAGCCAATGACGAAGCATTGGCTCGAAAAATGGCAGCATTGTGTGACGTGTTTGTCATGGATGCTTTCGGCACCGCACATCGGGCGCAGGCCTCAACCGAGGGTGTCGTACGCTTTGCGCCAGTCGCTTGCGCAGGGCCACTGCTGGACAGGGAACTTGAGGTTCTTACCAAGGCCATGGAAAAGCCGGACCGTCCGATGCTGGCCATTGTCGGCGGGGCCAAGGTTTCCACCAAGCTGACTGTGCTTGACAGCCTTTTGGACAAAGTGGACGAGCTGATTGTTGGCGGAGGAATTGCCAACAACTTCATCGCAGCTGCCGGCCACGAAGTCGGCACCTCGCTGATCGAGGCAGACCTTGTGGGCGAAGCACAACGGTTGATTCGCAAAGCACACGAGCGCGGCGGCTCCATTCCCATTCCCGCCGATGTTGTGGTTGCCAGTGAGTTTTCAGCTTCAGCGCACCCGGTTGTGCGCGGAATCGCTGAAGTCCAGCCGGACGAAATGATCCTGGACATTGGTCCATTGACTGCAGCGAGCTACTCCAGCATGATCGCCGGGGCTGGAACCATAATCTGGAATGGGCCGGTCGGCGTGTTCGAATTTGATGCGTTCTCATCCGGAACCCGTTCAGTGACCGAGGCGATTGCCCGTTCAGGAGGATTCAGCATCGCCGGCGGCGGCGATACGCTGGCAGCGATAGAAAAATTCGGAGTTGGTGAAGACATCGACTACATTTCGACTGGCGGTGGCGCGTTCCTGGAACTGGTGGAGGGCAAGGAATTGCCTGCCGTGGTTGCCCTTAGAGACTCGGCTGTTTCACACTGATCCCAGCCCCAAATTGATCACGAGCCTGATCACGAGCCTGATCAGCGGAAAAATCAAACATGAATCAAACAAATAAAAAGCGCGGAATCAGGCGCAGAACCAAGATTATTGCCACCCTGGGCCCGGCCCTGGAGGACCGCAGCGTTCTGAAGGACATGATTGCCGCGGGCGCCAATGTGCTGCGACTGAATTTTTCACATGGAGATCCGGATAGCTGGGTCAGACATGCTCAGGCTGTGCGTGAAGTATCTGCTGAGCTGGGCAGGGAGGTCGCTATCCTGGCTGATCTGGCCGGGCCGAAAATCAGGATCGAGCATTTCAGGAACGGCAGCATCGCCCTGCATAAAGGTGACACCTTTACGCTTGATACGTCAGATACCGAAACGCCGGGTGACGAAAACCGGGTTGGTGTGAACTACCCGTCACTTGCTGAAGATGTTAGTCCTGGGGTTCTTTTGCTGCTGGATGATGGCCTGATCGCGATGAGGGTCAGCGGAATCGAAGGCAAACTAATACATTGTGTGGTTGAGACGGGAGGTGTTCTGCGCAACCGGAAAGGCCTCAATATTCGGGGTGGCGGGTTGTCGGTATCCGGTATTACTGAAAAGGATATTGATGACATCCCGATCGCTGCCAGGCTCGAGGCGGACTATGTTGCTGTTTCGTTTGTCACCAATGGTGATGATATCCGCAAAGCCCGCAAGCTGCTTCGTCAGGCAGGCAGCAACGCCGGGGTGATCGCAAAGATTGAACGAAGCGAGGCCATAGTCTCCCTCGAAGAAATTTGTGAAACGGCTGATGCCATCCTGGTGGCTCGTGGTGACCTTGGCGTAGAGATCGGTGATGCCGCCCTGCCGGGCATTCAAAAGCGAATCATCAACACGGCTGTTGAATACAATCGTAATGTCATCACTGCCACGCAAATGATGTTGTCGATGGTCGACAGCCCCATACCCACTCGTGCCGAGGTTCTTGATGTGGCGAATGCCGTGATTGACGGCACGGACGCAGTGATGCTCTCTGAAGAGACTGCTGTGGGCAAGCACCCGACCACGGTGGTTGAGGCCGTTGACAGGGTTTGCCTGGGTGCGGAGCGCCACAGTGAAGAAAACGACGACATCAAGCAACTCAATGTGCGCTTTCAACGAATCGACCAGGCGATTGCGATGGCGGCAACTTTCCTTTCAACGAACGTATCAGTCCAGGCAATTGTTGCCTTTACTGAATCCGGTTCAACGGCGCTCTGGTTGTCGCGAGTGCAATCGCCGGTACCCATTTTCGCGCTTTCGCCATGTGCGAGTACACGCCGAAAAATGGCCTTGTACCGAAATGTCATTCCTGTGGCCCATGTTTTTCGGGGGGATTCCATGAACGTGGTCGTTACCGAAGCGCTTAAATTATTGTGGGATCATGATGCCATCACTGTCGGTGACCGGATCATTCTGACCATGGGCGAGCGCCAGGGCGATCAGGGCGGAACCAACACCATGAGGCTAATCAGGATAGGTCCGGAAGGTCGCGCTGAGCACCAGGCCGAACTCGATATGCATTAAATCCCGGCTGAGGACAGGCGGGTAATCCAGATCAGGTGGCGTTACATGCCACAAATTATCTAAAATGGCAGTTTGCCTGCCAAATTTTCCAATGGAGTCAATATGAGCAGCAAGCAACTGGTCGAAGTCGCACAGGCCATGGTCGCTGAAGGCAAGGGGATTCTTGCCATCGATGAAAGCACCGGAACCATCAAGAAACGTCTTAACAGCGTTAATGTCGAGTCAAACGAGAGCAACCGCAGAGCCTATCGGGACATGCTGCTGACCACGCAGGGTCTGGGTGAACACATCAGCGGTGCCATTTTATACGACGAAACCATTCGTCAGTCGGCGCTCGACGGAACGCCTTTCACCGAGGTGATGTCAGCTTCAGGTGTCATGCCCGGTATAAAAGTTGACGCTGGTGCACATGATATGGCGGGGCATCCTGGCGAAAAAGTCACCGAGGGTCTTGATGGTCTTCGTGCACGGCTTGAGGAGTATTCCGGTCTGGGGGCCAGGTTTGCCAAGTGGCGGGCCGTCATCACCATTGGCGACAGTATTCCGACCTCCGCTTGCGTTGAATCCAATTCGCACGCGCTGGCACGCTATGCAGCCCTGTGCCAGGAAGCCGGTATTGTTCCGATGGTTGAACCAGAAGTTCTGATGGACGGCGATCACAGCCTGGCCACCTGCTATGAAGTGACCGAAGCGACACTGCGTTCCCTGTTTAATCAACTCTATGATCAAAATGTGTTGCTTGAAGGGACCATCCTGAAAGCCAGCATGGTGATATCTGGTTCTGAGGCAACTGATCGCGCTGGTGTGCAGGAAGTCGCCGAGGCCACGATTTCGTGCCTGCTTAATTCTGTTCCTGCAGCACTGGCCGGGGTTGTTTTCCTGTCCGGTGGTCAGTCGGATACAGAGGCGACAGCGCACCTTGATGCCATGAACAGGATTGGTGGCTTACCCTGGCCCCTGAGTTTCTCATACGGTCGTGCATTGCAGGCGGCGGCATTGAGCAATTGGGGAGCCAATCCTGCTGAAAATGTTGCCAGCGCTCAGGCGCTTCTGGCGCACAGGGCGCGGATGAATGGACTTGCTACCATGGGGCAGTATGATCAAACGATGGAACGGGCGGCATAAGCCTGCAACTTGGAAAATGAATGGCCCGGGATCTTAAAGAGAGCGCACTCCACTATCACAGGTATCCGACGCCCGGCAAAATAAAGATTACGCCGACCAAGGCCCTGACGACTCAGCAGGACCTTGCATTGGCGTATTCGCCAGGCGTTGCAGCCGCCAGCGAGTTGATTCACGAGGATCCGGCCACTGCCAGCGAGGTGACGGCGCGCGGCAACCTGGTAGCTGTAATTTCCAATGGCACAGCGGTGCTGGGTCTTGGCGACATTGGACCGCTGGCTGCCAAGCCGGTAATGGAAGGCAAGGGCGTGCTGTTCAAAAAGTTTGCCGATATTGATGTCTTCGATATCGAAATCGAGGAACGTGACCCCGATCGCCTGATTGAAATCATTGCGTCGCTTGAACCAACGTTCGGCGGCATTAACCTGGAAGACATCAAGGCGCCTGAATGCTTCATCGTTGAACAGGCATTGAAAGACCGTCTGAACATCCCTGTTTTTCACGACGACCAACACGGCACTGCGATTATCACCGCTGCTGCGGTCATTAATGCCCTGCACATCGTCGGCAAATCAATTGACTCGGTAAAGCTGGTCGCCTCCGGTGCAGGTGCGGCTGGAATAGCCTGCCTGGACCTGCTGGTCATTCTCGGCCTGAACAAGGAAAACATCATTGTCACCGATCGGGCCGGCGTGATTTACCAGGGTCGTGACGAGGATATGGATGACCGAAAAGCAGGCTATGCTTCCGATACCAGTCATCGCACGCTCGCAGCTGTCATGGAAGGCGCCGATATTTTCCTGGGTGTATCGGCTGCGGGTGTTCTGAGCCCGGAAATGGTTGCCAGCATGGCAGATCAGCCGATTATCCTCGCGCTTGCGAATCCGGAACCGGAAATTCGCCCTGAAGACGCAAGAAAGGCACGATCGGATGCCATTATTGCGACCGGTCGTTCTGACTATCCCAACCAGGTCAATAACGTGCTTTGTTTTCCTTATATCTTTCGCGGGGCTTTGGACGTTGGTGCGTCGGTGATCAATGATGAGATGAAAATGGCCTGCGTACATGCCCTGGCGGAACTCACCCGCATC
>Ga0209939_1000036_pt1 | contig 22825 bp, 19 predicted proteins | sample SalPon2A_A_D1_MG_FD_185714 | JGI IMG/M metagenome (GOLD analysis project Ga0209939, IMG submission 185714) | Soil microbial communities from South San Francisco under conditions of wetland restoration - Salt Pond MetaG R2A_A_D1_MG (SPAdes)... | ecosystem: Environmental > Terrestrial > Soil >...
AGTCTCCAATGTGGACTTCCGCCGTGGTGAAGAAGGACAGGCCAGGGTCATCGTCAGCATGGACCGGCCGGGTTCCAACATATCGATTACCGAAGGTGCAGAAATGGTCACGCTCGATATTTACAACGCCGAGCTACCCGAGCGTCTTCGTCAGCGACTGGACGTAATTGATTTCGCCACACCCGTCAGCCTCATCGATTCATCCCGAATGAACGATGGTGTCCGGGTATCGATGTCGGTTAATGGCGTCTATGAGCACATGGTTTATCAGACTGGCCAGGATATTGTCGTTGAGGTGAAGAAACCCAAACACCTGGCACAGATGGATGAAGAACCTGAAATCAAGTTCTTTGAAGAAAAGGAATACGTTGGTGAGCGTGTCACGTTCAACTTCCAGAACATCCCGGTTCGCTCGGTCCTGCAGCTGATTGCTGACGTGTCTGACCTGAACATCGTTGTGGCCGACAGCGTCGGGGGTAACCTGACTCTGCGACTGACCAACGTGCCATGGGATCAGGCGCTGGATATCGTGATGGATGCCCGTAACCTGGACAAACGCCAGAACGGCAACGTCATCTGGATCGGTCCAACCCAGGAAATTGCCAATCGTGAACAGCAATTGCTGAAAGCCCAGCAGGATCGACGAATCCTGGAGCCTCTGCAGACCGTTCTGATTCCGATGAGCTATTCCAAGGCGATTGACATGAAGACGCTGATCGATGAATCAGCCAATGCAGTCGAAACCGAATATGGACTGTTGTCTGAGCGTGGCTCGGTCACCGTGGATGAGCGCACCAACACTTTGCTGGTCACTGACACAGCAGAGAAGATCGCTGAAATTCGCGAATTGCTCACCGAGCTTGATTATGCTGTTCGCCAGGTTCAGATCGAGTCTCGAATCGTGATCGCAAGCTCGGATTTTGCTCATGAGCTTGGTGTACGATTTGGTGTAACCCTTCTGCATGACGGCAGCAACATCGGCGTCATCGCAGCTGACGGAAACGCAGCGGATACGATCAATCCGGCCATCAATCCAAGGGATGATGGCTTGCTGGATATCCCCGGATATCCAAATCGTTACCAGGTCAATCTGCCGGCCCCGAGCCAGAACGCTTCTTCACTTGGCCTTTCATTCCTGACCAGTAATGTGATTCTTGACCTTGAGTTGTCAGCACTGGAATCAGAGGGTGAGGGTGAAGTCATCTCGACGCCAAGAGTCGTGACGGCCAACCAGGCAGAAGCATTCATCCAGCAGGGTGTTGAGATTCCATACGAGAACTCGACTTCCTCGGGTGCAACGGCTGTTCAGTTCAAGGAAGCTGTTCTTGAACTCAAGGCCACACCTTTGATCACGCCTGACAATCGCATCCAGCTTGACCTTGCGATCAAGCAGGATACAGTGGGTGAAATCTTCCAGACGTCACGTGGCGGTTCAGTACCTTCGATCGATACCCGTGAGCTCGGTACAACGGTGTTGGTCGAAAATGGCGACACGGTGGTCCTGGGCGGAATTTTCCAGGACGAGAAAGGAAGCAGGGAAGAGAAGGTGCCATGGCTGGGAGACATTCCATACATGGGTGCACTGTTCCGGCGCCGTGCTAATGAAATCAGGAAGCGCGAATTGCTGATTTTCGTTACCCCGACAATTGTCGAGGAGCGCCCGCAACTTTGATCGTTAATTAATTAGTGGGACAAGGAAAGCCCGGCCTGGTCCGGGCTTTTTCTTTGGCGGCATGAATGAGCAACTTTCAGAAATAGAGGTTCACCAGGGGAGATCACCCCTGGTGGTCAGTGTTCCTCATGCTGGCACTCTGGTACCTGCAAGTATCCATGAAAGGATGAATCCAGAGGTCCATGACCTGCCAGATACAGACTGGTACGTGGACAGGCTCTTTGACTTTGCCCTGGCCTCGGGCGCCAGCATGATCAAGACGTGCTGGTCACGCTATGTCATCGATCTGAACCGACCATCAGATAACGCCCCGTTATATGCAAACCAGTCCGGGTCGTCCCTGGTGCCCCTGGAGACTTTTACCGGCGAGAAAATCTACCGGGAAGGCGAGGTGCCGGATTCCCGCGAAGTGGATGAGCGTATTGAGCTTTACTGGCGCCCTTATCATGCCCGGTTGAGCGCCCTGGTAGACAACGCACTCGAGCGGCATGGATTTGCAATCTTGCTGGATGGTCATTCGATTCGCAGTGAACTGCCGGATCTGTTTGACGGGGAATTACCCAACCTCAACATCGGAAGCGCCAGTGGTTCCAGTGCTGCAGCTTCACTGGTTGAGCTTGTTTGTTCGCATTTGCAGCATCCAGGCATGACCCTGGTCAGGGACAAGCGTTTCAAAGGCGGGTTTATAACCCGCCAATATGGCCAGCCTGGTGAGAATGTCCATGCCGTGCAGCTTGAAATTGCGCAAAGGACTTACATGCAGGAATTTCCGCCTGTGTGGGACGAGAACATGGCATCCGGCCTGGTCGGGATGTTAAAAGGACTGGTTTCCGGACTTCACCAGTGGCGGCCGGAAAACCAGCAATAAGATGAGCCATCAAACCTTTTTCTGTGAACGAATTCTGACATCCGGCGGATGGCAACAAAACATGTGCATGTCCGTCGATGCGCAGGGCATGATCAGTGACATTGTTGCAGGTGAGCCTGGAGATGCCGAGGTGATCCTGACGGGTCCGGTGCTTCCCGGGATGCCCAACTGTCACAGCCACGCCTTTCAAAGACAGATGGCGGGGCTGGCCGGAACGGTCAGTCTCCGGGGTTCGGACAGTTTCTGGACCTGGCGGGAAAAAATGTATCACCTTGCCAATACACTCAATGCGGAAGCGTTTGAGGCCATTGCCTTCTGGCTCTACGTTGAAATGCTGGAGGCCGGGTATACCAGTTGCGCTGAATTTCACTATTTTCACCATCGCCGGGACGGACAGCCTTATCAGCATATTGATGAGACCGGCAATCGGATTCTGGATGCTGCAACACGCGCAGGGATCGCAATGACGCTGCTGCCAACGCTGTATTGCCGTGCCGGGTTTGAGAAGAGCAGTGTCTCGAGTGAGCAGCGTCGATTTTTCAATGATCCTGAGCGGTTTCTTGATATTTTCGAAAGCAATCTCGATCGTAATGTAAATCATCCACTTCATAAGGTCGGAATAGGGTTTCACTCGCTCAGGGCTGTTTCCCGCGAACAAATCAACAAAGTGCTGGCTGCTGAAGCCGGAAGGGCCGCAGCAATCCATATTCATATCGCCGAGCAGGTCGCTGAAGTTGAGCAATGTTTCAGCGCTTACGGTCAGCGACCGGTTGAGTGGTTGCTGTCAAACGCACCGGTGGATGACCGATGGTGCCTGGTTCACGCCACCCATATGACCCCCGGTGAATACGATCAGGCCGCTGCACGTGGAGTGGTTGCTGGCCTTTGTCCTACAACAGAGGCAGATCTGGGGGACGGATTTTTCGAAGCTGAATACTGGTACAAGAAAGACGGGATATTCGCTGTGGGCAGTGACAGCAATCTGAGGATTTCACCCATCGAAGAACTACGACTGCTGGAATTTGGAATGCGGCTTCGAACCGGTCGTCGAAACGTCCTGGCAACGGAAGCACTGGGTTGCGGAAGTGCGCTTTATTGTGCTGCTGCCAAAGGCGGTGGGCGCGCTCTGGGTCAACCGGTTGGCTCGCTGGCTGATGGGTTTCGTGCAGATTTCATCGTGTTAAGTGAAACCCACCCCCTTCTTCAGGGTGTTTCTGACAGCGATATCCTGGATCGGTATGTATTTGCCGGTGACAGAGGTATGATCGCATCTGTATTTGTGGCGGGCCAGCAGCAAGTAAGTCATGGGAGTCACCCACTCAGGGAAGCCGCGGCCGCTGGATTTGCAGCGGTGATGGAGGAGATAAATCAATGAACGAAACACTACCCTTTTCAGAAGCCAGTGAGCGCAATAAAAAGCCCATTCTCGAGGTGCTTCAAAAGTACTTCCCAACACGTGGTTTTGTGCTGGAGATCGGCTCAGGCACAGGGCAGCATGTTGTCTACTTCGCTTCAAATTTCCCAACAGTCAGGTGGCAACCTTCGGATGTTCCGGAGAACATTCCCAATCTGACCGCGCGGGTTGAATCCGAAGGTGGTGACAACGTGAAATCACCGATTCCACTTGATGTGTTGAAAGATGAACTTACAGCCTGGCCTGAACGCATCCTCACCGCAGCATTTTCCGCAAACACAGCTCACATCATGAACTGGTCGGCTGTGAGGGCCATGTTCGCCGGGCTGGGAACCAAGTTGAAGCCTCGCGGTGTTTTCTGCCTCTACGGACCATTCAACGTGGACGGAAAGTACACTTCTGATTCAAACCGGGTTTTTGATATCCAGCTCAAAAGTCAGGATCCCGAGATGGGCCTTAGAGATGTCAACACCCTGGAAACACTGGCCAACAAGCACGATATCAGCCTGATTGACAGCGTTCCCATGCCAGCAAATAACATGACCCTTGTTTTTGCGCGAAATGATATTCGTCGATAATTAGTAATGAGCCAGGCATTCGATCATTCTGACGATTTGCTGAGCCAGGCATCCAGCTTGTTGTCCGGTGAAAACGATCCGATTGCCAATGCGGCCAACCTGTCAGCTCTTATTTTCCAGTCCCTTGAAGGACTCAACTGGGCAGGCTTCTATTTCCTTAAGGAAGGGGAACTGGTGGTTGGGCCTTTCCAGGGAAAACCTGCTTGTGTTCGGATTCCTCTTGGTCGTGGCGTGTGCGGAAGGGCGGCTGAAACCCGCCAGGTTTTGCGTGTATTCGATGTTGACGCATTTGATGATCATATCGTCTGTGATGCCGAATCCCGGTCTGAAATCGTACTGCCCCTTGTCAAAGGCTCAGCATTGATTGGCGTTCTCGACCTGGACAGTCCTGAAACAGGTCGTTTCAGTGAAGACGATGAGGTGATGCTCAAAGCATTGGCCGAAATTTATGTTAATTCACTTGAGTAGTTTTTTGCCGCGAATTTGATGAGCAATCCTGCCCCGGCCCTGGCCTTCGGCCCAATCCGGATCCAGTTCGATCACCACCAGTGTGCCAGTGGCCAGGCGTTTGATCTTGTTGCCTTCTGACATTGATATTGACTCAAACAGGATCTGTTCCAGCCCCGGGTTGTGTCCGACCACCATCACCCTGTCACACTCTGCGAAAGCGTGATCCAGAACATTCACAAGGGTATATACTGACGCGCCGTAAATCTGGGGTAAAAACCGCGTTCTGGACTCGAGCTCATCGGACGATTCAATCAAGGGCTGCAGGGTTTCGCGGGTACGCTGGGATGGTGAACACAGGATCATCTCAGGCAGTTCAATGTGGTCTTGAACCCAGTCCGAAACGGCTTGTGCATGAGCGATGCCGATTTCCTGCAATGATCTTGAGAAATCATCGGGAGTGGATCCCCAGGGTACCGCCTTGGCGTGTCTGAAAATCATTAGTTGCTGCATCATTCATGCTCCCTGATCGCATCAATCCAGTCATCAAGAAGGACATTTCCACCACTGATGATCATTCCGACATGCTTGTCAGCGAATAGCTCCGGGTAACGGGTGATTGCAGCTATCACTGTGGCCGAAGAAGGTTCAATGACCTGCCTGAGTAATTTCCACGCCACTGACTGGGCTGCTCTTAACTCACCATCAGTGACTGTCACAACATTCTCGACCAGTGATCGGATCATTTCAAAGTTCCTGACGCCAATGACTGCCCTGAGCCCATCGGCAATGGTGTCAGGAGCCAGGTCGACAACCCGCTGGCCACGATCCAGGCTGGCCACGGTTTCGGCCGCACCCTCAGGCTCAACGCCGATGACTGTAACACCCTGTGCAGCAGCAGCCAGGGCGCAGCCGCTGATCAGTCCGCCGCCACCCACAGGTACAACCAGGACATCGATTTGTGGATGATCGGCAAATAATTCCAGTGCGCAACTGCCCTGGCCGGCAATGATCTCGCGACGATCAAAAGGATGAATCGGAATCATGCCCTGGTCTACCAGTTCTTCCAGTCCGGCCTCACGGGCAGAATGATTATCCTCGCAAAAATGAACCGTGCCTCCGTAGCGCCGGACTGCATCAATCTTGGCAGGAACCGAGTTTTGCGGCATGACGACGTGTGCCGCCCTGTTGTTGAGCCTGGCGGCAAGCGCCAGGGCAGCGCCGTGATTGCCTGAAGAGTGCGTCGCAACAGCACGCTTATTGTCACTTGAAAACTCGGCAGCATTGGCTTCTTCGAGACTCAAAATGGCATTGCTGGCGCCTCGGAACTTGAATGAACCGGTTCTTTGCAGGTTTTCGCACTTCACTGCCAGTCTGCAGCCGGCCCACTCATCCAGGTCAGGGTCAAGCAGCACAGGGGTGCTTGTGGTCTGGTCCCTGATGCGTGTCCAGGCCAGGTGCACATCAGTAATGTCAGGCAGATCGGCTTTCGGGTTGGTGTTCATAAAATCCCCATTACTTTTCCCATGGCATTCGCCGGGGCCAGTTCTCTTATAATAGTTCCCTTTGATCATTGGGAATATCAAATTATGAAAGGTCCTGCAGGCAAGGCCATTCTGCGGTCAGAATACAAACCATATCCGTGGGTAGTAAAGGGGCTGAAACTGAAGTTTGATATTGGCGAGGCGGAAACGCTGGTCAGTTCAGAAATTCAACTCAAACGAAAGCCAGGTATGGATGGTGACAGTTCGATTGAGCTGGACGGGCAGGATATGGCATTAAAGTCAGTTTGGGTCGACGGCCGCGAATTGTCGGAGGATGATTACAGTCTGACCAGCGACAAGCTGGTGATTTCAGACATTCCTTCTGAATGCCTGCTTGAAATCCGGAACATCATTCGACCGCAGAAAAATACAGCATTGGAAGGTCTTTATCCTTCCGGACAGTTCCTGCTAACTCAATGTGAAGCCGAGGGGTTTCGCAAAATTACATATTTTCCTGACCGTCCCGATGTGATGACTCGTTACGAAGTCACCATTGAGGCCGACAAGGATCGGTATCCGGTGCTGTTGTCCAACGGCAATGCAATTGAATCGGGTGAATCTGATAATGGAAGACACTGGGTTCGGTGGGATGATCCGTTTCACAAGCCTTCCTACCTGTTTGCGCTGGTCGCCGGGGATCTTTCACATATTGAGGACACCTTCACCACCATGAGCGGGCGCAAGGTTCAGCTTCGTGTCTACGTGGAAGAAGAGAACATCGATCGCTGCGATTACGCCATGGAATCGCTGATCAGGGCCATGAAGTGGGACGAGGAAAGATTCGGCCTGGAGTACGATCTCGATATTTACAACATCGTTGCAACCAATGATTTCAACATGGGAGCGATGGAAAACAAGTCGCTCAATATTTTTAATTCACGTTGTGTCCTGGCAAGCCCTGATACTGCAACCGACAATGACTTCCTGGTAGTTGAAGGCGTTATTGGTCATGAATATTTTCACAACTGGACTGGTAACCGTGTCACCTGCCGCGACTGGTTCCAGCTGACCCTGAAAGAGGGTCTCACTGTCTTTCGCGACCAGGAATTCACTTCGGACATGCAATCCCGTGCTGTGAAGCGCATTCAGGACGCAAGAGACCTGAGGAGTCGACAATTTCCTGAGGATGCCGGCCCCATGTCGCATCCCATTCGCCCTGACAAGTACGTGGAAATCAATAATTTTTACACCATGACCGTTTACCAGAAGGGTGCGGCGGTTATTCGAATGGTGCATACCCTGTTGGGTGAAGACGGGTTCCAGAAAGGGATGAAGCTCTACTTTGAGCGTCACGATCACCAGGCGGTCACCTGCGATGATTTCATTGCAGCAATGGCTGATGCCACCGGCACAGATCTTGGGCACTTCAGTGAATGGTACAGCCAGTCAGGTACGCCGGTTGTGCAGGTTCGTGCCGAATTCAATCAGGCAGCCCGCACTTACACTTTACATATGCAGCAGCACACACCACCCACTCATGGCCAGCCGCAAAAGAAAGCCCTGATGATCCCTGTCAAAACCGGGTTGATTGATGGGAATGGCAATGAACTGGACCTGTCACGTCACGGCCACGGTCATGGTGAGGAAAATTACTCTGCCGTCCTGATACTGGACCGGGATTCGAAAACTTTCGTTTTTGAAGACATGGATGAAGAACCTGTTCCATCGCTGCTGAGAGGATTTTCAGCACCGGTCAAACTGGAGTATGACTATAGCGATGCAGACCTGGCACTGCTGATGGCACACGACAATGACACTTTCGTGCGCTGGGAGGCAGCACAGTTGCTGGCTTCAAATGCGATTCTTGCACAGCGTGAGCGAATTTCGCGCGGCGAAGATCCGGTATTACCTGAGACACTGAAAACGGCCGTGCGATCAATGCTGACCGACCTGCAGAGTGATCCGGCGCTACTGGGTGAAGCACTCAGGCTGCCCGGTGAGGACTACCTGGCCGAATTAATGGAAGAAGTCGATGTAGATGGGATCCACCAGGCGTGCGAGTTCATCCGAAAATCGCTGGCAGGCAGCCTTGAGCAGGAATTCCGGGCTTGCTATGGACGGATGAAGGACGGTGCGGCCTACAGTAATTCGCCTGAAGCGATCGGTCGTCGCTGCCTCGGGAACGTTTGCCTTGCTTACCTGACAACCCGTGATAGCGCCGGAGATCTGGCTCAGCGCCAATTGGAAAGCAGTGACAACATGACCGACACGCTGGCTGCAATCAGCGCGCTGGTGTACTCAGGATCAGACAACGCAACTGCTGCACTGGCGGACTTCGAGGCTCGCTGGCGCGACAACAGGCTGGTCATGGACAAGTGGTTCTCCATCCAGGCTGCCCGACCGTCGGCCGACACTGTTGATTGCCTTGATGAGTTAATGGAGCACCCTTCATTCAGCTATACCAACCCTAACAAGGTGCGGGCAGTGGTTGGCATTTTCGCCATGGCAAATCCAACTGGGTTTCACGCTGCACATGGCCGGGGCTACGAATTCGTTGCCGACCAGGTGATTGCCCTTGATAAACTGAATCCCCAGTTGGCAGCCAGAATGGCTTCGGCGTTCAACTCCTGGAAGCGATATGATAAGGAGCGTAGAGCGTTGATGGCAAAGCAGTTAGAGCGTATCCAGGCCGGGTCATCGCTGTCGCCGGATGTCTCGGAAATAGTTAATAACGCACTATCGGAGTAGTTGGCGCTTTTTTGTTGTCGAAAGCATCACACATGTTGATAAATTTCAGAAAACCATTGTTGCTGTGCCTCATCACGGGCCTGTTGCAGGGCTGCGCGAGCTACTACAGCCCAACGTATGAGACTGGTTATTCCGGCCAGTACGCTGGTGCTGAAGGTCTTTACGGTGATGCCTATGATGAGCTTGCGCCCAACCTTGATGTCCGTTTCACGGCGGCGACCTTCCACCCATGGTGGTCAGACGATTACTACTATCTCGGGTCACATCTTTATCCTCCGTCTTTCTGGTACGGGCCGCGCTACTCGCACAGGGGCAGGTATGGTGTATCACCCTACTACTGGTCCTACTATGGCTATTACAGCCCGATGTATTACCCCTACTCAACCCATGCCTGGTACGACCCGTGGTATGGCTGGCCGCGCTATGGAATCGGTACCAGCTTATTCTGGCAGGATGTTTACTGGGCGAATCGGCATCGCAACCGGACTTCGCCAGGACAGCAAAACCCAGGTAACAGCAACAACGAGGTCATTGGCAACAACCGTGTCAACGATTTCAGCGATGCTTTTTATGATCCCCGTGATCGGGCTCCGGTCAGTCCTGTAGCCCCGCCAGGTCGGTCAACAGGCATCTATTCAGCAGCTCGCCCGGCAACTGCACCGCCTTCCTCGACTGTCATCACGCCACCAGGAGTGGTTCGGCAGATCCGGCCGCCCCAGGCGCGACCAGGCATGACGTCGCCCCGCTACAACCCCCCGGCAACAGTTTCAACACGCCCATCAGCTTCCAGGCGTCCATCAGCGACCACGCGATCAGGCGCAGGTAGTTCCGCAGGTCCTGCCCATAAAACCGGAAAGCGCAAGAAGAACTGAAGTTCGCCAAGGCCCTGAGTACGAGCGAATCAGCTGTAATTTCAGTACAATACGCGCCCTGAATCTCTATTGTCGCTGGACCTATGAAGTATCCCGAAAACTTTGATGTCATCGTGATTGGTGGTGGCCATGCCGGCACCGAGGCTGCACTTGCGGCAGCCCGCAGCGGTGCCAGCACACTCTTGCTGACTCACAGCATCGAAACCATTGGCGCCATGAGCTGCAATCCCGCGATTGGGGGCATTGGCAAGGGACACCTTGTCAGGGAGATAGATGCCCTTGGTGGTGTCATGGCCAGGGCGGCAGACGCTGCCGCTATCCAGTTACGCACACTGAATGCCAGCAAGGGTCCGGCAGTCAGGGCTACGCGCGCACAGTGCGACAGGAACCTTTACAGGGCTTTCATCCGCAAGAGCGTTGAAAACCAGTCTCAGCTTTCAATGTTTCAGGGGGCGGTGGATGACCTGATTCTTGAACACGACCGCGTGATTGGCTGCAGGACAGCCACAGGTCTTGAGTTTTACGCATCAGCAGTGGTGCTGACCACCGGAACGTTTCTGGGTGGAAAGATCCACGTGGGTGAGAAGCAGCATGCTGGCGGAAGAGCCGGAGATGCACCGTCAGATACCCTTGCTGCACGACTTCGGGAACTGCCATTCAGCGTTTCGCGCCTTAAAACCGGTACGCCACCCCGAATTGATGGTAAAACGGTTGATTTTTCAATTCTGCAGGAACAGCCGGGCGATCAGCCGCGTCCTGTTTTTTCTTTTATCGGCAGTCGTGATGACCATCCGGAGCAACGTTGTTGCTGGATCACGCATACGTCTGAAAAGACCCACGAAATCATTCGGGCTGCGTTGCACCGCTCGCCCATGTATTCAGGCGTGATCGAGGGCGTGGGGCCACGTTATTGTCCCAGCATTGAAGATAAGGTGGTTCGCTTTGCTGAGCGAGACAAACACCAGGTTTTTGTTGAGCCGGAAGGCCTGCAAACGCAGGAGCTCTATCCGAATGGTATTTCAACCAGCCTGCCTTTTGACGTGCAGGTTGAATTTGTTCGTTCGATTCGGGGCTTTGAAAAAGCTGCCATTACCCGTCCCGGTTACGCAATTGAATACGATTTCTTTGATCCGAGAGAATTACACCCACACCTGGAGACGCAACACGTGGCGGGCCTGTTTTTTGCCGGACAGATCAACGGAACCACAGGTTACGAAGAAGCCGCGGCCCAGGGGTTGGTCGCCGGAGTCAATGCCGCACGGCAGACCCGGGGACAGAAGCTTTGGGTGCCCCGGCGCGATGAAGCGTACATGGGCGTGTTGATTGATGATCTCACCACCCAGGGCACGCTTGAGCCCTACCGGATGTTTACCAGCCGGGCGGAGTATCGGCTACAACTGCGGGAAGACAATGCTGATTTACGATTGACCGGGAAAGGTCGCGAACTTGGTTTGGTGGAGAATGGTCGTTGGAACATTTTTAACAGCAAGCGTAAAGCCATCGAAGCAGAGCGCGAGAGACTTTCAGGCATCTGGCTGGCGCCCGGAAATAGCGCAGGCCAGCAGGCCCAGGATCTTCTGGGTGAACCGATCAGCAAGGAAACCCGGGCCATTGACCTGCTCAAGCGTCCCGGTATGACATATGCGCGGCTGGCGGAAGTGGAGGTGATCGGATCGCGGCTCGACGAGGACTCCTGGGCGAACCAGTTGGAAATTCAGATTCGATATTCAGGCTATCTGCAGCGCCAGACCATGGAGATTGAGCGTCGTCGCAACAATGAGAATCTGGAGATTCCCGAGGATACTGATTTCGGTGAAATCCGCGGATTGTCTGCAGAAGTGCAGGAAAAACTGACCAAAATCCGTCCGGCCACTGTGGGTCAGGCATCGAGAATTCCCGGCATGACACCAGCGGCGGTGTCTCTGCTGATGGTGCACCTGAAAAAGACCCGTTCCCAGGAAGCTGCCTGAAACCGTTTGTGGAAATAAAAACACCGTTTGGCGCGTATCACGAATTGCCAACGCTTGATTTACAGATTCTTAACGACCAATTTGTATGCTAGGCATGTAAGTTGACTGTGCCTAGCGTGTCGACACATCAAGACAGGCAGTCCCCACACTTCATATTGCCTATCTCGACACGCTTTCAGACCCCGGACCTTTTGTCCGGGGTTTTTTTATGCGACACCACTTTTTAAGTCATTCGATCAGGAAGAGCCGTCGTGAATTGGTCTGGTTGCCAGAGAAAAAGGGGCCGGATCTCAAATCATCAAAATGAGAACCGACCCCTGGTGTCACGAGATACTACTTTGTGATTTTGATGTTATTCGCTGTCGCCGTAGTCACTGGCCTCAGGAAGTCTGCGAACCAGCCAGGAATCGCCGACCTTGAAGGTGGTGCTCCATTCGGACATAAACGCCTGGAATGCATCCTCGCCACCCAGTGTCTCTGAAACGATATCCATGAATGAAGGATCGGCGTCATCAGCAAAGTCGGCATAGCCCTTCATTGGTAACACGAGGTTAATCTGGTTGCCTTTGCCACCGGAAACCACGCTATGGAAGCCGTAATGGTTTGAGTACCCGGCTTCTGTCAGAGCCGCATGGATGGTTGCCAGTCCTTCCCGGAATGCGCGGCCCTGGCCCTGCATGATGTACCAGTCTTCGAGCTGGAAATGGGTATAGCCATCCCAGTTCTCCGGCCAGTGGGCGTATTCCTTCATTTCTACTGTCACCATGCGTTCCATATGCGCAACATGAGGTGCCACTTCCGCCTGGAATTTCTCGCCTGCTTCCTCCTGCCAGTCGTACTCGGCATCAAAGTCTTCCCAGTTGTGACCGCCGGAGCGTGCTGCATATTTGCCGGTATCCGGACCGGTTTCAATGGCATACCAGTTATATTGAAAATGACCAGGCTTGTCAGCAACCCACAAGTGATAATCGCGGATTGCAGCCTCAAGCGCAGCACCCTCACCAGGATTAGCTGTGATCATGACAACATCTGCTGCACCATCGTTTTCTTCGTCCTGCGCCTGTATTGGCAACATCCAGGCAAGAGGTGCCAGGATGGCAACCAGCCAGACTGAAAAATGCTTATTCATAATTTCTCCCTCAAATGTGAAACAAAAGCCCGGGGATCACCTGTTCAGAGGTCATAACCCGAGCCTTATGATCAGTATAGACTGCGCCCGGTAATTTTTCGTTAGGGTAGTTGAACGATGGATTGGAGAATGCAATGAATCAATCACCGGCGCGATACAGATTGCATGGCGATAACCGGTCGGGCAATTGCTACAAGGTCGCGTTGATACTGCGAATGACAGATCGGCCTTTTGAATGGGTGCCGACCGATGTCCTGGCACGCGAAACCCGCACCGACACGTTTCTCGCACTTAATCCGAATGGCCGGGTTCCCGTTTTGGTGCTGCCGGATGGTCGGATTCTAAGTGAGTCAAACGCGATACTGATTCACCTGGCGGAAAACACGTCATGGCTTCCTGCTGGTGCTTACCAACGAGCCCAGGTCTACCAATGGCTGTTTTTCGAGCAATACAGCCACGAGCCGTATATTGCTGTCGCACGCTTTATTGTCCACCTGGCCAAAATGGGGGACTCCAAAAAGAAGCAAATGCAACACCTGTGGAAAAACGGAAATGCTGCTTTGAAGATCATGAATGATCATCTGGGTCAGGCTGGCTTCATGGTGGGTGAACAACTCACCATTGCTGATATTGCATTGTATGCTTATACCCACACTGCACACGACGGTGGTTTCGATTTGCAACCCTATGAAAACATCCGCAAGTGGCTTTCAGGATTTGAAGCTCAGCCTGGATACGTCTCAATGGAGGACGCCTGTCAGTGAGTGTGCACCTGGAGATCAAAGGAGGTTGCCACTGCCGGTCCCTTCGTTACGTTTTACAGTGGCCCATCACCAGTCTCACAGACGGAGAATTGCCATCTGTTCCGGCCCGGCGCTGTTCCTGTTCTTTTTGCAAACGCCTTGATGGCGTGTGGACATCACACCCACAGGCGAGCCTGCATATTGCTGAAAGCCCTGAACAATCTCCCAGCCGTTACCGGTTTGGCACTGAAACGGCTGACTTCCTCTTCTGCAGCCGTTGTGGCATTACACCACTGGTCACTTGTGAACTGGAAGGACAGGATTATGGTGTGGTTAATGTCCATACATTTGACGATGATTGCATCGACCAGATCGCCCTGGACCTGAGTGATTCCTGTTTTGACGACGAATCCACTGATGCTCGTCTTGAGCGACGCAAACTACGCTGGATCGGCAACATGACCTGGGCCTGATTGTCGTATCAGGCATGCTCGATTGCCGCCGGTGCGTTGTCCTTCTCCGAGCTCTCAAAGACCAGGCCCGCTTCCGGGTCATTAAACACATCCATGTCGATGGCGTTTTCGCTGACCGCAACAATGGACGTTACAGTGGCGTCTCCCGTGACATTCACCGCGGTCCGCGTCATGTCGAGAATTCTGTCGACGCCAAGAATCAGGGCAATACCTTCCGCCGGCAAACCAACCTGTGTGAGCACACCGGCCAGTACAACCAGCCCCACTGATGGAACGCCCGCTGTACCAATTGACGCCATGATCACCATCAGAACCACCATCAGGTACTGGGTCAGGCTCAGGTCAATGCCATAAAACTGCGCAATGAAGCCGGTGGCAATTCCCTGCATGATGGCGGTGCCATCCATATTGATGGTTGCGCCAAGCGGGATGGTGAATGACGAAACTTTATTGCTGACGCCAAGGCGCTCCTGAACAGACTCCATGGTCACGGGAATGGTGGCATTGCTTGATGCAGTCGAGAATGCAAACATCATTGCGGCTCTCATTTTCCAGAGGAAGATTTTTGGATTGAGCCTTCCCAGCGTTGCCAGTAGTGTGGGATAAACCACCAGCGCATGCAGAAACAGCACTGCAAATACCAACAGGATATAACGACCTACAGCAAGAAAATCAGATGTATTACTGGTTGCAGCCAGGTTCGCAATCAGGGCAAAAACACCATATGGGGAAATTTTCATCACGATGGTAACCAGCTTCATGATCACGGCGTTGATGTCATTGAACCAGGCTGAGACGCGATTGCCTGTTTTTCCGCTCAGCGTGATCGCGACGCCGAGGAGAATCGAGAAAATAATGATGGGCAGCATGTTGGCATCTGACATGGCCGCGACGGGGTTTGTAGGTACCATATCGATCAGAACCTGGGCGAATGGTTTGCCTTCGCTGATCGTGGCATCGACTGTGGCAGTTGGGTTTGCGCCCACTCCGGGTTTGAAAATCGCGGCTGCCGACAGTGCCAGCGCTACTGCAATACCCGTCGTCAAAAGGTACAAGCCAATGGCCTTGCCACCGACGCGCCCAAGCGCTTTGGGGTCAGAGAGTGCACTGGAGCCGCAGACGATTGACACAAAGACCAGCGGTACCACCAGCATCTTGAGCAGGGAAATAAAGATCGAACCCACAACCAGGAATATACCGTCAAGCAGCCAGACTTCTGACCACTGGGGTGTTTCCAGATAATTGAGCACCAGGCCGACGATTGCACCCAGGATCATCCCAAGGAAAATTCTTGCGCTCAAACTCATGCCTTTGCTTTCGCTCATTTTTTATCCTCGGGAACAGGGCTGTTGATGCTCTGGATAGGGCTGACAGACAAATTTGCCTGTCTCACCCAACGGTGGAGTAGGTTAGAATTTAACGCTTTCGCGCAGGACTTGGCAAACCGGAATGACTGAAGAGACAAAAAGAAGCAACTTCATTCGTAACATCGTGATGGCGGACCTGGAGTCCGGCAAGCATCAATCAATATGTACACGATTCCCGCCGGAGCCCAATGGGCACCTGCATATTGGCCATGCAAAATCAATTTGCCTGAACTTTGGGCTGGCAGACGAATTTGAGGGAACCACAAACCTCCGTTTCGATGACACCAACCCGTTGAAAGAAAGCGAGGATTACGCGCAGGCCATCATGGAGGATGTTCGCTGGCTGGGTTTTGAATGGCAGGAACTGCGTCATGCTTCTGACTATTTTCAGCAGCTATACGAATACGCGACCCACCTGATTCGTAACCAAAAAGCCTATGTGGACGATCTCGATGCCGAGAAGATGCGGGAATACCGGGGGACTCTGACCGAACCCGGAACAGACAGCCCTAACCGCAGTCGCCCGGTTGAAGAGAGTCTCGACCTGTTTGAGCGAATGAAGGCAGGTGAGTTCGAGGACGGGGCGATGGTGCTTCGCGCCCGCATTGATATGTCATCACCCAATATCAACATGCGCGATCCTGTGATTTATCGCATCCGAAATGCGGCCCATCACCGGACCGGTGATGAGTGGCACATCTATCCGATGTATGACTGGGCTCACGGAATCTCGGATGCCATCGAAGGTATCACGCATTCCCTTTGCACCCTCGAATTCGAGGATCATCGTCCGCTTTACGAATGGTTCCTGGAAAACATTCCGTCACCCAGTAATCCCCGGCAAATCGAATTTGCGCGCGGCAACCTTGACTACACGGTGATGAGTAAAAGGCGCCTGCTGCAGCTGGTCGAAGATGGCCATGTCAATGGCTGGGACGACCCTCGTATGCCGACCATTGCCGGGATGCGTCGTCGTGGGTATACCCCTGAGTCAATTCGCAGCTTCTGGAATGAGGCGGGTATAGCCAAGGCTGAAAGCATTCTGCCGATGGGAGTACTGGAGAATTCATTGCGCGACGACCTCAATGAACGCGCACCTCGCACCATGGCGGTCCTCAATCCACTCAGGGTTGTGCTCACCAATTTTCCCGAGGGTGAAACGGAGTGGATCGAGGCTGCAGTCCACCCACAGAAACCTGAACTGGGAACACGCAAGGTTCCATTGAGCCGGGAGATCTGGGTGGAGGAGGGTGACTTCATGGAAGAGCCACCACGCAAGTTCTTTCGTTTACGGCCTGGTGGAGAAGTGCGCTTGCGAAATGCTTTTATCATCCAGTGCGATGAAGTCATCAAGGATGAATCGGGCCAGGTGACTGAGCTTCGTTGCAGTTTTGACCCTGATACCCGCAGTGGTATGCCGGGCGCTTCGCGCAAGGTGAAGGGAACGATTCACTGGGTTTCAGCAGATCACGGTGTGAAAGCTCAAGTGCGTTTGTATGATCGGCTGTTTAACGTCCCCAATCCGCTTTCCGACAAGTCACGGGACTTCCTGGAGTTCATCAACCCGGAAGCATTGACGGTGATCGAAAACGCCGTGGTTGAGCCTGGTGTTGCGGAAGGCAAACCAGGGGATTTTTACCAGTTTGAACGGACTGGTTACTTCATTCATGACAGTGAAGACTCAAAGCCAGGTGCGCCGGTCCTGAACCGCGCTGTTACCCTGCGCGACACCTGGGCAAGGCTGGAAAAGCAATTGGGCCTGCGCTGAAGGCCTGATGTTACCCCTGGAGAAAGCACCTGCGGAAATTTGTATCGTCCGTCTTTCTGCATTGGGTGACGTCAGCCATGCTGTCCCTGTCCTGCGGGCGATTCAGAATCAGTGGCCACAAACCAACGTAACCTGGATCTGCGCGACACTTGAACATCGTCTGCTGTCCATTCTGGACGGTGTCACGTTCCACGTTCTGGATAAAAAATCCGGCCTGCGTGGATACCGTCAGCTAAAACGGGACCTGGCAGGAAAGCGTTTTGATGTGATGTTGCAGATGCAGACTTCGACGCGGGCCAATCTCACCGGTGCCTGTGTGAAGGCTGATATCAAACTGGGGTGGGATGAGGATCGCGCCCGCGAGTTTCACCAGAAATTTATGACCCACGCCATTCCTGCAGTGCCTTTTGAGCACCAGGTGCAGGGCCATCTCTCGTTTGCACGAACCATCGGTTTGGATGCAGATGAACCCGTGTGGGACTTTCCTGTTGGTGAGGCTGAGTTGGCATTTGCTGCTGAAGTGATGCCGGAAGGTCAACGAACCCTCATCATTTCTCCAAGCTCAAGTCACCCTGCTCGCAACTGGCGTGCGGAACGGTACGCTACTGTCGCCGACCATGCAGCCCAGTCACTCGGAATGACCATCGTGCTTTCGGGAGGTCCATCAGAAGCTGAGCAGGCCATCGGAAAAACCATTGAACAGGCCATGGCAACACCGGTTGTCAACATGATCGGCAAGGATACGCTTCCGCAACTACTGGCCATGGTGCAGCGCGCGGACGTGGTGCTTACGCCGGATTCAGGGCCAGCACACCTGGCGAATGCGATGGGCACACCGGTTGTTGGACTTCATGCCAGCACCTGGTCCCGACGCAGCGGTCCTTATCACTCTCTTCATTTGTGTGTTGACAAGTTTGCGGAGGCAGCCCGAAAGTTCCGGGACAGGGAACCGGAGGAATTACGCTGGGGCACCAGGATCGAGGAACAAGGCGTGATGGACCTGATCAAAGTGTCGGAAGTTATTGATCGGATTGAGGCTGCTGTCCGGCAGCCTCGCGAAGAATGTTGATCGGTGCCAGTTCAGGCTGCCTGAGATTCTCCTGTCGCACGATGCTCGTGTTCACAAAGCAGTACTGTCCCGAAAGGCAGGCATGACTGACTGAATCGGTAAACACCATCCATGCAGAATATGGTGGGAATCGAAATTCCTGGTGGCCGCGCATGTCTTCCTGGAACGCCGGAGTGTCTTTCATATAGTTGTGAAACTTGCGCATCTCACGATCATAAGGGGATGAATCGAGAACCCTGGCCATGGGAAGTCCCATGCCGGAAATCATATTGATGATGCCCGTACGCGCGTGATCCACGCTGCTTTTTGTCAGGTAGCCGGGTTTCGCCTTGTCAAAATCGAGACCGGCCTTGTGCCCGTGAATTGCGAAAACATCCTGGAAATTGCCCTTGGTGGCCCAGACCCTGTCGATTCGGGGATTGACGTTGATGAAAAATCGCAGGATCCGGTCGCCATTGGTCGCGCCGTAGGCGCCGGCATCAAAATGCACCAGTTCATTGCTTGCGTGGGCGCTCAGGTTGCGACCTTTCTCCTCGATGGGGCGAATGCTGCAGGTTCCAATGGTCCAGTTTTTTGTGAGTCTTGGGGCGCGTTGGTCAAGAAACCCGGCAATGTCATTGCTGACCCTGACAAGAATTTTTTCAATTCTCTCGGATATTTCGGCATCCTCGGTATCCAGTCCCCTGATTTTCCCTGCTTCCGGGTGGTAGCTGATGTTCTTTAACTTCAAAAGCCCAGGAAGATCCTCACGAATGAACCTTAGATCCTCATCAGCAGGCAACGGAACGGGGGATTCAGGAAAATAAACAATAGAGCCTCTTTCCAGGGAATCAGACAGATCATCTGTGCCCGCCGTGGCCAATCGCTCCTTGTCATAGGTGTCTAACATTCGTTTTTGACTCTCACTGGACAGTCGAATCAAAATGTTAGCACGGCCCGTAAAAAAGCAGGCATGATTAAGTACACGGCCTGAGGTTCGGCGGATTTGATAAACTTCAGGATGATTATCTGATAATGGGAGAAACAACATGGGTGGTTGGATCATTTTGGGCATTCTGGCGGCAATGGTCGTTTTTGCCATTTCCATCTACAACCGGTTGGTTGCCGGCCGCAATCGTTACAAGAACGCGTTTGCCCAGATCGATGTTCAGCTGACACGTCGTCACGATCTGATTCCCAATCTTGTCGAAACAGCCAAGGGTTATATGGCCCATGAACGTGAGACGCTGGAGGCAGTCATTAACGCCCGGAACATCGCTGTCAATGGCCTTAAGGATGCTGCTGCTGATCCAACTGACCCTGCGGCCATGAAGAAGCTTGCTGAAGCCGAACAGGGCTTGTCAGGCGCTCTGGGTCGCCTTTTCGCCCTGGCAGAAGCCTATCCTGACCTCAAGGCCAACGAGAACATGATGCAGTTGTCAGAAGAACTGACCACGACCGAAAACAAGGTTGCGTTCTCACGACAGGCTTTCAACGATGCGGTCATGGATTACAACACCTTGCGCGAATCGTTCCCCAACAACTTTTTTGCAGGATGGTTCAGCTTTGGCCCGGCAGAATTGCTTGAAATCGAAGACGAAGCCAAGCGCGAAGTTCCTGAAGTGGCATTCTAAGATGAGCAAGATTGGGCGTCCTGCCCAACTTGCATCGAAACCTTGAAAAGCGTGGTTTTCAAGGTTTCGCGCTTCGCGCTGGCACGCGCAACGGCACGACGCAGTCACTTCTTTCGTCAATGAGGTTTTACGAGTGACGAAAACCGTAACTGCCTCGTTAGCCTGCGCTCCATGTGCCAAATAGCACCTGCGTGAGGAGGTTGCGAGTAAATTTCGCAGAGTGTAAGTATCAGCTGGATTGCGTTGGGATGACACACGCAGCGGCACGATGCAGTCACTTCTTTCGTTGATGAGCATTTATGAGTGATGAAAGCGGTAACGGCCTCGTTAGCCTGCGCGCCATGTGCCGATAAATCTCAGACGTAGAGGGAACGGATGAATTTTTTTGAAAACCAGGATCAGGCGCGGCGCTCAACACGCTGGCTGGTGATTGTTTTCATCCTGGCGGTGCTGGCGATCGTTGCCGTAATCGATCTTGCAATTCTGGCTGCGTTCGGATTTGCCAGTGTTGAGCTGCAACAGGACGGGTCCTGGTTTTCCGCCATATCCGCCTCTGAAAACATTCCTCTCCTCGCCGGTGGCGCAATCGCCACCACGACAGTCATCGGGCTTGCCAGCCTGTTCAAAACCATGGCTTTGCGCGGGGGCGGCGGGAAAGTGGCACGGGACCTGGGTGGAACCCTGGTCAGCGCCGATACCAGCGACAGGCGTCGTCGCCAGCTTCGAAACGTGGTCGAGGAAATAGCGCTTGCTTCGGGTGTTCCTGTTCCGGAAATCTATGTCCTTGAAGAAGAGTCCGGAATAAACGCCTTTGCGGCTGGCTATACACCGGCGGATGCTGCAGTTGCAGTCACTCGTGGCGCCCTCGAAAAGCTGAAACGTGATGAGCTTCAGGGTGTAATTGCGCATGAATTCAGTCACATTCTCAATGGCGATATGCGCATCAACATTCGATTGATGGGCGCACTATTCGGAATCCTGGTGCTGGCATTGATCGGGCGCCGGGTACTGATCCATTCCCGATTCGCCAGTGCCGGTCGCAGCAAGGATGGTGCTCCATTGATCCTGATTGCGCTCGCCGTCACCGCTGTCGGCTACATCGGCCTGTTTTTTGGACGCTGGATCAAGGCCGCAGTTTCGCGTCAGCGTGAATACCTGGCTGATGCTTCTGCAGTCCAGTTCACTCGCGACCCCAATGGCATTGGCGGAGCATTGAAGAAAATAGCGGTGTACAGCGATGGCTCCTACCTGAGAGAGGATTCAGAAGAAATCAGTCACATGCTGTTTGGAAATGGCTCGAAAATGATGATGTTTTCAACTCATCCGCCACTAACCGAAAGAATTAAAAGGATCGAACCCGGTTTTCAGGAGGAAGAACTTGAAACCATTGCTGCTCGTATCATGAGAGACCAGGTCCGCGAAGAGAAAGAAAGAAAAAGCAATTCAGAGGAAAAGAAGAAGCCGGCTGGTTTTGATCTCAGGAATATCATGGAAGGAATTGGCCATCCCGATTTTGAAAGGATCCTGATGGCAGCCACCCTGGCTGCAGGTCTGCCGGTACCGGTTCGCGAGGCGGCGCATTCCCCGGAATGGGCGCCTGAAGTCATGTTTTACACATTGCTCCACGATGACGCAGAGATCCGCGAACGCCAGCTACTCGCGATCGCGCAGAACATGGGTTCAGAAAGCGAATCCCAGGTGCGAGCATTGTTGTCCTCGTCCGGGCCTGCAAAACCGGAGCAGCGGCTACCGGTTGCGGAGCTGGCATTTCCTGCGCTCAAGAGGAGACCGCCCGATTTCCTCGCCAAAGTATTAACCACGGTCGAGGCGCTGAGCCGGGCCGATGAGCAGATTGACGTCTTCGAGTTTTTACTGGCACGGGTCATTGCCCGCGACCTCTGGGAGTCAGCCAATCCGCATGCTGCAAGGATTGCCGGCAACAAGTCCCTGGCTGCCCTGCGTGATGATGCGCTGTCTGTGCTTGCAATACTTGCACGGCATGGCACCGAAAATGCTGAAACCGTTCGGTCTGCATACCAGGCTGGCGTCAGTGTGATCGGTGGAGAGTCCGGTGAACTGGAAAGGACCGTACCCGGAGACTGGGCGGCTGTGCTAGACAAGGCTCTGCCCAGGCTGGACAAACTCAAGGCAAAGGACAAGAAGGTGCTCGTCGAGGCAATGCTGGCGGTGGTGTTGCACGATGAACAATTACAGCCAACAGAACTTGAATTGCTAAGGGTGGTGTGCGAACTCATCCACGTGCCGCTCCCCATTCTTTCGGCTGGGCAGTAATCAATCGCGCCCATTTGGCATCATCAATCTATGAGCATCGAGACCAGGTGCTGATCAATCTGAACAGACTTTTCCAAAAACTGACCGCCTTGCAAGAGCGTGGGTCCCGGATAAACCTACTCGGTTTTCCGGGATGACGTTAAGCGCCTTGGCGATTCGAACAGGCTACCTCGGCCTTCCCGCTACTGGCGGGGCATATCACCGACCGTCCCCTTGGCAGCGCCTCTCGTGGCAGACGCGACTGGACAATTCTGCAGGGATGCAGAATTAGCGTATTCAGGCCATGGACGGCCTGTATACGCGGGTCCATCTAGCGGC
>Ga0209939_1000038_pt1 | contig 22712 bp, 19 predicted proteins | sample SalPon2A_A_D1_MG_FD_185714 | JGI IMG/M metagenome (GOLD analysis project Ga0209939, IMG submission 185714) | Soil microbial communities from South San Francisco under conditions of wetland restoration - Salt Pond MetaG R2A_A_D1_MG (SPAdes)... | ecosystem: Environmental > Terrestrial > Soil >...
TTGATGGACGAAGGCGGGACCCGGATTGCCACATCCGAAACTGTTACTTTTTATGTCCAGCAGGCCACGATCAGAACCAACCGAAGATAGGCATTCTGATCGCTGCTCGTATGTCACGTGAAGTCTGAAGCAGTTCAGGAAGAGGGCATCCTCGATTTTCTTGATTCGGCTGTTATCAGGCTGGATGCGAGTGGGCACATTGTTGAACTGAATACTGCAGCGACGCAATGTATCGGTGTGGGAAAGGCGCGTGCGCACGGCCGGTCTCTGACCGAACTGGCAGATTTCCCAACAGAACTGCAGGAGGCGCTGCGGTCTCTTTCAATTCAGGAAAGAGGGCTGCACTTTCAGGAACTGCAACTCAACGGGCAGTATTACGATTGCAGCATTCAGTTTTTCGATGACGGCGGAGCACTTCTTGAGCTACACAATCTGCGTTGGGAGCTTCAGCGTTCAAGGTTGCAAAGAAGTGAAATCCAGGCGGGCCTGATGAAGCTTCTCAGCCGCAACCTCGGTCACGAAATTCGAAACCCGCTGGGTGGTATCAGGGGCGCAGCTCAAATGCTGGCCAATGAGCTGGAAACAGACCTGGAATTGCCAGAGCTTGCAGAGTTATCGCGAATGATCATGCGAGAGTCCGATCGGATCGAGGAATTGATTGCCCGTTTCGGCCAGCCAAGGCTGGAGCTGGTGGAAAGTGATTTCTACCCGTTGGTCGCCGAGGTGATTGAGCTGGTCCAGGTTGAATTTGGTGTTGCTGTGACCATTGAGCGCGATTTCGATCCGAGCCTTCCCCCGGTTGTGATCGATCCTGGCGCGGTCCGGCAAATACTGCTCAATCTGTTCAGAAATGCCTGCCAGGCCGGGTGCGGCAGGATTCTGTTGCGAACGCGTATTTCACATGAGCCGACTCTGCTTCAGTCCCCTTCGCCTGTGCTGCGCGTGGATGTCGAGGATGATGGAGTCGGTGTTCCGGCAGCATTAAGACCCCTGCTGTTTTTGCCTTTGATGACAGGCCGTCGTGATGGGACTGGCCTCGGCCTCGCGCTGGCCCAGCAAGTAGCCGCTGCACATGGTGGAATTCTCAACTACGAACCCAGGGTTGAAGGCGACGATGAAGCAGGCAGTCGGTTTACGATTCTGCTGCCCATCCTGCCGGCACTCCATGAGTAACAGCGCGACCATCTGGATCGTTGATGATGACCAGACCATCCGCCTGGTCCTGGAGCGAGCGCTCGGGCGTTGCGGCTTTCAAACGCGCCTGTTCGAAACAAGCGGGGCCGTGATTGCGGAAATCAAGAACCAGGTTCCACAAGCCATCATCACGGACATACGTCTGCCCGACGCTGACGGACTTTCAATTCTTCCAATCCTGAAGGAGCTTGATTGCGACGTTCCTGTTATTGCAATGACCGCTTTCTCCGATCTTGACCAGGCGGTGGCTGCATTTCAGCAGGGTGTGTTCGATTACCTTTCCAAGCCATTTGATCTTGACCAGGTGATATCGGTTGTAGAGCGTGCAGTGGCCGACGTCAAAATCCCGGTGCAGCCAGCTGCCCAACCCACTGAAAACCAGCTGCTGGGAGATTCCCCGGCGATGCAGGAAATTTTCCGTACGATCGGTCGTCTTTCGCATTCCGATATCAGCGTGCTGCTGACCGGGGAAACCGGCAGTGGCAAGGAGCTTGTAGCCAGGGCGCTTCATCATCACAGCCCGCGCAGCTCGGGTCCGTTCGTGGCGATTAATACCGCTGCAGTTCCGTCTGAACTTCTCGAATCAGAGCTCTTTGGTCACGAGCGAGGCTCGTTCACTGGTGCACATGCCCGTCGTGTGGGAAGGTTTGAAGAGGCTGCCAACGGTACCCTGTTCCTGGATGAAATCGGCGATATGCCCCTGCCCTTGCAAACGCGCTTGCTAAGGGTTCTGGCAGAACGTGAATTCCACCGGGTGGGTGGTCGCGACCTTTTGAAAGCTGACGTTCGTGTGATTGCCGCCACCCATCAGAACCTGGAAGAGAAAATTGATTCCGGCGCGTTTCGGGAAGATCTCTATCACAGGATCAACGTCATTCACATTGCACTACCTCCGTTGCGACAGCGATCTGAGGATGTTGGTTTGCTGGCTGAACACTTTATGCAAAGGGTGGCTGCTGAGCTTGGCCTTGAAGAGAAAAGACTTCGACCTGAAACGCTCGGTCTGCTCAGCGCATACAAATGGCCTGGCAATGTCAGGCAGTTATTGAATATTTGCCGTCAGTTGTGTGTCATGGCGCCGGGTGAGCAGATTTTTCCGCAGGACCTTCCGATTGAATTCCAGCGCGGTCAGCGAATCGAGAACGGTAAGGAATGGAGTGAGCGACTCAGGGTATGGGCGCAGCAAGAGCTGCAGGCCGGCGGAAATAACCTGATGGGTCGGGCAACTTTCGAGCTTGAAGGCGTTTTGATGGAAGCTGCGCTTGCAGCTACCCGGGGGCAGCGTCAGAAAGCAGCAAAAGCGCTTGGTGTCGGCCGCAATACCCTGACGCGCAAAATCAGGCAGCACGCAGACCCTGAAGATGAGAGCAAGTCCGGAGTCACCGGGGATTAAGACACTTCAAGCCAGAATGTGACCGGCCCATCATTAATCAGGCTGACTTTCATATCGGCGCCGAATAGACCGGCTTCGACTGGACTGCTGGTTTTCTGCGCAATCTGAAGCATGTATTCGAACAGGCGTTTTCCATCTTCAGGCGATGCTGCAGAGGCAAAGCTGGGGCGATTTCCCTTGTTGGTATTGGCGGCCAGCGTGAATTGTGGAACCAGCAATAATTCGCCTTCGACCTGAGACAGGTTCAGATTCATCCTGTCATCAGCATCAGGGAAGATCCTGTATGAAAGAATACGCTCCAGCAATCGATCCGCTTGTTGCGTGGTGTCTTCACGCTGAACAGCGACGAGAGCGAGGATGCCTTTTCCAATGCTGGAAAGCTCTTGCCCGTTAACATGTACAGCCGCTTCCGTTACTCTTTGCAACAATGCAATCACATTTTTCCCCACTTTCAGCCCTAATCGCCAGCAGTATTTTAACAGTGGCGTTGGCATCCCCCCGGGCAACTGGTTGCAGCTTCTAGCTGTACGCTGAATCTCTTGGGCCTGTTCTTCATCAAGTCATTTCTCAGGTTGCTGAGCTGGCTGCCGGCCGGCGGTCCCTACTGGCTCGCACGGCGACTTGCATCATTATGGATGCGGTTGTCGCCGCGAAAACATCAAACGACCATCAGGAACCTCGAGATGTGTTTTCCCGATCTCGACACGGATGAACGACAAGCCCTGATTCGTGAAAGCTTCGTGCACTACGTGGCGGCGGTTCTCGAGGCCGGACACAACTGGTATTCACCGGTCGAAAGCCTCAGGGCCCGGTGCGATGAAGTGGTCGGGCAGGATCAATTTGATGCTGCGCTGGCGACGGGCAAAGGAGTCATGCTGCTGGCGCCTCACTGCGGTGCCTGGGAGTACCTGGGAATTCATCTGCAGCACATTCCTGAATTCGCGATTCTGTACAAGCCGCCGGAGGACCCCCGGCTCCACCAGGCGCTCGTGGAGCGTCGTAAACGCGCCGGTGGCACCATGATTCCGGCCAATCCTGGTGCGGTCCGTTCCTTGTTTGCCCACCTGAAAAAGGGTGGCAGCGCAGGCGTGCTGCCGGACCAGGACCCGTCAAAAGGCCAGGGCCGATTTGCACCTTTCTTCGGGGTTCCTGCATTCACAGGCGTGCTGGCGCCAAGGTTGGCCAACAAGACCGGCTGTCATGTCTTTTTCGGAGTGTGTGAGCGCTTGCCGAAGGGGCGCTACCGGATTCATTATCTTCGGGCCGATGAAACCGTGGGTGGGGATGATCTCGATGCGGCTGTCGCAGGGGTCAATAGAGGCGTGGAACAATGCGTGCGAATTGATCCCGCTCAGTACCTGTGGAGCTACCGTCGCTTCAAGACCCGGCCGGAGGGCGAACCCCCCTTCTACCAATAACCTGTCATGTCGGGAAAGCAGACGACTTTTGGCAGCCATCGGCGAACCTGGCCAAAGAATAAAATGCGATTCTGCGGTTGAGCTTGAATCAAGCGCTGAGCATTGGGCTGGGCCTCCGCACGATGTTGATCTCATTTTGATTGACACGCTCGATCAACCAGTACGGAGGGCGAGCCTTCCTTGTACCAGTAACGTTGCCAATTGTGTGAGGGGTGTTTGATTTGCAACCCTCGACGGGATGGACCCCGGCGCGGAGCCTACAGGGAAGTATTTACGGCGTGTTGCAAATTGAACACCCCTTGCGCAATCGAAGCGATCATTTGTCCAGCCGTCGCAAGAACACACCCATCTCTTTCTCAGCCTGCTTGTCACCATTTTCCTTCGCTGCCTCAATACCCGACTGCCAGGCCTCGCGAGCACCCTCGATGTTGTCCAGGCGAAGCCGTACCTTTCCAAGCTGCTTCCAGGCAGCAGTGTAGGCGGGTTCCATTTCGACAGCTGCGGCCAAGTGTTCTTCCGCCTCTACCGGGATGTCATCCTGGAGCAGGGAATTGGCTATCGTGACCCGCAACAGCGCACTGTCGCGATCCGTTCCGATCAGGTTCTTGAGACTTGCTGCATCCATACAGGCCTTACCATTTAACCTTTCCAGTAAGTGGGCGTTATCAGGACAAACAGCGTATAAATTTCGAGCCTTCCCAGCAACATGGCAATGGCAAGAACGATTTTGGATGGGTCATTGAGATTGGCGTAGTGAGGGCCTGCCTCACCCAGTGCCGGGCCGAGGTTGGTAATGCAGGCTGCCACAGCCGAAAAGGCTGTAACGGTGTCCACCCCGGTTGCTGCGAGCAAGACGCTCATAAAAACGAAGCTGGCAATGTAGAGGAAGAAAAACCCCCAGATGGCATCCATCACGGTAGGAGATGTGGTCAGCCCACCGTACTTAATCGGGATGACCGCGCGCGGGTGGATCAGGCGCCGGATTTCTCTTGCCGCCTGCCGATAAAGCAGGATGGTTCGAATCACCTTCATGCCACCAGCGGTACTTCCGGCACAACCACCGATAAAGGCAATCAGGATCAGGCCAAGCGGCACGAAACCGGTCCATTGGTAAAACGGTGCAGTCGTAAAGCCGGTTGTGGTCAGCGCAGAAAACACCTGGAAGGTGCCATACCGGAACGCTTCTGTGAGTGAATCGTAAGCACCACTTAAGAACAGGGCCATGCTGGCAAGAAAAGAGATTCCGAACAGGAGACCGGCGTACACCCTCAATTCAGGATCGACAAAGTAAGACTGCATGCTGGCATGTCGCCAGGCGGTGAAATGAAGCGCGTAATTAATGCCTGAGATCGCCATAAAGGTCATGGCAATCACCTCAAGTTCGACACTGTTCCAATAGCCCATGCTGGCCTCATGGGTGGAAAATCCACCGATGGCAACCGTGCTGAAAGCATGTCCTATGGCATCGAACAATTGCATACCGCCCAGCCAGTAGGCAAACGCGCAAACGACGGTGATGCCGACATAAATCAGCCACAGGGCCTTGGCCGTCTCCGTAATTCGGGGAGTCAGTTTTGAATCCTTCATTGGTCCGGGGGTTTCTGCGCGAAACAACTGCATGCCGCCGACCCGGAGCATGGGTAGAATCGCGACCGCCAGAACAATAATACCCATCCCGCCCAGCCACTGAAGCTGCTGGCGATAATAGAGGATGGCCCGCGGCAGGTTGTCGATCTGTGTGAATATCGTTGCGCCCGTGGTTGTGAGGCCAGACATCGATTCAAACAATGCATCGACGTAGGTGAGGCTTGGTTGTTTAAGGAGAAGGAACGGGATTGCTCCCACCAGAGCCAGCACCAGCCAGCTCAGTACCACCACTAAAAAGCCCTCTCTCAGGCGCAGTTCCTGGCTCGTCGAACGCACCGGAAGAAAAACTGCCATCCCGATGATGATCAGGATGACGGCAGGCAACAGGAACAACATGACTGTGTCGTCGTGATACCACCAGGAGACCAGGGCTGGGGGCAGCATCATCAGGCTGGATGCCGCGATCAGGAATCCAACCACTTTTTGTACTGCCGGGTTGATCATGCGAATGATGTATCCCTTGCGTTTCTAGACGAAGGTCGCTTCGACCTGGAACAAAAGCTCGATCGCGGGAATGTGCTTCTTGTCGGGAACAAACAGGATGACGTGATCATTCTCCTGAATCACGGTGTCGTGATGAGCAATAATCACATCATCCCCGCGCACCATTGCCGGAATGGTGGTGTCCTCCGGAAGGTCGATCTCATCGATTCGGCGCCCGACCACCTTCGATGACCGTATATCACCAAGCGCAACGGCCTCGATGGCTTCCGCGGCACCCTGGCGAAGCGCATGCACGCGTTCCATATTCCCGCGACGAATATGGGTCAGCAGGGCACCGATGGTGACCTGCTGCGGAGAAACAGCAATATCAATGCTGCCCGATTCGACAAGGTCCACGTAGGCTGGACGATTGATCAGTGCGATCACTTTCGCTGCGCCCATCTTCTTGGCCAGCATGGCAGAAAGAATATTGGCCTCGTCATCGTTGGTCAGTACGCAATAGACATCAGCTGAATCAATGGTCTCCTCGCGAAGCAGGTCTTCATCTGCGCAATCGCCCACGATGACGATGGCCTTTTCAAGGTCTTCGGCGATGGACTCCGCGATTTCCGGGTCGCGTTCAATGACCTTTACATGGTGACCACGTTCCAATCGCTTGGCGAGATTGGCGCCGATATTGCCACCACCACCCAGGACAATCCGCCGCGCAGGTCTTCCCAGGGGGCGGAATTCTTTCATGATGGTCTGGATGTGCCTGCTGGCTGCAAGGAAGAACACAATGTCGTCTTCCTCGATCAAGGTTCCACCATCGGGAATGATGGTTTCATCGTCCCGATAAATGGCCGCCACTCGCGCCTCTGTGCCGGCCGGCATGTGGTTTTTCAGTGTATGAAGGCGGTGACCCACCAATGGTCCGTCCCGGTAGGCACGTGTCGCCACCAGCTGAGCCCTGCCTTCTGCAAAATCCAGAACCTGCAGGGCGCCCGGATATTCAATCAATCGCGAAATATAGTTGGTCACCAGCTGCTCAGGGCTGATCAGAACGTCAACCGGGCAGTGATCGCGCTCAAACAACCTGGCGTGATCCATGTATTCCGAAGAGCGAATCCGGGCCACCCGGGTCGGTGTGTTGTAGAGCGTATAGGCAACCTGGCAGGCGGTCATGTTGACCTCGTCCAGGCTGGTCAGGGCGATGACCAGGTCAGCATCCTCGATACCGGCACGAACCAGCACCCGTGGATGCGAAGCAAAACCGTTGACTGCCCGAATGTCGAGGCGATCCTGCAGTTCCTTCAGACGCCTGTTGTCGATATCAACGACGGTGATGTCATTGTCTTCCCGGGAAAGGGCATGGGCCACGCTTGATCCGACCTGGCCGGCGCCCAGGACTACAATTTTCATGTCTTTTCTCCCTGGCGGACCACCGCTTTGGGATCAATACTCAGCGCCCGCAGTTTGCGATACAGGTGGGTACGTTCCATGCCCACATTTTCGGCCAGCTTGCCAACGCTGCCATCCACTTTTCCGAGCTGGTAGATGAGATAGTCCCTTTCAAATGCCTCACGAGCCTCCCGCAAAGGGAGGTCAAAAATTTCCGGGTGCGAGGGCGCCATGCGGCTGGGTTTGACCGGGTTGCGACTGAGTGCTTCCTCGACCTCGGTCACGGAGATTTCACCCTCGCCACCGAGAATCAAAAGTTGTTGAACCAGGTTTTTAAGCTCACGAACATTGCCCGGCCAACTGTGGTTTCTCAATCGGTTCTGAGCCGGCAGTGAGACTGGTCGGTAGGGTAAATTCTCGTGGTCGGGAAACCACTCGCAAAAATAGGTCAGCAGGTCCGGAACATCCTCCGCCCGGTCCCGCAATGCCGGAATGTGAAGTGGCAACACGTTCAGGCGAAAATACAATTGCTCAAATTCTGCATTCGACTCCGAAAGGGATCCCAGGTCCGGATCGCCGGTGGCGATCAGCCTGGGGGGTATTCCCGGGTCATTGTCCTGGCTGGCCTGTTCATTGGCCTCAAGTGCCTGATAAATGGCCTTCATCGCCGATTCCGGGAGGTCCTGGACATCAGGAATGTACAAACTCCCTCCGGTTGCCTGGGTAAACATCCCGGATTGTTCGTCATTGAAGTAAGTGGCCGCATCATTGGCGGCCAGGGTACAGTGATCTATGGCGATGAACGGGCCATCCCGACCGCTGCGATGGTGAATGAAGCGTGCCAGCATTTCACGGCCTGATCCACTCTCGCCTGTAATCAGCACGGGCGAACTGTGTTGTGCCGCCTGGGCTGCCTTTTCTCGTAGTTCGCTCATGCTGGCGCTGTTTCCCACCGGTTCAATAATGGCCTTGGCGGCAATTTTTGACTGAATGGCAGGCGCTTCTCGGTCTTCGAGTGAGGTGCTGACGATAGAAAGAAGCCGGGCCAGCGAAATGGGTTTCTGTACAAAGTCCTGGGCCCCCAGGCGTGTTGCTTCAATGGCTGTTTCAACTGAACCGTGACCCGTCATGATCACGACAGGGCAACCAAGGCCGCCTTTTGACCATTCTTTCAGCAACGAGATGCCGTCAATGTCAGGCATCCAGATATCCAGCAGGACAAGGTCCGGCTCGTCACGCGTGAATGCCAGGCGTGCGGCGGCTCCGTCCTCTGCCACGGTGACCGAATAGCCTTCATCTTCAAGGATCTCGGAAACCAGCGACCGGATATCAGGTTCGTCATCGACGACCAGGATATGAGCTTGAGACATGTGTACCGGTTAAGCCATGGGGTTGTTGTATCCGCGCAACAGCTTACTCTCTTTAAGCCTCACCCGGAAGGGTTGCATGAGATGGCTGGCTGAATGTGGCCTGGCAGAGTGTTCAACTGTCTTCAGAACCACTTGTGATCGCACCATCCGGCCTGCTGATCTGATTCTGGCCATCTTCGGCACCGGCGTCCAGAGGAATGGTAATCACAACCTGCGCTCCGCCACTTTCAGGATTTGAAATCGCCAGTTGTCCGTTGTGTTCTGAAACAATTTTTCGACAAATCGCAAGGCCCAGCCCACTCCCGTTTTGCTTGTGAGACACGTACGGCTGGAACGGTTGTTCCAGGACTTTCTCAGGAAAACCCGGGCCATTGTCTGAAATATTCAGGTGTAGCTCAGGTTGGCCTTTGTCCTTATGCACCCTGGTTTTGATCGTGATCAACACTGGCTTGTCGGAAGCCTGGCTCGCATTGCGAATCAGGTTGTGAAGCATCTGGCGCAAACGTCCCTCGTCGGCAGTCAGGCCACCAGGACCAGGACAAAGGTCGAGTTTGAACTCTGCCGAGGTGTCGCCCTGCTGGTAAAGTGAAACCACTTCGCCAACAAGTTCATCCAGGAGAATGGGTTGGCGCGAGAGAACCGGTTCAGCCGCATAATCACCAAAAGCATCGACCATTCGCCTCAGCGCGTCGACCTGGGAAACGATGGTTCCGGATGCCCTTCGCACCAGGTCGCCATCGGCCTGTTCAAGCTTGTCGGCCAGCTTCAATTGCAACCTTTCAGCAGCCAGGCGAATAGGCGTCAGCGGGTTCTTGACCTCATGAGCCAGGCGGCGTGCCACCTCCGCCCATGCAGCCTCGCGCTGAGCCTGGTTAAGTACGGTGACGTCATCGAATACAATCACCTGTCCCTGCTTGACGTCTCTGCCAGCATCCAGTGATTGTGCTGCTGACTGAGGCTCAAGCAGTGGTACGCGCGTACCACGCATCAGCAACACCAGTGGCGATTTCGGCGTATTGATCCGAATTTCCTGTTGCCAGTCATTGCGTCCGCGAGCCACCTGGTGACGAATGGCGCTAACGAATACCTCAAGTTGTGGGGCAAGCCCTGGAATGTCTCCCAGGTGGATTCCGGCGACGCCTTTCCCGGCGAGTCCAAGCACATCCAGGCACGCATCATTGGCGGTCAGAATCCGTTCAGATTCATCAAGCGTCAACACACCTGATGAAAGGTTGCCCAGTACGGACTCAAGCAGCTCTCCCTGGGCTTGCAGATCTGCACGGCTGCTCTCGGCAGCCTGGCTGGCTGCTCGCAAAGCCTGGGTCATGTCATTGAACGAGCTGACAAGGAAGCCGATTTCGTCATCCGGGCCGGCAGCGACCTCCTGGCCCAGGTCTCCGTCAGCAACCTTGTGGGTGGCATCAGACAATCGGTATAGCGGCGCCACCATTCGACGAGCGGCATGAAGCGCTGCCAGCATCGCCAGCAGCACCGAAAGCAACAGCACGAGGGTCAGGACCAGCACAAAGCTTTGCTGAAGGGATTCCCTCAGGAAGGCGACGTTTCTATAGCGGACGTACTCTCGTTCGATCGAACTCGTCAGAGACGATAACGCTGGCGGAAGAGGATAGCTGGCGACAAGAAATCGCTCTGTGCTGTTTGAAAACCTTGATGGCAGTCGCTGAATCACCGAGATCTGTAAAACCCCGTCTGAATCAGGTTCAAGCGCTGCATACTCTCCGTTGAAACTGTCCCGCGCCTGCAGGAGAGCAAAGTCTCCGGGCCGCTGGGGCAACCCGGTCAGGGCGTTGATGTTGGCAGTGGCAACCAGGTTTCCGTCGGACTCAACAACAGATAATTCCGTTGGTCCGGCAGAGCGCACATTTTCAAGCAACTCACGACGCAGCAGTTCACCCCCTTCAGGCAGGCCACCCACATCGAGAGCGATGTCGCGTAACTGGTTACGTACTTCAAGGGTCCGGTTATCCAGGAAAGCCTGCCCCAGTTCCAGTGAATCTGCGAGCGCATCTTCCACGTTCACATCAAACCAGTTGTCGATGGCGCGCGTCAGAACATATGCGGAAAAGGCAAAAACAAGCAGCGCCGGGGGGAGGGATAACACCAGGAAATTTCGAACCCAGCGTGCGGTGAGCCTGGCGCCTGGTACTTCCTGGTGAACGTTTCGCACCAGCTGCACGATGCGATAAATGATTGAGCTGGCCAGAATCAAGAGCGCCACGATGGTGGCAACCAGCACCTCATCAAAATATTCGCTGATGCCCTCTGCATCTTTCTGCAATCCACCCGTAAGAAACAAAGCCACCAGCAGCGTGACAAGTATGGCCAGTATTGGCAGGGTTCTTGAGGCGAACCTTTTCAGTCGGCTTTTCACGATTCAGCTTTAATTTCAAAATCCTGGCTGACCCAGCCGGAATCATGAGCCCATTGCGAAGAGAACAACATGGGTAGTTGCATTGGGCCGGGCATGCTGCCCCGATCCAGTTGGCTGCGCAAGCTCAGGTTGTACTGACCCGGCCCATCAGAAATGTCATCAAGCTGCCAGTCAATCGAGGCCATTTCGGCAATGATGTGACGCAACCTGGGGTAAGTCCTGGGCTGATCATCAGGTAAAGGCCCAGATAGCTGAAACCGATCGCTCAGTGGCAGGTACTGAATTTCATAGAAAATGGATTCGTCCTTGGTAGCAGACCACTGACCGGACTTCTGAAGAGCCATGTCTACCCTGATTTTCAGGGGAACGCCATTGCGCAACGCGGCCCGCGCGTCGCCGCTGAGGCGAATGTCCTGCCTGGCTTCAATCCTGATGCCAGCCGGGCTTGCTGTCACGTTCAGGTCAGACAAGCGTATTCCAAAGTCCTGCCTGGATGGCGCACAGGCCGTTGCGACCAGCGCCAGTGACAAACAGCACGGAAAATGCCAACTGGCGGAGCGCCTGCGATCAGGATTTGCGGAAACGTGCGTAATAGAACCCATCCATATTGAACTCGCCCGGCAAAATCTGACAACCATGACCGGCACGCCGACCATAACCCGTCTCAAGCGGCAGAGGTTCAGCGTCAGGGTGGTTTTCAATGAAATGACTGGTTTGCTCACTGTTTTCTACTCTCAATACAGAGCAGGTTGCGTAAACAAGGATACCGCCGGGTTTAAGCAGGGGCCAGAGAGACTGCAGCAAGCCGGCCTGTGCTTTTACAGATTCCTCCACTTGTTCGGGGGTTCGGATCCACTTGATTTCAGGATGTCGGCGGATCACCCCGGTTGTCGTACATGGCGCATCAAGCAAAATACGATCAAACGCCACCTGGTCCCACCAATCGTCGACATTTTGCGCTTCTGCAGCGATGACTTTCAGGCGCTCAGATTCCGAATAACCGAGGCGGGCGGCATTCTCTTTCAGTCGCTCGAGACGAGCGCTGCTGCGATCTAAAGCAACGATGCAGGTGTCAGGGGTGCCCTCAAGGATATGACATGTTTTACCCCCTGGGGCGGCACAGGCATCCAGTATCCGCTGACCAGGCTGAGCTTCCAGCCAGTCAGAGGCAAGTTGCGCTGCCGGATCCTGCACGGACCAGAGCCCTTCACTGAAACCTGGAAGACGACTCACAGGGGCTGGCGGAATGACTTCGATTGCATCGTTTGCTTGCTGATGTTGCCTGGTCTCAAAACCAGCCTGACGGAGTTGATTGGAGACAGTCTCGGGTTCTGCGCGTGCCCGGTTTATCCTGAGCCACATCCCGGCCTGCTGATTATTGGCTTCCAGGATGGCTTTCCATTCCTCGGGCCAGTCAGCTTGAATCGCATTTACCAGCCATTCAGGGTGTGCATAGCGATCAACTTGCTGATCCAGTCGTTCCAGCCACTGGACTTTTTCGCGCTGGAATCGGCGCAGCAAGGCATTGATCAGGCCGACCGCCCAGGGTTTCCCAAGTCGGCGGGCACACTCCGCGGTTTCATTGACCGCTGCATATTCAGTGGATTCGTCTTTCCACAGCTGGAAAAGACCGATCAGGATCAGCACATGAATGTCATGATCACGGGCTTTCAGCGGGCGTTTCAGTAAATGTGAAGCCAGCCAGTCCAGCGCGCCAAACCAGCGCAGAACCCCATATGCAAGATGGCGGGAAAAGGATTTGTCACGGGATTCAAGCACATCCTGGTGGCCATTAACGCCAAGGGCATCTCCCAGATTAACGCCCCGTCTGAGAACTTTCGAAACCGTCTGAGCAGCCAGAATCCTGGGGTCATTGCCTCGTTTCACGGGCAGTATTCGTTCATCGGCTATCTGGCGCCTTCGACAGGTTCTGCTGACCCCAGGGTCAGCAGATAGGAATACAGATCATTGATCTCGGTGTCCGTGAAGTGTGAAAAGCGACCCTGGGCAACCTCCCCCATCAGTCCCAATTCACGATCGCCGATGGCTTTTCCTGTGCGCATAAGGGTTTGAAAATCTTCCGGTGAATATGCTGTGGCAACGATCAGGTCGGGCATCCCGAATCCGGGAGACCCGCGTAGATCTTCGCCGTGGCACTCGGTGCATACGGTGATGGCCAGGTACTCGCCACGATGCTCGGCAGTCGGGCCACCCGGCCGCAGTCGTTCAGCCTGGTGGTCGATTTTTTCAGAGGCAAGTATGGTGCCCTCTGAACGTTTGAACTGATAGATCATCAGGCGGCCAATGGGGTTCAGATGCGTTTCGGGCAGGTCCTCGTCTCCCGGATCCAATGACCGCAGGTACGCCAGGATAGCGCCCAGGTCCTCATCACTGAGGTGGTAAAACATGCTCGACGGCATGGGCAAAAGGACACTGGTGCCGTCCGGCCTGACGCCATGTCGCACCACGCGCTCAAAATCCTCGGTGGAATATTGTTGCGCAACCCTGACTGCATTCGGAGCAACAATCTGGCTGCCGCCGGGAAGCTCGAAAAACACCCGGCCGCGGGAGTCAATGCCGTGGCACCCGCCGGCACAGCCTCGAATTCTTGCCAGACGTTCACCTTCGGCAATGGCTTCATCCCCTGTTGGAACTTCGATTGCCCGGGTCGGTACATCAAAGGACCGGTTCAGATCACGGCTGATAATGACATTGATAACGGTTGCCGCAATGATTGCAAGGGCCAGTACGCCTCCAAGCAAGTATCCTGCCCACTTCAGTGTGGTCCTGATCCACATTTTTGACACCCCGGCGGAACGACGATTTGAATGCAGCTAAGTATAGTCCAGGTTGCGCGGAAGGGCCGGGTGCGCATTGATATAGTCTTTCGCCGGAATTCGGCGCCCACCGGGCCGCTGTAATTCGATCAGCCGTAAAGCGCCGTCACCTGTGGCTACCAATATGCCTGCCGGGTCCACTTCAAGAATGTCGCCGGGCCGGCCGATACATCGTTGCCCGGTGGTTTCAGCTTTCCATATGCGAGTGCGCTCGTCATCAATCATGCACCAGGCAACAGGCCAGGGATTAAATGCCCGTATTCGCCGCTCGAGCGCTTGTGCTGGCTGGTTCCAGTCCAGTTCGGCTTCGTTCTTGCTGAGTTTGCGTGCGTAAGTGACTCCGGAGTCCGGCTGTTCCTCTGGCGACGGTAATCGCCCCTCTGTGAGCATTTGAAGGCAGTGCAAAAGGGCCTCGGATCCGGCTTCAGCCAGTCGGTCATGGAGCGAACCACCGGTTTCTTCATCAAGAATGTCGATGGTCTGGCGATGTATAACAGGCCCGGTATCCAGCCCTTCATCCATTTGCATGATGCATACCCCTGTTTCCTGGTCACCAGCCTCGATTGCCCGCTGGATGGGTGCAGCGCCACGCCATCGGGGCAGGAGCGATGCATGGATGTTCCAGCAACCAAGGCGCGGAATCTGAAGAACTTCCGCGGGCAAAATCAGCCCGTAAGCAACAACAATCATGAGGTCAGGCTCAATATCCCGCAGAGGGCTGATTGCCTCCCGGTCCCGGAAAGACCGAGGTTGCTGGACCGGGATGGCTTCATCCAGTGCCAACGCCTTGACCGGGCTGGCGGTCAGTTTTCTGCCGCGACCAGCAGGTCGATCGGGTTGGGTGAAGATGGATTCAGGGCGAAAACCGCCCTTCAGCATCCGTGCAAGTGGAACCGCCGCAAACTCCGGGGTTCCCGCAAAGACGATTTTCACAGGTTTCCCGCCATGCAGGAATACGGTTCGATTGACTCGATATTCACTGGGCTGCGTTGTCCCTGAGGGCATTGCGCCGCTGTTTTTCCAGCTTTTTCCTAACCATGCGACGTTTCAAAGGAGAAAGATAGTCCACGAACAGCTTTCCTTTCAGGTGGTCCATTTCATGCTGAAGGCAAATGGCATGCATGCCTTCAAGTGAGCGTTCGAAAAACTCGCCGTGCTTATCCTGGGCGCGAACCCTGATCTGTTCTGCGCGGCTGACATCGGCATAAATGCCCGGAACAGACAGGCAACCCTCTTCGCAGGTCTCAGTGCCTTCAGATTCCAGGATTTCCGGATTGATATACACGTGAGGATCATCCCTGGATTCGCTTACATCGAGCACCAGCAGGCGTTTGTGGATATCGACCTGGGTGGCCGCAAGCCCAATACCCTGGGCTTCATACATGGTCGTGAACATGGTGTCGACCAGTTCAGAAAGCCCCGTATCAAAGGATTTGACCGGTTCTGCCACGGTTCTGAGGCGTGGGTCAGGAAACTCAAGAATTTCTAATGTGGACATAGGTTTATCGTCGCAAAAAATAATTCAGATGAACTTTTACTCAGTTTCTAATATGATAGCTAACGGCGGTGTACATTCGCCACAACTAAGACCGCATCTGAAAGATGGCTGGATGCCTACTGAATATGGGGAAGGAACGTGATCAGACAAGTCTTAATCTTCACTCTTGCGATGATGTTATCGGTAGCTGCGGCTATGGCACAGGAAGTGTCAGTCCGGGACGATCATCCGCAACAATACGTCGTCGTCAAAGGGGACACACTTTGGGATATCGCAGGCCGGTTCCTGGATGAACCCTGGCAATGGCCGGCAATCTGGAAAGCCAATCCTGAGATTGAAAATCCACACCTGATTTATCCGGGAGATGTTTTTTCATTGGTTTACATCGATGGAAGGCCGGTTATTCAGCTTGCGCGAGATGGTATGCCTGCCGACACTTCCGGTAAGCAGACAGTCAAACTGTCGCCGGAAATTCGCCGGATAGACCGCAGCGATCCAATCAACGCAATTCCGCTGGATGCAATCGAACCGTTCCTCAGGGATATTCGTATTGTCTCTCCGACTGAATTCGAAGGTTTGCCATACATTGTCGCGAATGAGGAAAACCGCATTAACGCGACATATTCTGACCTGACCTTTGCTCGCAACCTGAACGCCAGGGTTGGTGATGAATTCGTGGTTGCGCGCCTGGTCAATATCTACGACGAAATCGGCGACCCACCGGTCACCCGACGTGTGCTGCCAAAAGAACACTGGAAGCAGGTTCCTAACATCTGGGACCATAACAAGTCGATCTACAATACGACTCACCCCTGGGACAAGCGACCCAAGAATCCGGTTGGATACGAAATGTGGGAAGTCAGCCGCGTTCGCGTACAACAAGCCGGGGAAATTACTGTCCTGGATATCCTCCAGGATCGTGCAGAAGTCCAGGCCGGAGACTTTATACTCCCGGTTCATGCACATCAGTTTGAAACAGCATTTCTGCCGCAGGCCATGGACGTCGTACCTGACGACATGGTCGTGCTTGCCACAACAGGTGCCGAGTATGGTGTCGGTCATTACCAGATCGTTACCATTCGTGGCGGCTCAAACCAGGGCGTTGCGCCCGGGCACGTGTTCTCGGCATTCGAACCAGGCCTTGTGGTGGATGACAGGACCGGTTATCGCTGGGGCAGTTTCGATGAGAATTCTGAAGTCCAGTTGCCATCTTTGTACGCCGGCCTGGTCATGGTATTCCGCAGCTTCGGTGATGTCAGCTACGCCATTGTTATGGATGGCCCAAGGTTGGTTAAGGAAAACGACGTACTACAGCACCCCAGAAACAGGGGGTGAGTCCGGGCCCGGGAACGGGCCTGCAGAGACCGTCTCGGCTGTAGCTTGAGGCGGTTTCTTACATCAGGGGGCTGCGATTAAGGCTTCTACGGAGCGTCATTGGCTACAAGCGATTCGGGCACCACGCCTGGGTGGCCGAAAACTGGTTCGCCTGCTGGAGACATTTGGCGACATCGAGGGCCTTGTCGCTGAAAAAGACAGCACCCTTGCCGATGCCGGGCTTGCCAGCGAGACCATCGCTTATCTCAGGACGCCTGATACCGAATTGCTGGAAATCGACCAGGCTTGGCTCGAACAGCCAAACCATCACCTGGTGACCTGGGGCAGCGAAGATTACCCTGATCTGCTGGCCAAAACCCCTTCCGCACCTGCAGCCCTGTTCGTTGCAGGTGACATCACCGTATTGTGGCAACCCCAAATTGCGATCGTCGGCAGCCGAAATCCAACCAGCGGTGGCATAGAGAATGCGCGTGATTTTGCAGGTGAAATTGCCCGTCGCGGTTTTATCGTTACAAGCGGCCTGGCAAGCGGCATCGATTCCGCCTGCCATGATGCCGCCATGGACGCTGGTGCCCGGACCGTAGCCGTAACAGGCACCGGACTGGACAGGGTTTACCCTGCCAGCAGTCGCCAACGGGCAAGACGGATATTTACCCAGGGTGCCCTGGTCTCGGAATTTCCCCCGGGAACACAGGCGAGGCGCCAGAATTTCCCTGCACGCAACCGCATTATCTCAGGCCTTGGTCTTGGGGTCCTGGTGATCGAGGCGGGTCTTAACAGTGGTTCGTTGATCACCGCGAGGCTCGGCTCGGAACAGGGTCGGGATGTTTTCGCCTTGCCTGGTTCAATTCACAATCCAATGTCCAAGGGCTGTCACCGCCTGATACGTGAAGGTGCACGCCTTGTTGAGACGGTGGACGAAATCATCGAGGGAATCACGCCAATGGCAGGAGAGCTCTCACAATGTCTGACAGAACGTTTAACAGGAAGCAATGGAACTTCGGTTGAGAATGCTGATCAGGAACCCAGGTTGTCGCAGCATGGGTCTTCCGGCAGTGTTACACCGAAATTAAATCCGGCAGAATCCGATCCTGATTACAGGAGGCTTTGGGAAAAAATAGGTTTTGATCCAATGCCGGTAGACCGGCTGGTCGAGCAAAGCGGTTTGACCGCGCGCGAAGTCTCGGCCATGCTGCTCATGCTGGAGCTGAGAGGAGAGGTTGAAGCGCATCCTGGTGGTGCCTTCAGCCGAAAACAATAGGACTGTAATACTTGCCCGGTATATACAGGCCCAAGCGAGGTAAATAATGAAAGAAAATGTACTCGATGTGCTGATGTACCTGTTTGAAAATTATCTTTACGACGAACCCGAAGAAGAACCGGACCGGCAGGCCATGGCGGAAAGCCTTGAACAGGCTGGTTTCACCAATGGTGAAATCGGCAAGGCATTTGCATGGCTGGATGAGCTGGCAGAGCAGCGGTTCCAGCCCGAGCTGAAGCTGCGGACAGACCGTCCGATTCGGGTTTTTGTCGATTCCGAGATTGACCGTCTCGATGTTGACTGCCGCGATTTTCTGATGTATCTCGAAAACGTTGGCATACTCGATGCGCAACGGCGTGAGCTGGTGATTGATCGCCTGCAGGCCCTCGATGCAGAAGAAATTGATCTTGAGGACGTCAAGTGGGTGGTCCTGATGGTTTTGTTCAACCAGCCAGGCCAGGAAGCCAATTATGCGTGGATGGAAGACTTGATGTTTGACAGTGAGGGAGACCTTCGCCACTAGCATCAACAGGGCTTTTTGTCCCAGGTGTTGGATCGCGTGATGCCTAAACCTTCATGGACGATCGTGTACACTCCGCTTTTCGCGGTTCTCGGCTTCGGCCTGGGAACAGGGATTCGATTTTGAGGTCAACCTCGAATAAATAGCCGATACAAGGAATGAGCTATCAAGTTACTAATCGTTGAGTCGCCCGCCAAGGCGACGACAATTAATCGCTATCTCGGGTCGGAATTTAAAGTTCTGGCTTCGTACGGCCATGTCCGGGATCTGCCATCGCGCGATGGTGCGGTCGACCCCGAAAACAACTTCTCGATGGTGTACGAGCTCAGTGAGGGCAGTGAGAAAGCCGTCAGGGAAATAGTAAAAGCGGCAAAAAAATCTGATGCAATATATCTCGCGACTGACCTTGATCGCGAGGGAGAAGCCATTTCCTGGCACTTGTATGAAATTCTCAAAGAGAAGGGGCTTGCTGAGAAGATTCCTTTCTATCGCGTCGAGTTTTCCGAAATCACCAAGAGCGCCATCCAGGACGCTGTTGATAATCCGCGCGAGCTTTCAATGCCGCTGGTCAATGCCCAGCAAGCCCGACGAGCACTGGACCACCTGGTTGGTTTCAACCTCTCACCATTGCTCTGGAAGAAAATCAAAACCGGATTATCCGCAGGTCGGGTTCAAAGCCCGGCACTGAGAATGATTGTTGAGCGGGAACGCGAGATCGAGGCATTCGATCCACAGGAGTACTGGAGTATCCAGGGCGATTTCAGTCGCGATGACGAGAAATTTCAGTCGCGCCTGGTGATGTATGCCGGTGACAAGCTCAAGCAGTTCGATATCAATAACAAGGAAGGTGCAAACGAGGTTCGCCAGCATCTTCTGGATGCTGCCGATGGCAAGCTCAAGGTTGATCGAATCACCCGCAAGCAGCGTAAGCGGAATCCGGCGCCACCATTCATTACATCCACTTTGCAGCAGGATGGCGCCAGAAAACTTCGTTTCACTGCTCAGCGCACCATGCGCACCGCGCAGCAGCTCTATGAACAAGGGCTGATTACCTATATGCGTACCGATTCGCTGACGCTGTCAAAACAGGCGCTTGGCGACCTTCGCAGCGTGATTGGCGAGCGCTACGGCGCTGACTATCTGCCGGAGTCGCCAAATTTCTACAAGAGCAAGTCAAAGAACGCCCAGGAGGCCCATGAGGCCATCCGTCCGACATCTGCAGGCATGTTGCCCAGCGAGGCAAAAACCATGCTGAAAGGAGATCAGGCGAAGTTATACGACCTGATCTGGAAGCGCACCATGGCCAGCCAGATGACACCTGCACTGGTCGACACCGTTGCTGTTGAATTTGACTGCGGCAAGGGTGTGTTCCGAGCTAACGGTTCGGTTATAGCGTTTCCCGGCTTTCTCAAGGCCTATGCGGCTTCAACGCCGAAAGGCCAGGAAGACAAAGACACTGCGCTGCCTGACCTGAAAGAAGGTGAGGTTGTATCGGTTGATGATATTCGGGCTGAGCAGCATTTCACCGAACCTCCACCACGTTTTTCAGAAGCAAGCCTGGTCAAGGCGCTGGAAGATTACGGCATCGGACGGCCCTCGACCTACGCCAATATCATCCAGACATTGCAGCGACGTCATTACGTTGAAATGGATCGCAGGCGATTCATACCCACCGATACAGGGCGCGTTGTAGCCAAATTCCTGGAAAATCATTTCGAGCCCTACGTCGATTACGAATTTACGGCCCGGATGGAAGACGAACTTGATGCAATCTCGCGTGGTGAAGTCGACTGGGTTCCGCCGCTTGAAAAGTTCTGGAAGCCGTTTATTGACCGGGTCAGAGAGAAAGAGGAATCAGTCAGCCGCCAGGAAGCCAAGCTGACTCGCGAGCTGGGCATTGACCCCGCCAGTGGCAAGCCGGTATCTGTTCGTCTTGGTCGCTTTGGGCCGCATGCACAGATCGGTTCAGTGGAGGATGAGGAAAAGCCCAAGTTCGCCGGCCTCAGGCCCGGACAGAGGCTGGAAACCATCGGGCTTGAAGAGGCACTTGAGCTGTTCAAGCTTCCGCGAGATCTTGGTTTCACCCCGGAAGGTGAGCCCGTGTCTGCCTCGATTGGACGCTTTGGCCCTTACATTCGTTATGGAAACAAGTTTGTATCGCTCAAGGATGCCGACCCGCACACCGTGGAACTGTCGGAAGCATTAGAGCTGGTGGCTGCCAAGAAACAGGCCGACCTGGACAAGATTCTCAAGACCTGGCCGGATTCAGATATCCAGATCGTCAAGGGTCGCTGGGGGCCATTCATTACCGATGGCAACAAGAATGCCCGCATGCCCAAAGAGACTGAAGTCGAGTCCATGAGCCTGGAAGAATGCGAGAAACTGATCGAAGCGGCACCTGAGAAAAAAGGTCGGCGCAAGAAGAAGGCCAGGAAGAAAACGGCCAAGAAAGCTGCGGCCCGCAAGACAACTTCGAAGAAGAAGAAGACAAGCAAGAAGAAAGCCTCCAAGAAGAAGAGCTCCACCACTGCCTGATTGCTTATGGCCATCGCCACCCTGACGATCTATGAGGCGGCCCGGAAATTAAAGAAGGGCCAGGTGATTGCTTATCCGACAGAGGCGGTCTATGGCCTTGGCTGTGACCCCTTTAATCATTCTGCAGTCATGCGCCTCCTGGAAATCAAGCAGCGTCCGGTATCTGCCGGGCTGATTCTTATTGCCGATGATTTTTCGAGATTCGCAGATATCATAGCCCCGGTGGATAGGGGGCTGATTGAACAAACCAGGGAGACATGGCCCGGTCCGGTGACCTGGCTGTTTCCGAAATCGGAACAGTTACCGACCTGGATCAGTGGTCGGCACGACTCTGTTGCCCTCAGGGTCACTGACCATCCTGGCTGCAGAAAATTGTGCCATGCTTTTGGGGGCGCTATCGTTTCCACTAGCGCAAACCTAAGGGGTAAAAAGCCAGCAACAAGCCTGGCAGAATTTAATGGTCCGCTGGGAGACTCGGTTGATGGCGTGGTGGAAGGCGAGTTGGGCGGGCGTGAAAATCCCAGTGAAATCCGGGACGTTTTAACCGGTAAAGTATTGCGATCAGGTTAACAGGTAAATACAAAAGTGGTTGATTCAAACGAAGTCAAATCATATCTGCTCGGTCTGCAGGATCATATCTGTGGAGCACTGGAAGAATGTGACGGCCAGGCTCGCTTTGAAGAAGATGACTGGTCCCGTGAAGATGATGAGGTTGTTCACCTCGGTGGTGGTGGCCGTACCCGGGTGATGGCTGATGGTGTGGTTTTTGAGCAGGCTGGTGTCAACTTCTCCCATGTCACCGGAGACCGCTTGCCGGAGGCTGCCACGAAGGCTCGTCCGGAATTGACCGGCAGGGCGTTTGAAGCCATGGGTGTGTCATTGGTGATTCATCCTGAAAACCCCCGTGTTCCTACCAGTCACGCCAACATTCGCTTTCTTTTTGCCAATGATCCATCTGGTGAGTCGGAACCCGTGTGGTGGTTTGGCGGCGGTTACGACCTGACGCCTTATTACCCGGTGCGCGAGGATGTCATCCACTGGCACCAGATCGCTCGTAGTGCCTGCCAACCTTTTGGTGATGATATCTACCCTCGCTATAAAGACTGGTGCGATAAATATTTCTACCTAAGGCACCGGGACGAAACCCGCGGCGCAGGCGGCTTGTTTTTTGACGACCTGAACGAATGGGGGTTCGATAAGAGCTTTGCATTCCTGCGCGCAGTAGGCGACAGCTACGTTGATGCCTATGTGCCGATCGTCAACAGGCGAAAAGACGATCCCTGGGGAGAGCGTGAACGCCAGTTCCAGCTCTATCGCCGAGGTCGTTACGTGGAATTCAACCTCATCTACGACCGCGGCACCCTGTTCGGTCTCCAGTCGGGTGGTCGCACCGAATCCATCCTGATGTCGCTGCCCCCATTGGTCCGCTGGCAATACGATTGGAAGCCAGAGCCAGGCTCCGAAGAGGCCGATCTGTACGAGAATTAC
>Ga0209939_1000040_pt1 | contig 21833 bp, 35 predicted proteins | sample SalPon2A_A_D1_MG_FD_185714 | JGI IMG/M metagenome (GOLD analysis project Ga0209939, IMG submission 185714) | Soil microbial communities from South San Francisco under conditions of wetland restoration - Salt Pond MetaG R2A_A_D1_MG (SPAdes)... | ecosystem: Environmental > Terrestrial > Soil >...
GAGGATCTGGTCGTCAGGGCTGCGCGGTTATTAAAGAGTGCCTCCGATTCCCGGTTCGGCGCAGGAATAGAAGTTCACAAGGAAATTCCGTTGGGCGCAGGGCTGGGTGGTGGCAGTTCCGATGCGGCCACCGTTCTGGTCGCACTGAACCAGTTGTGGGGATGCAATCATTCCGCGAAATTCCTGGCAGAGCTGGGTCTTGAGCTGGGTGCAGATGTGCCGGTATTTGTTCATGGCCATACCGCACTGGCCACTGGTGTTGGCGAAAAAATGGTCCCGGTCTCACTGGGCGAACGAGACTATCTCCTGGTGATGCCAGGGTTTGCTGTTTCAACCGCGAAAGTATTTTCAGACCCGCAGTTAAAACGAAATTCCAACCTGATTTCGGCCGAACAGGCATTGGCAGGCGATGGACGCAATGACTGCGAACCCGTTTCAAAAAGGCTGCATCCGGCACTTGCCGGGCTGTTTGATGAGCTGTCTGAATACGGCCAGCCCAGGATGAGCGGGACGGGTAGTGCGGTGTTTGTGGAGATGTCTTCGCGCGTTGCTGCAAGCAGTGCGGCAGCCACATTAAAATGCCGATATAATGTGCGCGCCGTTGGCGGGCTGGACCAGTCGCCTCTGCAGCAGATAACTTCAGGTCTGGTGCAGGGACAGTCTGAAAACTGACCCGCCTTTGAGGGAATTGTTTCTGGTGGGACGTCGCCAAGTTGGTTAAGGCACGGGGTTTTGATCCCCGCATTCGCAGGTTCGAATCCTGCCGTCCCAGCCAACCACCAAGAGTCAGCAGGTCCAAAATCAAATGAGAGATGCCAGCCCATCGTTAATGGTGTTTTCGGGTAACGCCAACCTGCCTCTTGCCAGCAACATCGCATCTGACCTCAACCTGCCAATGGGCAAAGCGGTGGTTGGACGCTTCAGCGATGGCGAAGTCATGGTTGAGATCATGGAAAACGTGCGCGGTCGAGACGTGTATGTGATTCAACCGACCTGTGCACCCACTGCTGATAATTTCATGGAGTTGCTGGTCATGATCGATGCCATGAAGCGTGCATCGGCCACCCGGATTACAGCGGTCATTCCTTACTTCGGCTACGCGCGGCAGGATCGTCGGCCGCGTTCCGCACGAGTGCCGATCACCGCGAAGGTTGCTGCCAAGATGATCAGCTCAGTCGGAACCGACCGGGTTGTCACCATAGACCTTCACGCTGACCAGATTCAGGGATTTTTTGATATTCCGGTCGACAATGTTTATGCCTCGCCATTAACCCTGGCGGATATCTGGCAAAAACACGGTAGTGATGGCGTCACAGTGGTCTCACCTGATGTAGGGGGTGTGCTGCGGGCGCGTGCCATTGCCAAGCGCCTCAATTCCGACCTTGCGATTATTGATAAGCGACGTCCTCGCGCCAATGTTGCAACAGTCATGAACATCATTGGTGATGTTGAAGGCCGCAGCTGCGTGCTGGTCGACGATATGGTCGATACAGCGGGGACCCTTTGCTCTGCAGCATCGGCGCTTAAGGACAAGGGTGCCAAACGCGTGGTTGCCTATTGTGTTCATGCAGTTCTTTCCGGACCTGCCGTTGACAATATTTCCGGTTCCAGGCTGGACGAGCTGGTTGTGACCGACACCATCCCGCTTGGCGAAGCTGCTCGAGAGTGCGGAAAGATACGCCAGTTGTCAGTGGCGCAGATGATGGCAGAGACCATCCGCCGCATGTCAGAAGGTGAGTCCGTGTCCTCAATGTACGTCGACTAAGGTTCTTCTTTCGATGCGGCTTTAGCCGCGACACCTTTTAAGGTACAATGCCCGGCTGCATTATTGCGCCACACCTGGTCGCGGGTGTGGGTTTATCAATTCAAACAATGAGGAAGACCATGTCAGATACAGTAACTATCCTGGCGGAAATCCGTGAAGATGTGGGGAAAGGTGCGAGCCGCCGCCTGCGTCGTGAAGGAAAGATTCCGGCCATCGTATATGGGGGTGATAAAGACCCCGCAGCAATCACGCTGGACCACGATCTGGTATTGCACCAGTCTGAGAACGAAGCGTTCTACGCCAGTGTTCTGGAAATCAAGCTTGGCAAGAAGGAACAGCAGGTCGTTCTGCGTGACATGCACCGGCATCCGTACAAGCCGATCATCATGCACATTGACTTCATGCGTGTTTCTGCTGATGAGCTCATTCGTATGTCTGTGCCGATTCACTTCACCGGTGAGGAAGAATCACCAGCCGGCAGGGCAACGGGTGTCATCATCCAGCACCAGGTCACCGACGTGGAAATTTCCGCACTGCCCAAGAACCTGCCTGAGTTCCTGACCGTGGATCTTTCAGAAATGGAAGATGGCGATATCGTCATGCTGTCGTCGATCATTCTGCCTGAGGGTGTGGCCATTCCTGCCCTTGACGTGTCGGAAGAAAACGACACTGCGGTTGCCAGCACAGTCCACATTTCTGAAGACCAGGGTACCGGCGTAGCTGCAGCTGCTGAAGCCGAGGCTGGCGTGGATGAACTCGGCGAAGTTGAAGACGGTGAAGAGGCACCTGAAGGTGAAGAAGGTGAAGAAGGTGAAGAAGGCGAAGAAGGCGGTGATAAAGAAGAGGCCTCTTCCAAAGAAGATGCTTCCTGAACCTGAGGCGCTTTATAGCTGAGTACCGATGACAACAAGTGACCAGGAGCCGAGGCGCGATCCTTTGTTGATCGTTGGCCTGGGTAACCCGGGACCAAGTTACGCTGAAACCCGGCACAATGCCGGGTTTTGGTTTTTGGACGAACTGGTTTCCGGGACTGATGCGCAGCTGAAGCTGCAGACCAGACTTCATGCCGAAACGGCAAAAGTCAGTCTGCACGGACGTGAATGCTGGCTTGCGCGACCCACCACATTTATGAACCACAGTGGTCGGGCGGTGCAGGCGGTTTCTGCGTATTACAAAATTTCGCCGGAAAATATCCTGGTTGCGTACGATGAGCTCGACCTGCCTACCGGCACAACCCGCCTGAAATTCGATGGCGGGCATGGCGGGCACAATGGCATACGCGACACCATCCGGTGCCTGGGTACAGCCGCTTTTCACAGGCTTCGAATCGGCATTGGGCATCCTGGCGTCAAGGATGCGGTGACGCCGTGGGTCTTGTCTCGCCCCTCGCGAGAGCAGGAGCTGGGCATCAGACAATCAATCGGACGTGCGCTTGATTGCCTTCCGGAATTTCTTGACGGAAATGTAAACGAAGCAGTGAAACAACTGCATACAGACGGCTGAAATATTATGGGATTCAAGTGCGGCATTGTCGGTTTGCCAAACGTTGGCAAGTCGACTCTATTTAACTCACTGACGCGGGCAGAAATCGCTGCGGAGAACTATCCGTTTTGCACCATTGACCCCAATGTCGGTGTGGTGGCTGTGCCGGATCCGCGACTGAAACAGCTTGTCGATATTGTCCAGCCTAAAAAAACGGTGCCAACTTCCATGCAGTTTGTTGATATCGCCGGCCTGGTGGCAGGTGCAGCAGATGGCGAGGGTCTTGGCAACCAGTTCCTGGCTAATATTCGTGAGACGGATGCAATTGCGCACGTGGTCAGGTGTTTCGAAGACGATGACGTGGTGCACGTCTCTGGCACCATCGATCCCATTTCTGATATTGAAACGATCAACACCGAGCTGGCGCTTGCCGACATGGAGTCGGTGGAACGTGCACTTGAGCGGGTTGAACGTCGTCTCAAGGCCAACGAGAAAGATGCGGCCAGTCGCAAGGCTGCCCTGTTGAAACTCAAGTCATGTCTTGATGAAGGTCAGGGCGCAAAGGCCGCGAACCTGGACGGAGAAGAGTTGAAGTTGATCAGGGACCTTAACCTGATCACGCTCAAGCCGGTCCTGTATATCGCAAACGTCGCTGAAACGGATGACGATCAAAACCCGATGCTGGAAAGGGTTCGGGAAAGGGCGGCCGATGAAGCAGCAGAGGTGGTACCCGTCTGCGCGGCGATTGAGGCAGAGATCAGCCAGCTGGACGATGCCGATCGCGAAGAGTTCCTGGCAGAAATGGGTCTTGAGGAGTCGGGGCTGGACCAGGTGATTCATGCCGGATATCGATTACTTGATCTATTGACATTTTTTACAGCGGGTCCGAAAGAAGTCCGTGCATGGACGGTTAAAAAAGGCTCAACTGCACCTCAGGCTGCCGGCAGAATTCATACTGATTTCGAAAGGGGGTTTATTCGCGCCGAAATTGTATCTTTCGACGACTTCATCAATTGCAATGGTGAAGCGGGCGCGAAGGAAGCCGGTAAGTGGCGGCTGGAAGGCAAGAGCTACGTGGTCCGGGAAGCGGATGTGATTCACTTCCGGTTCAATGTTTGAGGCCATTCAGATTCGAATTCTGACCATTTGCAGGGTAGTACGTCAAACTTCTGCAAAATTTCTTTGCAAAGATTGGGTTTCAGAGGTATAAAACCGCCATCTTTGAGGGTAGTTGGGGCCGGAGGGTTTCAGTGATGGGGACACAAGACAGCAAACAGAAGAATCGGAGCTGGCGTGACATCGAGTCATTGCGCGAGAAAAAGCGGCTACGCGACGATTTGTTGGATATCTGGGATGAAGGTCTGGATATCGACGAGTCGGAAATTCTCGGTGATGATTCCGATATTGACAAGTACTCAGACGAGGAAGATATCGAAGTCGAGGATGATCCGGACGACTACGATGACGACGAAAATTACGACGACGAAGACTAGGCGTTCCTTTCCTTGACACACCCTTTTGCGTGGGCGAGAATATGCGGCTTGCTTGCGGCGGCTTGCGCTAATCATTTTTGATATTAGATCTGTCCGAAAAGGAACGATCGCGTTTGTAACGCCCTGATATTTATAAATAATTTGTACCGGAGGGGTACTCAAGCGGTCAACGAGGGCAGACTGTAAATCTGCTGGCTATGCCTACGTAGGTTCGAATCCTACCCCCTCCACCATGAATTTGGGCAAGTAAATCCGAGAAAATCGGATGTTTTTGGTGAGAAAGAGTTGGAAGTAGGATGAGAACCTACGTAATACGACGGAGTCGTATCGTGGGTTTGACAAATTCGCCGGGAGCGAATTTGAACGTCGAAGCTTTTTGCTGAGACGGCCCCGAAGGGGTGGAGGGCAGGATGCCCGGAATAATCCTACCCCCTCCACCATGAATTTGGGCAAGTAAATCCGAGAAAATCGGATGTTTTTGGCGGAAAAAGAAAAAAATTCGCGGGTGTAGTTCAACGGCTAGAACCTCAGCCTTCCAAGCTGATGATGTGGGTTCGATTCCCATCACCCGCTCCAAAGCTTGATGCCCGCATAGCTCAGGCGGTAGAGCACTCCCTTGGTAAGGGAGAGGTCACTGGTTCAAGTCCAGTTGTGGGCACCATATCCCCGGAGCCGGGATGAATTTATTGGCTTCGTAAAACGTATTGAATGGCACATTTCGGAGACTGGCATGGCCAAGGAAAAGTTTGAGAGAAATAAACCTCACGTCAACGTGGGCACGATTGGACACGTTGACCACGGCAAGACGACGCTGACGGCGGCGCTGACGAAAGTATGCGCGGAGCTTCGTGGCGGTGACGTGACGGCATTTGAAGATATCGACAAGGCGCCCGAAGAGCGCGAGCGCGGTATCACGATTGCAACGGCTCACGTTGAGTATGAGTCTGACGCCCGTCACTATGCGCACGTGGATTGCCCGGGCCATGCTGACTATGTGAAGAACATGATTACCGGTGCTGCCCAGATGGACGGCGCTATTTTGGTTGTATCGGCCGCTGACGGCCCGATGCCCCAGACCCGTGAGCACATTCTGCTGGCCCGCCAGGTTGGCGTTCCTTACATCATTGTTTACCTGAACAAGGCTGACCAGGTGGATGACGAAGAGCTGCTTGAGCTGGTTGAGATGGAAGTTCGCGAACTTCTTTCTTCTTACGAGTTCCCGGGTGACGACACCCCGATCATCACCGGTTCTGCGCTCAAGGCGCTGGAAGGTGAGGATTCAGAGATTGGCGTTCAGTCAATCGTCAGGCTGGTGGATGCCCTGGACAGCTATGTACCTGAGCCGGTGCGTGACACCGACAAGCCATTCCTGCTGCCGATCGAGGACGTGTTCTCGATTTCAGGACGCGGCACGGTGGTTACAGGACGTGTTGAGCGTGGCGTGATCAAGGTGGGTGAAGAGATCGAGATTGTGGGTATTAAAGACACCACCAAGACCACCTGTACGGGTGTTGAGATGTTCCGCAAGCTGCTTGACGAAGGCCGCGCGGGCGACAACGTGGGTGTACTGCTTCGCGGGACCAAGCGTGATGAGGTTGAACGTGGCCAGGTACTGGCACACACCGGTTCAATCACACCGCACACCAAGTTTGAGGCAGAGGTTTACATTCTGTCGAAGGAAGAGGGTGGACGTCACACGCCATTCTTCAAGGGCTATCGTCCGCAGTTTTACTTCCGTACCACGGATGTAACCGGTGCGTGTGAGCTGCCTGAAGGCGTTGAGATGGTCATGCCTGGTGACAATGTGCAGATGCAGGTGTCTTTGATCGCGCCGATCGCGATGGAAGAAGGTCTGCGTTTTGCGATCCGTGAAGGCGGTCGCACCGTGGGTGCTGGCGTCGTTGCGAAGATCCACGAGTAGTAGCGGCTTTAACCGCGAATAGGAAAACAACATGGCTGACCAGAGAATACGCATCCGCTTGAAAGCTTTCGATCATCGCTTGATTGATCGCTCGGCGGCAGAAATCGTAGAAACCGCGAAGCGGACCGGTGCACAGGTGCTGGGCCCTATTCCACTGCCGACTCGTATAGAGAAGCACACGGTTTTGACTTCGCCGCACGTCAACAAGGACGCGCGTGACCAGTACGAGACTCGTACGCACAAGCGCCTGATGGACATCGTTGATCCCAACGACAAGACGGTAGATGCATTGATGAAGCTCGACCTCGCCGCTGGCGTGGACGTGCAGATCCAGCTCAACTAAAGAGCGACGCGATCCCGGACAATGCTATTCGCATTTCCGGGATGACGAAATAGTTGTAGGAGCGGTCTTATGGCCGCGACCATGAAAAAACAGCCATATAACGAAGTTTTATTAAAGGAAGACCAATGAAGATTGGACTAGTCGGACGCAAGCGCGGCATGACACGGGTTTTCACCGAGGAAGGCGATAGCGTTCCAGTATCGGTGATCGAAGTGCAGCCAAATCGTGTCACGCAGATAAAAGATGCGGACAACGACGGCTATAGCGCCATACAGGTGACCTATGGCTCGCGCCGGGCCAGCCTGGTGAACAAGCCCGAAGCCGGGCATTTCTCCAAGGCCGGAACCGAAGCGGGTGGCGGGCTGTACGAATTGCGCACTGAAGGCGAAGACACCAGCGAACTTGAAGCCGGTTCAGAACTGACGGTTGAAATGTTCGCGGCAGGTGAAATTGTTGATGTCACCGGTACCAGTAAAGGTAAAGGCTTTACCGGAACGATAAAGAGACACAACTTCAGCATGCAGGACGCCACCCACGGCAACTCCCTGGCCCATCGGGCTCCGGGTTCAATTGGACAGTGCCAGACCCCGGGTCGTGTATTCAAGGGTAAGAAGATGGCCGGTCATATGGGTGATGAGCGTGTGACCACGCAAAATCTGGAAGTGATTCGCGTAGATGCGGATCGCAACCTGCTCCTGATCAAGGGTGCGGTTCCGGGTGCAGCAGGTGGTCATGTTACCGTCCGTCCGGCCGTCAAAGCCTAAAAAAGAATAAGGAATCCAGGAGATTACGATGCAATTGGCAGTCTCAGGCGGCAAGTCGATCAAGGTTTCTGAAACCACGTTTGACCGCGAATTCTCAGAAGCGCTGGTTCACCAGGTGGTCACTGCGTACCTTGCGGGTGCGCGTGCCGGAACCAAAGCAACAAAAAATCGTTCCGCGGTGCGGGGCGGTGGACGCAAGCCCTGGCGCCAGAAAGGCACCGGTCGGGCTCGCGTGGGTACCATTCGCAGCCCATTGTGGCGCGGTGGTGGAGTCACGTTTGCTGCTCAGCCGCGCGACCACTCCCAAAAAGTGAATCGCAAAATGTACCGCGGCGCGCTTCAGGCCATTTTGTCCGAGCTGATTCGCCAGGAGCGGCTGGTTGTCGTCAAGTCGTTTGATCTTGATGAGCCCAAAACAAAATTGCTGACATCTCAGCTCAATGATCTGGATGTCAAAAGCGGTCTGATCGTGGTTGATCCCATCCAGGAAAACCTGTTCCTGGCTGCCCGCAATATTCCCGGCCTTTACGTCGTGGATGTGGCCGGCCTGGATCCCGTCAGCCTGGTATCGGCTGAGAAGGTCGTGATGACCGTCGATGCCATTGAGAAGATTCAGGAGTGGCTGGGATGAGTAAAAATCGCTTGTACAAGGTGTTGTTGGCGCCACGCGTGACGGAAAAGACCGCACGGTTGAGCGCGAACAGCAATCAATATGTGTTTGAAGTTTCCAGTGACGCCGACAAGAAGGATGTTCGCGAGGCTGTTGAGCATTTGTTCGAAGTCAAAGTCGAAAATGTTCAGATCGTCAACGTGAAAGGTAAGACCAAGTCTTACCGCATGCGTCCCGGACGTCGCAGTGACTGGAAGAAAGCTTACGTACGCATCCAGGAAGGTCAGGTAATTGACGTCCTGGGTGGAGAAGCACCCTGAGGATTTAAGGCATGGCAATTGTTAAAGCAAAACCAACATCGCCAGGACGCCGTGGAGTCGTTCAGGTAAAGCATGAGCACCTGCATAAAGGTGAGCCGCATGCTGCTTTGGTCTCGAAAAAATCGAAAACGGGCGGAAGAAACAACACCGGCCGGATCACCACGCGTCATCGCGGTGGTGGACACAAGCAGCGTTACCGCCAGATAGATTTCAAGCGTGACAAGGACGGCATTGCAGGCAACATTGAGCGTGTTGAATACGATCCAAATCGTAGCGCGCACATCGCTCTGGTGCTTTACAAGGATGGCGAGCGTCGTTACATCATCGCACCCAAGGGCCTGCGTGCAGGAGACCCGGTACAGAGTGGACGTGATGCAGCAATCAAGCCAGGCAACTGCCTGCCATTGCGCAACATTCCGGTCGGTTCGGTCATTCACTGCATCGAAATGAAGCCCGGCAAAGGCGCCCAGATCGCTCGAAGCGCTGGTGCCGCAGCCCAGTTGGTTGCGCGTGAAGGGCAATACGCCACATTGCGTCTTCGCTCCGGCGAGATGCGTAAGGTTCCATCGCGTTGTCGTGCAACGCTGGGTGAGGTTTCCAATCCGGAACACAACCTGGAGAAAATCGGCAAGGCCGGCGCCAAACGCTGGCGTGGTGTTCGTCCGACTGTTCGTGGTGTTGCCATGAACCCGGTTGATCACCCGCACGGTGGTGGTGAAGGGCGTACCTCAGGTGGTCGTCACCCGGTTACCCCGTGGGGACAGCCGACCAAGGGTTACAAGACTCGCAAGAATACGAGCACAGACAAGTATGTTGTGCGCAAACGTAAACGTTCAGGTAAGTAGAAGGTAGCGCTATGCCACGTTCGATTAAAAAAGGACCTTTCGTTGACCATCACCTTATGAAGAAGGTGGAGGCAGCGGTAGCAACCAATAACAAGCGCCCGATCAAGACATGGTCAAGGCGTTCTATGATCCTGCCGGAAATGGTCGGGCTGACGATTGCGGTGCATAACGGCCGCCAGCACGTACCAATCCTGGTGAATGATCAGATGATCGGTCACAAACTGGGTGAATTTGCACCCACCCGGACGTTTCGTGCGCATTCCGGCGACCGAAAGACCGTGTAACAGGAATCAACGTCATGCAAGCGACAGCACATTTAAGAAACGCGCGTATATCGCCACAAAAGGTTCGCCTTATTGCCGACCAGATTCGCGGTATGGAAGTGGAGAAAGCAGAGCAGTTGCTGGCATTCAGCCCGCAAAAAGCTGCCCACCTTGTGAAAAAGGTGATGCTTTCAGCAGTGGCCAATGCCGAGCACAACGATGGTGCCGACATTGATGAGTTGAGCGTTAGTGTCATCCAGGTCAATGAAGGACCGACGTTCAAGCGAGGCCGGGCACGCGCCAAGGGCCGTGGCACACGAATTTTGAAGCGTTGTTCGCACATCAGTGTGACCGTCGCAGACGACACAGGAAAGTAATTATGGGTCAGAAGGTACATCCAATCGGTATCCGTCTTGGCATTGCCAAAGACTGGAACTCTACCTGGTATGCCAACAAGGACGAATTCGCCGATCAGCTCAAGTCTGATCTTGAAGTTCGCGAATTTCTCCAGAAGCGGCTTGCACAGGCGGCGGTCAGCAGGATTCAGATCGAGCGTCCGGCTAAGTCTGCTCGCATCACGATTCACACGGCTCGCCCTGGCATCGTGATTGGCAAGAAAGGAGAGGACATCGAAAGGCTGAGGCGTGAAGTCACAAAGATCATGGGTGTTCCCACCCACATCACCGTGGCTGAGATACGCAAGCCGGAACTGGACGCCAAGCTGGTTGCAGAGGGCGTGGCCCAGCAGCTGGAACGTCGCATCATGTTCCGTCGCGCCATGAAACGTGCGGTTGGAAATGCCATGCGCCTGGGTGCGCTGGGTATCAGGATCCAGGTCTCCGGTCGGCTCAACGGTGCGGACATCGCGCGTACCGAGTGGTATCGCGAAGGCCAGGTGCCGTTGCACACGCTGCGTGCCAACGTCGATTACGGAACTTACGAAGCCAAGACCACTTACGGAGTGCTCGGCGTAAAAGTCTGGATCTATAAAGGCGAGGTTTTCGACCTGTATGACCAGTCTGAAAACCAACAGAAAGGCAAGAAAGCCGCAGCTAAGTAGGAACAGACACGATGCTTCAGCCAAAACGAACAAAATACAGAAAGACACAGAAAGGTCGTAACCGCGGCCTGGCGCATGTTGGTAACCGCGTCAGCTTCGGCGAGTACGGTCTTAAAGCGACCACCCGTGGCTTTGTCACTGCCCGTCAGATCGAGGCGGCGCGACGTGCGATTACACGTTACGTCAAGCGTGGCGGAAAGCTCTGGATCCGGGTATTCCCGGACAAGCCGATTACCAAGAAGCCCGTCGAAGTGCGTATGGGTAAAGGTAAAGGCAACGTCGAGTATTGGGTAGCCCCAATCCAGCCTGGTCGGGTGTTGTACGAAATTCAGGGCGTTTCAGAAGAAGCAGCCCGCGAGGCGTTCAGGTTGGCATCAGCCAAGCTGGCGGTAAATACCACCTTTGTTAAGCGGTCGGTGCAGTAATGGAAGCGCAAGATTTGAGAAGCAAGAACGAAGGCGAACTGCAACAGGAGCTCACCGAGCTTTTGCAGGAGCAGTTCAACCTGAGGATGCAAAAAGGCATGGGTCAGTTAACCCAGAGCCACCAGATGAAGCGTGTGCGTCGCGATATTGCGCGGGTTCGCACGGTGTTGGCCGAAAAGGACGACAGCGCTTCAGCAGCCAAAAAAAATAAAGTTGAAGGTACCAATAAAACAGGTGATGTCGCATGAGTGAGATTAAACGTACCAAGCAAGGTCGTGTTGTCAGCAACAAGGCTGACAAGACCATCACCGTGTTGTTGGAACGACAGGTTAAGCATCCTTTGTACGGTAAGTACATCAAGCGCTCAACCAAAGTTCACGTGCACGATGAGAACAACGAGTGCGGTGAGGGCGATATGGTCTCTATCACCGAGTGCCGTCCACTTTCCAAGACCAAAAGCTGGCGCGTGGTCGAGGTCCTGCAGCGCAGCCAGTAAGGGCTGACGTTTCAGGTTTAGGCGAGGTAGAAGACGATGATTCAGATGCAGAGCGTACTTGCAGCAGCGGACAACAGCGGCGCAAGACAGATTCAATGTATCAAGGTTTTGGGTGGCTCCAAGCGCCGTTATGCGCGTATTGGCGACGTTATCAAGGTAACCGTCAAGGACGCCATTCCACGTGGCAAAGTTAAGAAAGGCGAGGTTTACAACGCCGTTGTGGTTCGCACCCGTTCAGGTGTTCGCCGTGGTGATGGTTCAGCCATTCGCTTTGACAACAATGCCGCTGTATTGCTCGATGGGAAACACGAGCCGATCGGAACACGTATTTTTGGACCCGTGACACGCGAATTGCGTAATCAGCGGTTCATGAAGATCGTCTCCCTGGCACCGGAAGTGCTGTAGGGCGACAGGAGAGAACGAATGAAACGCATCAGAAAAGGTGACGAAGTGATCGTAATTGCGGGCCGTAGCAGAGGTCAGCGTGGTCACGTCCTGCGCATCCTGGAAAAGGATCGCCTGTTGGTGGAAAACGTCAACATGGTGAAGAAGCACCAGAAGCCGAATCCCCAGCTGCAACAGGCAGGTGGAATTGTAGACAAGGAAGGCCCGATTCATGCGTCGAATGTGCGCCTTTACAACCCGATCTCCGGCAAGGGTGATGGCATCACCATCAAGACCCTGGAAGACGGAAAAAGGGTAAGAATTTTTAAGTCGACCGGCGAAGTCGTAGACGTATAAAACGGTTGAAGATGAAGGAATAGCCAGATGGCAAGATTACAAGAATATTACAAGGAAACGGTGGTGCCCCAGCTGATGGAAAAATTCAGCTATACCAACACCATGCAGGTTCCAAAAGTGACCAAGGTCACACTCAATATGGGTGTGGGTGAGGCCGCGACCGACAAGAAAGTGATGGAGCGTGCTGTGGGTGACATGGAAGCGATTGCAGGTCAGAAACCAATCGTTAACCTGTCACGTAAATCAGTGGCTTCTTTCAAGATCCGTGACGGTTGGCCGGTTGGTTGCAAAGTGACCCTTCGGCGCGAGCGCATGTACGAATTTATTGATCGTCTGGTGAACGTTGCCATACCGCGTGTCCGTGACTTCCGTGGCCTGAACCGCAAGTCATTCGACGGCCGTGGAAATTACTCGATGGGCGTTCGGGAACAGATCATGTTCCCTGAGATCGATTACGACAAGATCGACACCATCCGTGGAATGGATATCACGATCACAACGAATGCGAAATCCGACGAGGAAGCCCGTGCACTGCTCGAGGCATTCAGCTTCCCCTTCAAGGAAAAGTAAAGGACTAAAACGATGGCAAAAGTATCGATGATTAACCGCGAGAAGCGTCGCACAAAACTGGTTAAGAAGTACGCAGCGAAGCGCGCGCAGCTCAAGGCAATCGTTTCCAGCCCGGATTCAAGCTTTGATGAGCGTCAGGAAGCGATGTTCGAACTGCAGAAATTGCCGCGGGACTCGAGCCCCGCACGACAACGTAATCGTTGTGCACTTTCCGGTCGCCCGCGCGGTTACTACCGCAAGTTTGGTTTGAGCCGTAACAAGTTGCGTGAGGCCGCGATGCGCGGTGACGTACCCGGACTGAAAAAGTCTTCGTGGTAAGCGGACAGGATTGAGGATTCAGCAATGAGTATGAACGACCCGATTTCAGATATGTTGACGCGCATTCGCAATGCGCAGGGTGTCAACAAGGCAACCGTTGCCATGCCGGCTTCCAAAGTGAAGAAGGGCATCGCCAGCGTTCTCAAGGACGAAGGTTTCATCAATGACTTTCGCGAGTTTACTGATGATGAGGACAAGCCTGCGCTTGAAATCACTTTGCGTTACCAGAATGGCCAGGGAGTAATCGACACGCTTACGCGCGTCAGCCGTCCCGGTCTGCGCCGTTACCGTGGCAAGGAAGACCTGCCCCGCATATTGAATGGCCTGGGTATCGCTGTTGTCAGCACATCGAAAGGCATCATGACCGACGCAACTGCCCGTAAAGAAGGCCACGGTGGAGAGATTCTCTGCGTTGTCACGTAACGCGGAATTGAATTTGGAGTTTATGAAATGTCACGTATAGCCAATGCCCCAATCGAGCTTCCCAAAGGTGTGGAGTTCAGTAACAAGGGCGAGCAGGTCAGTGTGAAGGGCCCCAAGGGCAACCTGGAAATGAAGCTGCACCCGAGCGTCAGCCTCGAGCAGGAAGACAACACCATCACGGTGAAGGTTTCCAGGGCATCGGATACACCGATGGCCGGAACCATGCGCTCACTGGTGGGCAACATGGTCCAGGGTGTTTCTGACGGATTTGAAAAGAAGCTGACGCTGGTTGGCGTTGGATATCGCGCACAGGCTCAGGGCAAGAAGCTGAACCTGGCACTTGGGTTTTCTCATCCAATCGACTACGAAGCACCCGAGGGCATCACCATTGAAACGCCCAGCCAGACCGAAATCATCGTTTCGGGTTGCGATAAGCAGCGGGTAGGACAGGTGGCTGCGGAAATCCGGGCGTATCGTCCACCTGAGCCTTACAAGGGCAAAGGTGTTCGTTATTCCGACGAGCGCGTGGTGCGTAAAGAAGCCAAGAAAACGGCTTAATTGAGGTTTAGAAGCATGGACAAGAAAAAAGCGGCGCGAATTCGCCGAGCGACCAAAGTCAGAAAGCAGATCCGCAGGCTCGAAAAGCCGCGGCTGACTGTTCACCGCAGTGGGCGTCATTTGTACGCGCAGGTGATTGCCGCAGATGGCGAGAATGTTGTTGCCGCAGCATCGACGGTTCAGAAGGACCTTCGCAAGGACAACGACCTCAAAGCCACCTGCAACAAGAAAGCGGCCGAGGCCGTGGGTAAAACGGTTGCTGAGCGTGCGGTTGCCGCCGGCATCGAAACGGTTGCCTTTGATCGCTCTGGTTTCAAATACCACGGCCGAATTAAGGCCCTTGCAGACGCAGCCCGTGAAGGCGGATTGAAGTTTTAATTTAGGAAACAAAGATGGCGAATATGGACAGAGAACAAGGTGACGGCCTGCTGGAAAAACTGGTGGCAGTCAACCGTGTGGCCAAAGTGGTCAAGGGTGGCCGTATCTTCGGTTTCACCGCCCTGAGTGTTGTGGGTGATGAAAACGGCAAGGTCGGTTTCGGTTATGGAAAGGCACGTGAAGTTCCCGTGGCCATCCAGAAGTCGATGGAAAAAGCCCGTAAGAATATGACCACCATTAGTCTTCGCGATGGCACTTTGTGGCATGCGGTCAAGGCGCGTCATGCAGGCTCACGCGTTTACATGCAACCGGCCTCCGAAGGTACCGGCGTCATTGCCGGCGGTGCCATGCGTGCAGTCTGCGAAGCTGTGGGCATCCACAACGTCCTTGCCAAGAGTGTTGGGTCAAATAATCCCATCAACCTGGTGCGTGCAACCATCAAGGGCCTTCAGGCCATGCAGAGCCCTGAATCAGTGGCTCACAAGCGTGGCAAGTCGGTCGATGAAATCATGACCAACGTCGGGTAAAGATCATGGCCAAGAAAAAACAGAAACAAATAAAGGTGACGCTGACGCGTTCACCCATCGGGTTCCAGCCGCGCCATCGGGCGTGTGTGCGTGGTCTCGGTCTGAAGCGTATGCACCAGACCGTAACCCTGGAAGATACTCCGTCGATCCGAGGCATGATCAACAAGGTCGACTACATGGTCACGGTGGAAGAGGGGTCAGAGTAAAAACTCTGGTCCCTGGATGAGAACAGAAGAAATCAAGTGAAGAGTTTTTACTCTGACCCCAATTATCGGGAAGCACTGAAATGAAAATGAATGAATTGAGCCCGGCAGCGGGTTCCAAAAAGAATCGCAAGCGTGCAGGGCGGGGCATCGGCTCCGGACTGGGCAAGACTGCGGGCCGTGGCCATAAAGGGCAGAAGGCTCGTTCTGGTGGCCAGACCAAGGTCGGCTTCGAGGGTGGTCAGATGCCTTTGCAGCGCCGTCTGCCAAAACGTGGCTTTGCTTCACGCACCGCGCGCTACAACGCTGAAATTCGCCTGTATCACATCGAGGCAATGAAAAGCGATGTGATCGATCTCGAAACATTGCGTGCTGAAAAACTGATCAATCACGAAATCCGCAAGGTGAAAGTGATCAACACCGGCGAACTGACTCGTGCCGTGACCATTAAAGGTCTGGGTGTGACTGCCGGTGCCAGGGCTGTTATTGAAGCGGCCGGAGGCAAGGTCGAGTAATGGCTCGCTCGCCTTCACAAATGGCGGAAACGCTGGGCGGACTGGGTCGGTTGACCGAGTTGCGTCAGCGCTTGCTGTTCGTATTTGCTGCCCTGATTATCTACCGCATCGGAACGTTTATTCCGGTACCCGGTGTTAATCCGCAGGCACTGTTGCAGTTCATGAACTCGCAGCAGGGCACCATCGTGGACGTGTTTAACCTGTTCACCGGTGGCGCGCTGGAGCGCTTCTCGCTGTTCGCACTGGGTGTGATGCCATACATCACCTCCTCGATCATCATGCAGTTGATGTCGAGTGCGATACCGCACCTGGCTCAGCTCAAGAAAGAGGGCTCGGCCGGACGACAGAAGATTACGCAGTACACGCGTAACCTGACCGTGCTGTTCGCCGGCATCCAGGCTGGTGGTGTGGCGTTTGCGCTGCAGGGCCAGGTGGGTGTGGTGATGGCGCCGGGCTTCGGCTTCATCTTTACAGCACTGGTGACGCTCACGAGTGGCACCATTTTCCTGATGTGGCTGGGTGAGCAGATCACAGAACGAGGGGTGGGTAACGGTATTTCGTTAATCATCTTTGCGGGCATTGTTGCCGGCCTGCCACGAGCCGTGGCTGGCACGCTGGAACTGGTTAATACCGGACAGCTCAGCATCCCGGCGATGTTGTTTATCCTCGCGTTGGTGCTGGGTGTGATCTATTTCGTGGTCCGCGTGGAGCGCGGCCAGAGAAGGATCACCGTGAATTACGCACAGCGACAGGGTCGTGTGGCGTACCAGAACCAGGCAACGCACTTGCCTTTGAAGGTGAACATGTCGGGTGTGATTCCCGCTATTTTCGCCTCGAGCATCGTGATTTTCCCCTCGACGCTGGCGACGTGGTTCAGTGGCTCTGAGGGAATGGGATTTTTGACCGACGTGTCAGCAGCGCTGACGCCCGGCAACCTGGCCTATACCCTGATGTACTCCGGCCTGATCATCTTCTTCTGCTTTTTCTACACGGCGATCGTGTTCAATTCGAAGGAGACGGCTGACAACCTGAAACGTTCCGGTGCATTCATTCCGGGTATCCGTCCGGGTCGGCAGACTGCTGAGTACATCGACACCGTGTTAACGAGACTGACCATGGTCGGCTCGCTTTACCTGGTGCTGGTTTGCCTGCTTCCGGATGTGTTGCGGGTGGTGTGGTCGGTGCCGTTCTATTTCGGCGGTACATCGGTGCTGATTGTCGTGGTGGTGATTATGGACTTCATCGCCCAGGTGCAGGCGCATCTGATCTCGCATCAGTACGACAGCCTGATGAAGAAGGCCAACCTGAAGTCGTACGGTCGCTCCGGCGTCGTACGCAGATAGGAATTTCGGAGAACAAAGATGAAAGTACAGGCATCAGTAAAAAAGATCTGTCGCAATTGCAAGATCGTCAGGCGCAAGGGCGTGTTGTACGTGATTTGCAGCTCGGACAAGAAACACAAGCAGCGACAGGGTTAACCAACAAAGGAGTTAGGACATGGCTCGTATTGCAGGAGTCAACATACCGGTTCACAAGCACACATGGGTGGGTTTGACGCATATCTATGGCATCGGTCGTTCGAGGTCACTGGAAATCTGTGCGGCAGCCAATGTGGCACCGGACACCAAAATCCGCGATCTCACAGACGCTGAAGTTGAAGCCATCCGAAACGAGATTGGCAACATTGCTGTCGAAGGTGACCTGAGACGTGAAGTCTCAATGAACATCAAGCGATTGATGGATCTGGGTGCCTATCGCGGATTGCGTCATCGTCGCGGATTGCCGGTACGTGGACAACAAACCAAGACCAATGCGCGTACGCGCAAGGGTCCGCGTCGTCCCATCAAGCGATAATTTTTGAATATTTAACAGAGCGAAGTAAACATGGCTAAGCCAATCAAGAAAAAGAAGATTAATAAGACTGTGGTCGATGGAATCGCCCACGTCCACGCTTCTTTTAACAACACGATCATCACCATCACCGATCGCCAGGGCAATGCGCTTTCATGGGCAACTTCCGGCGGTGCCGGTTTCCGTGGTTCGCGTAAGTCAACGCCTTTTGCTGCACAGGTTGCGGCAGAAAATGCCGGTCGTGCAGCGCTGGATTATGGCCTGAAGAACCTGGAAGTTCGTGTCAAAGGCCCAGGGCCGGGACGTGAATCTTCAGTTCGCGCTCTGAATTCCGTGGGCTACAAGATTACTAACATTACTGACGTGACGCCGATCCCACACAATGGGTGCCGGCCGCCGAAGAAGCGTCGCGTCTGAATTAGAGCGCGACTCGGGCGCTTCTTTCATCAAGAACGATGAAATCCGCCCCCGAAATCGCCGATTAGATGAGTTCGTTTCTGGCGCAAAGCGCCAACCGCGAACATAAAGAACTGGATTTAGGAAGAGAGATAATTAAATGGCAAGGTATACCGGACCAACCTGTAAACTGGCACGCCGTGAAGGCGTTGACCTGGAGCTGAAGAGCGCAGCGCGCGGACTCGAGTCCAAGTGCAAACTCAATCAGCCGCCGGGACAGCACGCTTCTTCACGTCGTCAGCGCCTGTCTGATTACGCATTACAGTTGCGTGAGAAGCAGAAAGTACGCCGTACCTACGGGGTACTGGAGCGCCAGTTCCGAAACTACTACAAGATGGCTGCCGGCCAGAAAGGCGCCACGGGTGAAAACCTGCTGGTGCTGCTGGAAAGCCGCCTGGACAACGTTGTCTATCGCATGGGCTACGCGGTTACCCGCGCCCAGGCCCGTCAGCTGGTGTCCCACAAGGGCATTTCAGTCAATGGTCAGACGGTCAACATTCCTTCTTACCGGGTAAAACCGGAAGACGTGATTGCCGTGCGTCCCAAGGCAAAGGAACAGCTTCGCGTTAAGGAAGCCATGACCTTAAGCCAGGAAATGGACATGCAGCCACCATGGGTAGATGTCGATCCCAAGAAACTTGAAGGTACATTCAAGGACTATCCGGATCGTGATCAGTTGTCTGCGGACATCAACGAGAACCTGATCGTGGAGCTTTACTCCAAGTAAGGGTTGGAAGAGTCGTAATTTTTCTGGTCGCTGCATTGCGGCGGCCAACTACAGAAATCAAGCAAGCGAGGTCATCACATGTTGGGTGTTATTGAAAACATGCTCAAACCCAGTGCCGTAGGCGTTGACGAGGTCAACCCTAATCGTGCGCGCATCACGCTGGAGCCGCTCGAACGCGGTTTTGGTCATACGCTGGGTAACGCCTTGCGCAGGGTACTTTTATCGTCCATCCCCGGCTGCGCAATTGTCGAAGTCGAAATGGATGGCGTATTGCACGAATACACTGCTGTTGAAGGTTTGCAGGAAGACATCATCGAAATTCTGCTCAACCTCAAAGGCGTAGCGCTGCGTATGCATGAGCGTGAAGAAGCCATGCTGACACTGAGCAAATCCGGGGCTGGCCCCGTGACTGCCGGTGATATCCAGGTTGATCACACCATCGAGGTTGTGAACCCGGATCACCTGATCTGCAACCTGACCAAGGAAGGCAGCATCAACATGCAGATCAAGGTTGTGCGCGGCGTGGGCTACCAGCCTGCGATTGCGCTTAACGTTGGCGAAGCAGAAACCCGTCCGATTGGCCGTCTGCAGCTCGACGCCTCTTTCTGCCCGGTGCGCAAGGTTGCGTACAGCGTGGATGCGGCGCGTGTTGAACAGCGCACCAACCTGGACAAGCTGGTTCTCGATATTGAAACCAACGGAACGGTTGATTGTGAAGGCGCCGTCAAACTGGCAGCCAACATCCTGGCTGATCAGCTTGGTGTGTTCATCGACTTCCGTGCCCGCCAGGAAGTGGAAGTTGAGCAGAAAACAGACGAGATCGATCCGGTGCTGCTGCGCCCGATAGACGATCTGGAACTGACCGTGCGTTCGGCCAACTGCCTCAAGGCAGAAAGCATTTTATACATCGGTGACCTGGTACAGCGCACCGAGGTTGAGCTGCTGAAAACGCCTAATCTGGGCAAGAAATCACTCACCGAGATCAAGGACGTGCTTGCATCGCACGACCTGTCTCTCGGCATGAAACTGGAAAACTGGCCGCCGGCCAGCCTGGTCAGCGCCTAGTATTGATAAGTACTGGCTGCCAGTAGATAAGTAACAGGAAAGAACAATGCGTCATCAAAAAGCAGGTAGAAAGCTCAACCGCACAAGTGCGCACAGAAAGGCCATGTTCAAGAACATGACCGCGTCGCTGATTGAGCACGAAATCATCCGCACCACCGTGCCAAAAGCCAAAGAGCTTCGGCGTGTGGCCGAGCCCCTGATCACGCTTGCCAAGGAAGACAGCGTCGCAAATCGCCGCCTGGCTTTCAGCCGTATCCGTGATCGCGATGCCGTGACCAAGCTCTTTAACGAGGTTGGCCCACGTATGTCAGAGCGCCCTGGCGGATACCTGCGTATCCTCAAGTGCGGCCTGCGCACCGGGGACAAGGCACCGATGGCCTATATTGAACTGGTCGACAGGGCAGCCCATGCCGAGGCGAATGCGCCTGAGGCAGAGGCTGCTGATAAAGCGTCCTAAAAAGTAACAATAATAATAAATTCAGAAAACCCGGCTTCGGCCGGGTTTTTTGTTGGGTGTGATCCCTGTGGCGTATTTATCAAATTAACGAGCTCTGACTTGCTCGACAACGGTAGTCACAACATCAATGACAACTTCGGGTCTATCCCGTTGTATCCAGTGACCACTGTCTTCGATTACACGTATTTCTGTGCCCGGTACACTCTTGACCCATAGAGTATGCAATGTTGTGACTTCATGATTTGCGCCCCGGTCAGCCGATAAAACCCACACCGGCAATCCTGCAGCTGGTTTTCCCGCATTCCGCACCTGTTCGAGCAACTGACATGCTTCATCAGTTTCTGACAAAAGTGCCCTCAGAAACGGCCCGCGTGCCCTGAGTGCGGCAAACTCTTCACCAGCGTCCTTTTTCAGATTCTCGGGAATGGGAAACAGGAATGGTAGCGCCAGGCGCGGCACACCGAACTCTGAAAGAGCAACCAGCGCCCCATAGATGCTTCTGATGAGGGGAGGTAATTGCGGACAGTTTGGGGCATTTTCCGGATTCGGATCGATCAGCACTAAACCCGCCACATTTTCGGGCCTCATCCTTTCGTAGAGACGGCTATAAAGTGCACCGTTGGAATGACCAACCAAAACAAAAGGAGGTTCCAATCCTGCTGAAGAAATCAGCTTGTCAAATTCATTAACAACCTGACCCGCCGAACGAGGGAATGGGCCAGGCTCACTGTGTCCGTAGCCTGCACGATCATAGCTGCAAATCCGGGTTTCCAAGGCTAATTGAGACTGGACTTCGGTCCAGGACAACACCATATTGCCCAGTCCGGCTTCCAGCATCACGGTGGGTGAGCCTTCACCCACGCAGTAAAGATGCAGCTGGTGGGTATTGATATCGACCAACGATCCTCTCATGGGGAAGTTCGCAACATCACGGCGATTGCTGCATGACTGAAACACGAACCCGGCTACCAGCAGGATCAGCAAAACAACCAGCAGCCTGAACAACCACTTGCGGATTTTCTTAACCAGGACTGTTCGCTCCATGTGTGACTGCCAACACAACCATCCGATTTAATACAGGGTATCGGGGGAGGTATCGGGGGACAGTTTACCCATTTAGTTAGTATCGGGGGACAGTTTACCCATTTAGGTTTGACTTTGGCTTTAGGGGCCTTGCAAATTGACTGCGTTAGTCGAAGGAAGCCTTTTCCGATAGCCGCAATTAAGTAAACTGTCCCCGGAAATCGGGTTTATACT
>Ga0209939_1000042_pt1 | contig 21090 bp, 19 predicted proteins | sample SalPon2A_A_D1_MG_FD_185714 | JGI IMG/M metagenome (GOLD analysis project Ga0209939, IMG submission 185714) | Soil microbial communities from South San Francisco under conditions of wetland restoration - Salt Pond MetaG R2A_A_D1_MG (SPAdes)... | ecosystem: Environmental > Terrestrial > Soil >...
GCGATATCGGCTCGCTGCTCAAAGCAGTGCGCTGCCCAACCCGTGATCCTCGACATCACGAAGATCGGCGTGAACAGCCTGGTTGGAATTCCAAGGTAGTTGTAAGCACTGGCGTGGAAGAAATCCGCATTGGCAAACATGTTCTTTTCCGCCCGCATCGTCTGCTGGATTGCCTCGGATACGGCAAACAGCAATTCATTTCCGGAATCTTCAGACAGCTTGCGAGACCATTGCTTGATGATCCCGTTGCGTGGGTCACGCTGCCGGTACACAGCATGGCCAAAGCCCATGATCAGTTCCTTTTCAGCAAGTTTTCGCCTGACGTCGTTAGCGGCCTCTTCAGCAGACGCATACTGTTCAATCATTGCCATTGCAGCCTCGTTGGCGCCGCCATGCAATGGCCCACGTAAGGAGCCGATGGCTGCCGTCACACACGAGTAGAGATCGGAAAGCGTCGAAGCACAAACCCGGGCCGTAAATGTGGACGCATTGAATTCATGTTCCGCGTAAAGGATCAATGAAACATCCATGACGCGTGAAGCGAGCTCGCTGGGCTTTTGGTCGTGAAGCATGTGGAGGAAATGACCGCCGATGCTGTCATCGTCGGTCTCTGTTTCAATCCGGACACCATCATGACTGTAGCGGTACCAATAGGTCACAATCGATGGAAAAGCCGCCAGTAAGCGATCCGCCACATCCTGCTGATTCGAAAAGTCGCCTTCTGGCTCAATGTTGCCCAGGAAAGAACAGCCCGTCCTCATGACATCCATCGGGTGCGTATCAGCGGGAATGCGTTCGAGCACCTCGCGCAGGCTTTCCGGCAACCCGCGCAGATGCTTCAGCTTTGTCGTCCAGGCATCAAGCTCTTCGCGGCCGGGTAATTCGCCCTTTAGAATCATGTAGGCAGTCTCGTAGAAGGTCGCATTTTCCGCCAGGTCGACCACGTCATAGCCCCGATAACGAAGGCTGTTGCCTTCTGCCCCAACAGTACAAATGGCCGTACTGCCAGCAGACTGACCCCGCAGGCCAGCACCAGTGTTTTTCTTCACTTCAGTCTTGTCACTCATTCCGTTACCTAATAGTCCGATCCTTATTCATCTTTGGATGCAAACAATTCATCCAGCTTTTGCTCATAGTCGTGGTACCCGAGATACTCGTAGAGTTCGTCACGGGTCTGCATGATGTCCAATACGTCGCGCTGATGGCCGTCGCTCAAAAGTGCCTTGTAAACCGTCTCAGCTGCACGATTCATGGCCCGGTATGCAGAACAGCAGTAGAGAACAATATCCACCCCCGCATCACCCAATTCAGCCGTGGTGAACAGGGGGGTGTGTCCAAATTCCGTGATATTGGCCAGAATCGGAACACCCACAGCCTGCCTGAATTCTGTGTATTGCCCGATTTCACGCATCGCCTCGGGGAACACCATGTCAGCACCAGCCTCGACACAGGCCGAAGCGCGATCAATTGCAGCCTGCATTCCCTCAACAGCCAATGCGTCTGTCCTGGCCATAATGACGAAACCATCATCTCCACGTGCATCGACCGCTGACTTGATTCGGTCGACCATCTCGGACCGGGAAACAATCGCCTTACCGGGACGATGACCACAACGCTTGGTCGCCACCTGGTCCTCTATGTGCATTCCTGCAGCCCCTGCCCTGGTCAGGGTTCGAACCGTTCGCGCGATATTGAATGCGCCGCCAAAGCCAGTATCGGCATCCACCAGCAACGGAAGATCACAGGCAGAAGTAATGCGTTCTACATCGGTTGCAACGTCTTCCAGGGTGCTGATTCCAAGGTCAGGCAGGCCCAGTGAGTTGGCGGCAACACCACCTCCGGAAAGATAAAGCGCTTTGTGCCCCAGGGCCTGCGCCATCTTTGCAGTGTAGGCATTGATGGCTCCCACGACCTGCAGCGGAGCATGCTTTGCCACGGCTGAACAAAATCTTGAACCAGGTGAATTATTTGACATATATATCTGCTATTTAGAGTAAATTCTCAATAGCCTGGCGCTCTTCCCGAAGTTCTGTCTCGGTGGCATCCATTCTTTCCCTTGAAAACTCATCAATGTCCAGGCCATCCACGATTCGGTAATCGCCGTTGGCACAAACACAGGGGAAAGAGTAAATAATTCCCGGTTCAATGCCGTAACTTCCATCTGCGGGAACTGCCATCGACACCCAATCACCGTCAGCAGTGCCGTGAGCCCAGCTGCGCATGTGATCGATGGCTGCCGACGCGGCTGAAGCTGCACTTGAAGCACCGCGCGCCTTGATGATTGCCGCGCCACGTTGCTGCACGTCAGGAATAAACGTATCCCGATACCATGCCTGATCGACCATGCCTGTTGCCGCCTGGCCGTCAACTTCTGCAAAACGGATGTCAGGGTACTGCGTGGCAGAGTGATTGCCCCAGATCACCATCTTGCTGATACGGGAATTGTGGCTGCCGGTTTTCTCTGCGAGCTGCGCCAGGGCGCGATTGTGGTCCAGACGGGTCATTGCTGTGAAATTGCGAGGATCCAGGTCTGGTGCAGCAGCCTGAGCGATCAGGGCGTTGGTATTTGCCGGGTTACCCACAACCAGCACCTTGACCGACCGATTGGCCACCGCATTCATGGCCTGCCCCTGGGGGCCAAAAATCTTGCCGTTTTCAGACAGCAGGTCGCCACGCTCCATGCCGGGCCCACGAGGCTTGGCACCAACCAGGAGTGCATAGTCTGCGCCAGCAAATGCTGTTTCGGAATCGTCAGTCGCAACCACGTCAGTCAGCAATGGAAAAGCCGCATCTTTCAACTCCATGACGACGCCTTCCAGCGCACCCAGTGCGGGGGTGATCTCAAGAAGTTGCAGGATGACAGGCTGGTCTGGTCCCAGCATATCTCCTGCCGCAATTCGGAAGCATAATTGATAGCCAATCTGGCCGGCGGCGCCGGTGATGGCCACTCTGACGGGTGGGTTCATGAAAATAACTCCTTAAAATACCGATAAATTCTGAAGCTCAGAGTCCTGGGCTCATGGTGAGATGCCTGTAAGACAAATCTGCCGCAACAAATCTGTATTATTGTAACCGAAAACGAGCACCACTCGCCCGCAAGAACCGTCCAAAAACCGGACACAGATCAATAAAACCGGAGCCAATATGCGACTCTCGCATTTTCTAATTGTAATCAGCCTGACCATGGGAGCACAGGCAATGGCCGCAGACAGAATCACGGGTAAGCCATTTGCAACCCGTTCAGAAGTGATTGCACAAAACGGAATGGTGGCCAGCAGCCACCCACTTGCCACACAGGTCGGATTGCAGATCCTGAAAGATGGCGGCAATGCCATTGATGCTGCTATTGCCACCAATGCAGCACTTGGCCTGATGGAGCCAACCGGTAACGGCATCGGTGGAGATCTGTATGCCATTGTCTGGGACGCAGAAACCGAAAAGCTTTATGGCTTCAATGGCTCCGGCCGCTCACCTATGAGCCTGACCCGTGAGTGGTTTATTGAAAATGGTTATGACTCAATTCCGCCTATTGGCCCATTACCGGTTTCGGTGCCTGGAACCGTCGATGGCTGGTTTGAGTTACACGGGCGTTTCGGCAAGCTACCCATGACCGAAATTCTGCAGCCCACCATCGACTATGCACGCGAAGGGCATCCGGTAGCAGAGCTGATCGCTTATTACTGGGAACGAAATGCCACGGTCCTTGCCCAATTTCCCGGGTTTGACGAACAATTCAGCATTGATGGTCGCTCGCCGGTCAAAGGTGAAGTCTGGAAAAACCCGAATCTTGCCAATACCCTGGAGACCATTGCCAAAGAAGGGCGGGATGCCTTCTACAAGGGCGATATTGCCCGCACCATTGGCAAATATATACAGGAAAACGATGGCTTCCTGTCTTACGAGGACCTGGCCGCCCACCAGGGGCAATGGGTCGAGCCCGTTTCCACCAACTACCGCGGGTACGATGTCTGGGAACTCCCACCCAATGGCCAGGGGATTGCGGCCCTGCAAATCCTGAACATTCTGGAACCCTATGACATTGCCGCGATGGGTTTTGGATCGGCCGATTATGTACACCTGTTCACCGAGGCCAAGAAACTGGCCTATGAGGACCGTGCCCGCTTTTACGCAGACATGGATTTCATGGATGTTTCGGTTTCTTCACTCATTTCGAAGGATTATGCAAATCAGCGAAGAGAGCTGATCGATATGGATCGTGCTGCCCGCAGCTTTCCGCATGGAGATCCCGGGATATTGAAGGATGGCGACACTATCTATCTGTCGGTGGCGGATAAGGAAGGCAATATGGTCTCTCTGATCCAGAGCAATTTCCGCGGCATGGGCTCGGGCATGACGCCTCCGGGACTGGGTTTTATTCTCCAGGACCGCGGTGAATTGTTCACTCTTGAGCCCGACCACCCCAACAGTTTCGAACCCGGAAAACTGCCCTTTCACACCATCATACCTGCATTCGTCACCAGGGACGGAAAACCCTGGTTGAGCTTTGGCGTCATGGGTGGAGGGATGCAACCACAAGGTCACGTTCAGATACTCGTCAACTTGATCGATTTTGACATGAACCTGCAGGAGGCCGGCGATGCGCCACGCATTCATCACGCTGGTTCCAGCCAGCCCACAGGCACCACCATGAGTGATGGCGGAATTCTCAATCTGGAAACCGGTTTCGATTACGAGGTGATCCGGGACCTGGAAGCTCGCAGGCACAGCGTGGAATTCGCCCGCGGGCCCTACGGTGGTTACCAGGCGGTGATGCGGGACCACGAAAAAGGCGTCTATGTGGGCGCATCCGAATCCCGCAAGGACGGACAGGCTGCCGGCTATTGAGAATTGTTGCTGATGAACGAATAGCTGCGCTTGATGAGTCCTTTGGACGCCAGGGAGAATTGTTAAAGCTGCCTGGTCGCCAGATTCGCAAGGAACACCTGCTCAGGGCAGATGCATTGCTGACAAGAACGGTCACAACCGTTGATGAAGCCCTGATCGATGGCACTTCAGTCCGTTTTGTGGGTACGGCCACGATTGGCACCGATCACCTGGATACACAATTTCTCAACCAGCATGAAATCACCTGGTCAGCTGCACCGGGCTGCAACGCCGATGCCACGGCCCAATACACCCTTGCCCATTTTTTGCTTGCCTGTGATCGCCTGGGACTTAACCCGCAAAACCAGCGTTTTGGCATTGTCGGATGTGGCAATGTCGGCAGCCGTCTGAGACGATTGCTGGAAATAACTGGAATGGATGTCGTCGTCTGCGACCCACCCCTGCAGGAACAGGGATTATCAGGTTTCAGCTCGATGACTGAAATTCTTGAATGTGACGTCATCAGTCTGCATGTGCCGTTGACACGTCAAGGACGATGGCCGACTTACCAGATGTTCGACAATGAATTGTTATCAAAACTGGGATCAAACAAGCTGCTGATCAACGCCTGTCGCGGCGATGTCATCGAGCCCGAGTCATTGTCGCAATGGATTGGCAACGGCGGCCATGCAGCATTGGACGTTTGGCCCAATGAGCCTCACATCGACCCCGGACTGATCGAGTTGGCAACCACCGCCACACCCCATATTGCCGGTTACAGCCTGGACGGCAAGCTGCGCGCAACATCGATGATCTATGCTGACTTTTGCCGGCGCTTTTGCATCACGGATTTCGATGAAATCCGACCGGATGAAAAGCCCACCCTCGACCTGGATTCACTGGAGTCGCATCGATTGGAAGACATTGTTCTAAACGTCTGCCCAATCGTTCGCGACGATCAGGCCATGCGCCATCGACTGGCCACATCCGGCATTGATCAGGTTGCCGAATACGATGCCCTGCGCTCACATTATCCGGAGCGTCGCGACTTTGCCGCATGGACACTCAAAGGGGGATTGGAGCCCGGCCTGGAATCCACCCTCAGGAAACTGGGTTTTTCCGTCACAAATCATTGATTTTTCTTCGCTATGCCTATAAGGTGCACCGCCTTTCGCACTTCGGGAAAATCCCTTGATAGAACGCTTGCGCAACATTGCGATCATTGCCCATGTCGACCACGGAAAAACCACCCTGGTCGACCAGCTGCTGCAGCAGTCCGGAACCCTGGGCGAGCGCGCGGCCAACCCGGAGCGGGTGATGGATTCCAACGAACTGGAAAAAGAGCGTGGGATTACCATTCTTTCCAAGAACACCGCGATTACCTGGAAGAAACCCGGCGAGGAAGATCTCGAGCCGTGGCGAATCAATATTGTCGATACGCCTGGCCATGCGGATTTCGGCGGTGAAGTAGAGCGAATCCTGAGCATGGTCGATTCTGTCCTGCTGCTTGTGGATGCTGTCGATGGACCGATGCCACAAACACGGTTTGTCACCCAGAAAGCATTCGAGATGGGCTTTCACCCGATCGTGATCATCAACAAGGTTGATCGTGATGGTGCGAGGCCAGAATGGGTACTGGACCAGACTTTTGAGCTGTTTGACAAGCTGGGCGCCTCCGACGACCAGCTGGATTTTCCTGTGATTTACGCATCGGCCTTACAGGGATATGCATCAACAGACCCGGACAATCGCCAGGGGGATATGAACCCCTTGTTTGAGACCATCATCGAGTACGTCTCACCGCCGTCAGTCGATGCGGATGGACCCTTCCAGATGCGCATTACTTCCCTCGATTACAGTCCCTATGTTGGTGTGATCGGGATTGGCCGGGTCCAGCGTGGCAGCGTTAAACCAAACCAGCGCATTTGCGTGGTGGATCGGGATGAAGAAACTCGCAACGGTCGTGTCCTCCAGGTCCTGGGATTCCACGGCCTTGAACGCAAGGAATCTGAACTGGCTGAAGCGGGCGACATTATTGCCATTACCGGCGTTGAGAACCTGCGTATATCGGACACCCTGTGCGACCGGGACAATCCGGATCCAATGCCGCTGCTGACGGTGGATGAGCCCACCATCAGCATGACCTTCCGCGTGAACAGCTCACCTTTTGCCGGACGGGAAGGAAAATACCTGACCAGCCGCCAACTTCGCGAACGCCTGTTGCGTGAAGCCAGCCATAACGTGGCTCTTCGTGTGGAACAGATGGATGATCCGGAGAAGTTTCGTGTATCCGGCCGGGGCGAGCTTCACCTTTCCATCCTGATCGAGACCATGCGCCGCGAGGGCTACGAACTGGCGATCTCCCGCCCTGAAGTCATCGTGATCGAAAAGGACGGCGAGCGATGTGAGCCGTTTGAGCAGCTGGTGGTTGATCTTGAAGACGCTTACCAGGGCGCTGTTATGGAGCGACTGGGTGAGAGACGCGGCGAGCTCCAGAACATGGTGCCGGATGGCAAGGGTCGCGTCAGGCTGGACTACGTGATCCCTGCGCGGGGACTGATCGGTTTCCAGTCCGAATTTCGGACCGTCACCGCGGGCACCGGCCTTTTGTTTCACGTCTTTGACCATTATGGGCCCTGTCGCGAAGGCGCCATCAGCGCACGCCGCAATGGCGTTCTGATCTCGAATGGTACGGGTAAAGCGCTGGCCTACGCGCTGTTTAACCTGCAGGATCGCGGTCGCATGATCATCGAACCTGGCACCGAGGTATACGAAGGCATGATCGTGGGTATACATAACCGCCAGAACGATTTAACGGTTAATCCTTTGAAGGGTAAACAACTGACAAATATTCGCACCGTCCTCAAAGACGATGCCGTACAGCTTGACGGCTCATGGAAAATGACCCTGGAAGAAGCACTGGAATTTGTCGAGGACGACGAACTGGTAGAAGTCACTCCCGAAACCATCAGGGTTAGAAAACTTCACTTGCTTGAGCACGAACGCAAAACTGCAAGCCGAAAGAAGAAACCGGATACCCCTGAAGAATAATTACTGCTTGATCAGCAGCGGCCTGCCCAACCAACGTTCAAGGCGACGTTCCTGTGCATTGCTGACCTTATCCTGAATGGTAATCAGGTATTTGGCAGATTTCGCTGCCTGCACCGTGATCGAGCGCTCGATCAGTCTTTGATGGCGCGCAAGTGTCAAATTTACACCGTTGCCCTGCCGCAGGGTATTTAAGACGCTGTCCAGATTGTCACGCGTCACCCGGTAGCCCCCGATCGCCAGCAGTTCATCACCGGGAATCAGACCGGCGTCTGCCCCTGCCCCGCCCAGGAAGACATTCTCAATCAACAGTAAAGGTGTGTCTGTCTGCCAGGTGACGCCCAGGTCAACCGGTACCGGAACTCCCGACTGAAGTGCAGCCTGTCGGTCCGAGTCGCGAACCAGCCGCAATCCATACCACTCCAGTGCTGCGTCCACATCGGGATCGATGATCTCGGTGGTCATGCTTTCAAGCAGGCTACCCGTTTCCTCACCTGCAATTTCAGTGACAATGTCCCTGAGCGCACGTGGTGGATAGCTGCCGTGGCTTTCACCCTGCGGCCCATAGAGCTCGTACATCCTACGCATGGCATCATCCAGGCTTTTCCTGTTACGCGTGGCCTGGCGAATGGCAGAATCAATCACGAAACCGATCAGGGCACCCTGGCGATAATAGTTGCTGTAGCTGTTGACCGTGTTTGGCGTCTTGCGATATTGCTTGATCCAGCTGTCAAAAGAAGCATGTTCGGCTGAAGTAGCATAACGACCAGGCTGTGCTTCGTATTGCTGGATTTCCAGTGCCAGCAGGTCGAATAACTCTGCAACAGTGATGACCGCAGCCCGAAACAAAAGCAGGTTGTCGTAGTAGCTGGTCAGACCCTCGGCGATCCACAGCTGGCGGGTGTAGACCTCTTCTTCATAGTTGTACTCGGCAAGAGCTGCAGGACGCATTCGCCGAACATTCCAGGCGTGAAAAAATTCATGCGCGGCCAGCGCCATCCACTTCACGTAGTCCTCTCGCGAACGCATAGCGCCCGGACTGGTCATCATGACGGTACTATGATCATGCTCAAGGCCGCCACCACCACTCATCAGAATATTCAGGAACAGGTATTCGCGATCGAACGGTCTGACGCCCCAGAATTCAAGTTGGGTGCTGACAATTTTCGCCAGGTCGTTCATGGCCTGGTCGCCATCCCAAAGATTGGTTTCACCGTAGTTGACCAGGGCAAAATCGATGCCATCCGCGTTCATGGAACGGCGCGTGATATCACCGGCAAGGATCGGGCTGTCGACCAGTTCATCAAAATTTTTGGCGATATACCGTCCCTGTGAATCGGGACCCGGCAATGCGACGGCGACACCGTCCCATTCGTTCGGGAGGGCAATTTCCATGTGTTGAGGCAGAGAAAAACTCTTTTCGCTATACAGAAAAAGGCCTGCCGGAATCAGCAGCGCAAAATCACTTTCCACCCAGTTTTCCTGAACACTCAGGGTGCCAGCCCACACTTTGTAGGTAACCTGGACGGAAGCAGTGCCGGGAGCGTCGATCAGCCAGCGATTTTTTGCCGTCTTGCGAATCGGGAGTGGCTGCCCTGATGTGCTGGCAGTGACGCTCTCAACATGAGTTGCGTATTCACGAATCTGGTAGGACCCTGGCGTCCAGCTTGGCATGATCAGTTCCAGTGATTCACCATCCGCCGGAAACCTTGATCGAACCAGAACATACTGGGTGTCGCGTTCAGGAAAACTGATCTGGTGTCGAACCGCGGCACGGTCCTGAGCAAAAAGGTTTGTGGCGCCACAAGCCAACAGTATCGTGCTGGCAATCAGCACAAACCCTTTAAAGGAATTTGAAATACGGTCGCTCAGGAAGTGACCTGCTGGTGCTTGCGAACAATCAGCATTGCCAGCTCCAGGGACTGCTCATAATTCAGTCTTGGATCGACGCTGGATTTGTATGCACGTTGGAGATCGTTTTCCGAGAGATTTCGGGCGCCACCCGTGCATTCTGTGACATCTTCACCCGTCAGTTCCAGGTGAACGCCACCAAGGCGGCTGCCGTTGTCGGCGTGAACATCAAAAGCAAGGTCGACCTCGTTCATGATCTTGCGGAATCTCCGTGTTTTGATACCCGACTCAATGGACTCTGTATTTCCATGCATCGGGTCACATATCCACAGGACCGGTGAACCCGCCTCTTTTATTGCAGAGATCAGGGGAGGAAGGTGTGATTCAATCTGATCTTCGCCCATGCGGTGTATCAGGACAATTCGGCCCGCTTCACGCTCCGGGTTCAGGACTTCGAGAAGACCGATCAGCCACTCTTTTGTCATTCCCGGCCCGATCTTGATGCCAATCGGATTGCGAATGCCACGGAAAAATTCGACATGACCGCCATCCAGGGCGGCGGTGCGCATTCCAATCCACGGAAAATGCGTTGATAAATTGAACCAGCCCCACTGCCTGGGCACTTCACGTGTCAACGCCTGTTCATAATGCAGGTGCAGGGCCTCGTGGGAAGTAAAGAAATCCACCCGCCTGATGCTGCCCGGCTCCTGGCCGGAAATGGTTTCCATAAAGCGAACGGAATGACCAATGTTGTCGGCCAACCGCTGGAACTCTTCCGCCAGGGGAGAGTGTTCAACCCAGCTGAGATTCCAGTACTCAGGATGGTGCAGATCAGCAAACCCGCCATCAACAAGGGCACGTACAAAATTCATGGTCAATGATGAACAGGCATGCCCCTGGATCAATCGCTGCGGATCAGGGATACGACCCTGTTCGGTGAACTCGACTGAATTCACCAGGTCGCCCCGGTAACTTGGCAGGGTTACACCATCCCGGGTTTCCGTATCAGAGGACCTGGGTTTGGCATACTGGCCCGCAAATCTGCCGATTCGAACAACCGGCATTTCGAGACCGTGAACAAGCACCAGGCTCATCTGCAGCAGTACTTTCAGACGGTTGGTAATCAGGGAGCCGGTGCAGTCATCAAAATGCTCGGCACAATCACCACCCTGCAGGACAAAACGTTTGCCTGCCTGGGCTTCAGCGATCTGCTCGCGCAGGTTCAGAACCTCCCACGAGGTTACCAATGGCGGCAGCCAGCTTAACCGGTCCAGGACCTCTGAGAGTGCTTTCTGGTCGGGATACCTGGCCTGCTGCAGGGTTTCCAGGCCCGACCAGGAATCCACACGCCAGTCTTCCGCGAGATTGACGCCTTTCAGGGGAGGATCGACCGTGAGGTCTGCAGAAACATCTGGGGATGTGGTCATGAATGTACCGCTTGTGCTTGGTTATTGTCCGTAAGACTGGCGGGCATTGGCCCGTACTGTGACCACGATGGTAACCAGTGTGATGCCTGTGTACCAGATCAAAGTCCAGTTGGGCATGCTGAGCCCGAGGAAAGTCCAGTCAATGGTGGCGCATTCACCAGAGCCTCTGAAGACCTGGTCCAGGACTTCTGAGAATGGCATATTGTCCAGCATGTAATTGAGCCCCTGCCCGCATTCCGGAACTTCCTCGGGAGGCAGGTTCTGCAACCAGGTGTGACGCCCGGCGATAATGGCACCAGCAATGCCACCCAGGCTGATCAGCGTGGAGTATGTCCACCTGCCAGTCGAGCCAGGATTATGAATAAAGGCCACCAGGGCAACGGCCCCGATCCACATAAACACCACTCTCTGGAAAATACACAACGGGCATGGATCAAGAAAGTCGACGTGTTGTACGTAATACCCGTAGCCAAGCAGGGCGATACACGAAAACGCGACGATGAAATACCAGGGTCTGGCGCGAAATAAAAATCCCATTTGGCTAGTCCTTTTTACATTCGATACTGGGCCCCGTTAGGCGCAGGGCATGACCCTTCTGCGACCTTCGACGGGGTGGAACCCGGCGAAGAGCCTACAGGGATGTATAGCGCAGGCTTCATTTTCAGGTACGGCTTTCTTTTCTTCGAAAGAAGTGCCTGTAAATGGCCGTCGCGCGTGGCGTGTCGCAGGAGGGGCATGCCCTCCGCCACCGCCATGTTCATTTATAATTGTACGGTTAGCGACTCAATCTGGAAATTAATATGAGTGTAAGTCCCCAAAACCTCAAGGATAGTTCCCGAGGCCCGATTCATGCCTACACCGGCACACAGCTAAATTGTAAGGGCTGGCACCAGGAAGCGGCCCTGCGAATGCTGATGAATAACCTGGATCCCGATGTTGCGGAAAAGCCTGACGAACTCATCGTTTACGGCGGCACCGGCAAGGCTGCTCGAAACTGGGATTGTTACGATGCCATCGTTGCAACGCTCAAGCGCCTTGAAAATGACGAGACCATGCTGGTCCAGAGTGGTAAACCGGTTGGTGTTTTCAAAACGCATGAAGAAGCTCCGCGAGTGCTGATCGCCAATTCAAACCTGGTCCCTCGCTGGGGCAACTGGGACGTTTTCCGCGACCTGGAGAAAAAGGGCCTGACCATGTACGGCCAGATGACTGCGGGTTCATGGATTTATATCGGCTCACAGGGAATTGTCCAGGGCACCTATGAAACTTTTGCCGAATGCGCCAACCAGCATTTCGGCGGCAGCCTCAAAGGCAAATTGGTGGTGACTGCAGGACTGGGGGGAATGGGTGGCGCCCAGCCCCTTTCAGTCACCATGAATGATGGAAAGTGCCTGGCTGTCGAAGTTGATCCATGGCGGATTCAAAGACGTGTCGAAACCGGCTACTGCGATCGCATGTCCAGGAGCCTGGACGAGGCCCTTGAAATGCTTGACCAGGCCGAGGGTGCGCTTTCTGTTGGTCTGCTCGGCAACATTGCAGAGGTCATGCCCGAACTGGTCAAGCGTGACATCGTTCCGGATGTGATCACCGACCAGACCTCAGCCCATGACCTTCGTTTCGGTTACATTCCGGCAGGCTACTCTCTGGAAGCGGCGGATTCACTGCGTGAGTCGAATCCGGAAAAATATGACGGTGCCGTGCTGGATTCGATGGTCGAGCACGTTCAGGCAATCCTTGACCTTAAGGCCAAGGGTGCCATTTGCTTTGATTATGGCAACAACCTCAGGGGACAGGTTGCAGATCTCAGGAATATGCCACAGGCATTTGATTTTCCTGGCTTTGTCCCCGCATACATTCGGCCTTTGTTCTGCAAGGGCGCTGGGCCTTTCCGCTGGGCTGCATTGTCCGGCAACCCCGAAGACATCTACACAACCGACAAGGCAATCCTGGAACTCTTCCCTGAGAAAGAGGCACTGCATCGCTGGATCAACAAGGCCCGCAAACACATCCAGTTCCAGGGTTTGCCGGCCCGCATCTGCTGGCTGGAGTACGGAGAACGTGCCGAGGCGGGATTAAAATTCAACTGGCTTGTGAAAAAGGGCAAGGTTGATGCGCCAATCGTGATTGGCCGAGATCATCTCGATACCGGTTCGGTTGCTTCTCCGAACCGGGAAACCGAATCGATGAAAGACGGCTCGGATGCCATTGCCGATTGGCCATTGCTAAATGCAATGGTAAATACCGCGGGCGGTGCAAGCTGGGTGTCGCTGCACCACGGTGGCGGTGTCGGAATCGGTTATTCAATTCATGCCGGCATGGTTTGTGTTGCTGATGGCACCGAGATGGCTGATCGAAGATTGAAACGTGTACTCACGGCTGATCCTGGGATGGGTGTAATGCGGCATGCGGATGCTGGTTACGAGACGGCGATTGAGACGGCAAATGAGCGTGGCGTTGATTTGCCAATGATTAATGGGTAATACCTTCATTGGGTTGTACGTTTGAGTGCTTTCCAAAACGCGCCGTAAATACATCCCTGTAGGCTTCACGACAAGGTCCCTCTTGTCGAGAGTTTTGGAAAGCACTCAAACGCACAACTGTGGAAGGCCAAACCAAATTGGAAGACCGAGCTTTGAACAAGAATAAAATCACCGTCAAAAACCTTTACGCGGATCTCGCCGCCTCGATGGATGAGCTGAGGGAGGGTCATGATGCGGTTGATCGCTCGCGGGAAATTGTTCTGGCTGCCCTGCAGGATGGCAACGCGCACTACGGCATCAACACCGGCTTCGGAGTGCTGGCCAATAAACGCATCGGGCCAGAACAGCTTAATGACCTGCAAACCAACATCTTGCTGAGCCATGCCTGTGGTGTGGGTGACCCGGTACCCAGGCAGATTTCGCAGGTCATGATGCAGCTGAAGATTCATGCCCTTGGTCTGGGTAACTCGGGAATATCACGTTCGACCTTTGATCAGCTTCTTGCTTTCGATAAACACGGAATCGTTCCCTGGATACCCAGCCGGGGCAGCGTTGGCGCTTCGGGTGACCTGGCGCCACTGGCGCATATGTGCCTGCCACTGATCGGCCGTGGCGAAGTCTGGGATGACTCAGGGAAAGAAAAAAGGCCGGCAGCCGTTGCATTGGAAAAACACGGTCTGGAGCCCGTGCAGCTCACGGCAAAGGACGGCCTGGCATTAATCAACGGCACCCAGTTGATGTCTGCTTATGGGGCATGCGTGCTGGAACGGGTACAACGACTGATGCGAGAAGTGGACGTCCTGGCAGCCATGACGCTCGAGGCTTTGCAGGGCAGCGCTTCTCCTTTTGATGCACGTGTTCACGAGATTCGGCCTCATCCGGGCCAGGCAAAAGTAGCTTCGAATATTCGCCTGTTACTTCGCGGCAGTGAAATTCTTGATTCCCACAGGGACTGCGGAAAAGTACAGGATCCATACAGCCTCCGGTGTGTTCCGCAGGTCCATGGAGCATCAAGAGATGCTCTTAACTATTCAATACAAGTGATTGAAACTGAATTAAATTCGGTAACGGATAATCCCCTGGTTTTTGCCGATGGCGACATTATTTCCGCAGGTAACTTCCACGGTCAGCCATTGGCCCTGGCACTGGATTTTGCTGCCATTGCGCTGGCAGAACTGGGCAGCATTTCAGAACGGCGCACTTACCTGTTGCTTGAAGGTGGCGATGGTCTGCCGGAATTGCTGATGGAAGATACAGGCGTGAACTCCGGATTCATGATTCCCCAGTACACGGCCGCCGCGCTGGTCTCTGAAAACAAGATCCTTTCACACCCTGCCAGTGTTGATTCCATCCCAACCAGTCTCGGGCAGGAAGATCATGTCAGCATGGGCTCGATCAGCGCCATCAAGGTTCTGGCCGTGATGCGCAACCTGGAAAGGGTGCTCGCGGTCGAATTGCTTACCGCTGCCCAGGCGCTTGATTTCCGCTCCCCGCTGAACCCGGGGAAAGGTGTTTCAATCGCACACAAGGTCCTGCGCGATCACGTGGCTCACGCTCACCAGGACTACGAGGTCCGCAACGACCTGGACAAGTGTGCAGAGCTGCTCAGGGCTGGCACCCTGAGTTCGGCCATTGCCGAACAACTGGAAGAACTGGCCTAGTCGACTGGTGCCTGTATTAAGAAACATAGGGCAACTCGCCACCTGCCCCCCAGAGAATCGGCAGTCTGACGCCGGCCTGATTTCCAACGCGGCACTGGTCTGGCAGGATGAGCGAATTGAATGGGTGGGTCCTGATAGCGAACTGCCGGTTAAATTCGCAATGCTGGAGTCGCATGATTGCAAGGATCGACTGGTCATTCCGGGCCTCATCGACTGCCACACCCATCTTTGTTTTGGAGGCTGGCGTGGTGACGAATTTGAGATGCGGCTTCAGGGTCGCAGTTACCAGGAAATCGCAACTGCCGGTGGTGGCATTGCCAGCACTGTTGCTGCCACACGTGAAGCCAGCATGGAACATCTGCTGGATCGCGCGGCTGGATTTCTCGATGGCATGTTGGCACTCGGCGTCACCACGGTCGAATGCAAAAGCGGTTACGGCCTGAATGAACATGATGAACTCAAACAGCTTGAAGTCTATCGGCAGCTCTCAAAACAGCATTCCGTTGAGCTGGTTCCGACCTTCCTGGGCGCTCATATCGTGCCACCTGAATACTCTGAAAACCGAAGTGAATATATTGAGTTACTTTGTGAGCGCCTGATTCCTTTTATTGCAAAGGAAAAACTGGCTGAATTTTGTGATGCCTTTGTTGAACAAGGCGCCTACACCGTCGAGGAAGGTGAAAAAATCCTGGGCGCAGCCAGGCAGCATGGGTTGGGCATCAAAATTCATGCAGATCAACTCAGTGCTGGTGGTGGAGCGCAACTGGCAGCGAGGATGGGCGCTGTATCGGCAGAACACCTTGAATACATTGATGAAGCCGGCATCGCCGCATTATCAGAATCCGGCACCGTGGCCGTCAGCCTGCCGCTGGCTTCAATGTATCTGAAAGAACCATTTCTGCCAGCCCGTGCGATGTTAAATGCCGGAGTCAGAGTCGCAGTTGCAACCGACTTCAACCCCGGCTCCAGCCCGAGCTTCCACCTGCCACTGGCGATGCTGCAAGCCTGCCTCTACCAGGAGATGACGCCACAGGAAGTGCTGATGGGCGCCACCACCGTGGCTGCAACAGCGATTTCACGCCAGGACAGAATCGGCTCCCTGGTTTCCGGCTTTCAGGCAGATATTGCAATCATTGATGTTCCAGACCTCAACCAGTGGATGTATCACTTCGAGGGCAATGCTTGCCATGAGGTCATCAAGAAAGGCCTGTGGTTCTGAAGACATGCGGATAGCACTGCCTGGTCGTATACAGATTGCCGGAGTCATTGACCAGGCAGATGCTGAGCGGATCATTGAGTCGGGCGCCGATATGCTGGGTTTTCCGCTTGGTCTGAAAGATGGTCGCGAAGACCTGGGTGTCGAAGAGGCAGCAAAAATCGTCGAAAGGACCTCGAGCCGGGTCACATCAGTCTGTATCACCTACCTGGACAATGCCGCGGAAATTGCAGCACTGTGTAACCAGCTCGGTGCCCGCTGGGTGCAATTGCATGGCCCGGTCGAACTGAGCCAGATTGAACATCTCAAAGCGATCGATCCGGACCTGGGGATTATCAAGAGCCTGATTGTGAGGCCGGACTTTGAGAATGCGCTGCTCAGCGAAGTCAAAAAATTCGAACCGATCGTTGATGCATTTATCACCGATACATATGACCCGGAAACCGGTCGCACCGGCGCCACTGGCAAAACCCATGACTGGGCGGTCAGTCGCAAACTTGTCCGGTTAACTGAGGTTCCCGTCATACTGGCCGGCGGCCTGACGCCTGACAATGTCAGCCAGGCAATCGATCAAGTAAGACCCTTTGCAGTTGATGTTCATACGGGTGTGGAAAATATCGACGGTTTCAAATCAAGGAAACTGGTTGAGGAATTCGTCCGTTCCGCAATCGGTGCCCTTTAGGCAATCAATACATCGTATTCCCGTTGGCAGAATCTTCCGGTATTCCCTGTATGGCATCCCAGTGTTCAACGATCTTTCCGTTTTCATCAAACCTGAAGAAATCCATCGTGACGTATTCATCTCCACCCGGCCAGATCTGGTGCGTATGTAATGCGACCAGGTCATTTTCTGCCACTGCACGAACGAACTCGATCTTCTTGCCGGGATACTCAATCGCCATCCGGTTGAAGTAGTCGATAAATGGCTGCGGCCCATCTTCCACCAGAGGATTGTGCTGGATGTATTCATCGCCAACATAAAGATCGACCGCTTTTTGAGGGTTGCCCAGATAAGCAGTGCGGTAAAAATCGATTGCATTTTGCTTGTTGGCTTTCAGGTCCTGAGTCATCGACGCACTCGTTAAACGAAATAGGCAACGATGCACCATACAGATGCAACGAGCGTCAAAAGTGCGGTTCCGGCCGCACCGATCAGGCGTCCAATTCCCTGCATGTTGTCGGCCCTCAGGCCCTGAGCATGGGCGATACGGGATATAACCAGCACCGCTCCCATGGTGTGGATGACGGTGCCACTGACACCATTCATTTCCAGAAACCCAATCAGGATCAGGGCCAGAGGCACGTACTCAACAAAGTTGGCCTGGCGACGCATCGCCAGCAGCAGGTCCTTGTTACCGCCGTCTCCGATCGAAACACCAGCTTTTCCCCTGATATTGCCAACCAGGAATGAAAGCACCAACGAAATGATGCCCAGAAGGCCTGCGTAGAGAATGGTTACATGTGGCATGTCCTGCTCCGGTTAATCAGGGCTCAGTGACCCGATAGTCGTCATGAAATTTTTTCAGGTATACCGGCGAGATCTGTTCCCGCCCACCTTTCGCGGTGGGAACCACCACGTTCAGATTGACCTTAACCAGAGTCTCTGAAACCGCTTCACTGGATATCACGATGATCTGTGCCATTTGCATGGCTTCAATGGCCTGCGGTGGCGCTGCAGCGCGGCTTAGCTCCTGGATATTGACATATAACCTGGAGGAAGGGATTTGCATCAGCTTATCGAAATCCATGCTGGAAACAAATTCTGAAAATGGTGTGCCCTCCAGCAAACCAGCCTGGGCCCTTTGCAGAAACTCGCGCTTGGTTTTTGCCAGCAGTTCCGGATGGGTCAGCTCTGCAGCGGTTTGAAGGTCGCCATGATAGAAAGCAGTCAGGTATTCAAGGGCTACACCTTCCGCTCCGGCAAGGGTATCCGATTCCTGCGCATAGACTGCCACACAGCAAAATGCCATAAGCAACACGATTGAACACTTGGTTTTCATCAAGACTCCAGTTCCCAACTCTGATCGCACGAGGTCAGCGTCTCCTCGCTAATTTTTGCAATCCGCACATTTTCGCGAATTTCTAATGTCTTTCCGAGTCGACAACCTCATTTGTCAGAAATTCGTAAATATCTGCAATATCCTGCTCAGTAAACTCTACCTCAGACACCCATGACATCGCTTCAACCCGAATTCCTGAAGATGAAAGCCCTTGCTTCATCAACCGCTCGAATTGCGCAGGATTATATGCTGCGAGAATGCCCAGCGGTGGACCACCCTCCAGCGCATTTCCGAGAAAATCAACTCCGTGACATTCAGCACACACAAGTGATGCAAGAAACTGACCACGCGACCTGGCATCATCTCTCGGCATATTTCCCAGGCGCGGAACAGACGGGTCAACCTGGTCCGCTGACAGTTTCCAGTTACCCCGAAGTAAATTGATGCGACTCGATAGCGAAATTTCGTAATGGCGCTCAACTGGTTCTGCATCAGGTTGAGCCCTCAGAAAGAAAATGATGTCGGAGAGTTCCTGGTCGCCAAGATGCCAGAAATTATAGGAATTCATGCCAACCGCGCTTCGTCCATCGCGTTTTATACCTCGCAAAATCAGTCGATTCAGCTCCGGATCAGAGTATTCGGGAATGACTGAACCAAGCGGTGGAGCTGTAATCCGGCGAATGCCCTCTATTTCCTCAACACCGCCTTCCCCGCGAACGCCATGGCAACCGGCCCAGCAACCTACGATTTTTGCCATGCGCTCCCCGTTTTTCTGATCGGGGTTCACTGCATTAGAAACAGGTATCAGTGGAACATCATATATCTGCCTGAGCTTCCATTCAGACGCGCCATATACAACAGCAACGAATACCAACCCAGCTAAAACAATTGTCAGAATCAATATTTTCACATCATTAACTTTATGCATTAATTTCTACTTGTGCATCCAAAACTGGCCCTTGCGCTTCTAATAGGCATATCCTCACAAACAACGATTATGGAGTTTTGACATGGACAATGAAATTTGGATACCGATTGTGATGTTCGTTGTCACCGGAGTTTGCGTCTATGCGTTCTTTCTTTTCAATCACAAGAATCGCAACGCAATAATGGAAACGGTGCAGAGGGCTATGGACACCGGAAGCGAGTTGGCACCGGATATGTTGTCCAAGCTGGGCGCAGCCATCAACCCCAAGATTCGCGACATGCGGCGCGGCATAGTGCTGTTATTCATTGGTGTTGCCGGCTTTATGTGCAGCTTGTTTTTCAGCGATATGGATGTCGTAAATGGTATTCGGGCCGGGTCTGTGTTTCCGTTGATGATGGGCGCCGGCTTCCTTTTGGTCTGGAAGCTGAACAAGGACTGATTCGAATATGCTCTCCGACCGGGAACTGGCCACACGCGTGGCCATATCCGGCGACCAGGCGGCATTCACACTGCTCGTCGAACGCCATCAGACGCCGATTCGCAATTACCTGCGGCGCCTGATGGTGAATGACGATTCCGGCGCCGATGACCTGGCGCAGGACACATTCCTGGCTGCCTACCAGAAGATTTCCACCTGGCAAAACACAGCCAAGCTGAGCACCTGGCTGCACAAAATCGCTTATTTCAAATTCCTGGATTACATCCGCAAGAACAAGAGAATCCAGGTGATGGCTGAAGTACCTGAAGGTGATGCAGTCAAAACTAATACCGCGGATGAAGAAATCATGGCCAGGCACCTGATGAGCCTGCTCAAAGAAACAGATCGTGCAGTGCTCACGCTGGCCTATGGCGCCGGCATGAGCCATGCAGAAATATCCCGGGTGGTGGACAAGCCACTGGGGTCAGTTAAAGCCCAGATTCACAGGGCCAAGTTGAAACTTAACAAATGGTTGGACGAAAATGATCATTCCCTTCAGACCGAGACACAGGACAAGAAATCCAATGGGCAAGAACGTCATGCTTGATGATCTGCTGGAATATCACCAGGCGCCTGAAGACAGTGCGTTCGTCACCGAGGTGATGGACGGCGTAAAACGTCAACAGCGATTGCGTCGACTGATACTGACAGCCACCGGTATTACCGGCGCGTTATTCGGTGCCACCGGAGCAATGATGCTGGCCAGGCCACTGGCGCAGGCCATGACTGAAGTGAATCTCCTGCCAATCCTGGTCGCAGCGGTGGGCGGAATTGCCTTCCTGTTCTGGGTGTTCCAGGACGAGACTTCAGCTTCGGGATGAATGGCCCGTGCTTTTTGACTTGAGGCCTTTGAGTGTCTCATTCACCACCCAACGGCCCATAGAAAATCACCCAGGTTGAAAAATCATCGGTGAAGTCTTCAAAACGATGTTCCACCCCTGCAGGCACAAACAAAACCTCGCCCGCCTCGAATGGCTCACGCGTATCCCCATTAACGAAGAATCCGTTTCCAGCCGCAACAACATATAGTTCATCGCGATCATGCGGTTGTTGTTTGTCGACACCAACTGGTTTATAAATTTCGACCGACAGGGAGCCATGCGTAAACAATTCCCTGAAGGGAGCAGCCTCTCCCTCAAGCCGGTTTAGGGCGTTAGAGATGGTCAGTCTTTTCATA